>Ga0335395_10001761_pt1 | contig 13484 bp, 9 predicted proteins | sample MAT02_FD_205744 | JGI IMG/M metagenome (GOLD analysis project Ga0335395, IMG submission 205744) | Freshwater microbial communities from Lake Fryxell liftoff mats and glacier meltwater in Antarctica - MAT-02 (spades assembly) (version 2) ...
GGTTGCCGGGCTGCTGTCACGCAAGGTCTCCAGCAGCAGATCGGGGTAGTGGGCCACCGGTGCCACCTTGTGCGCGCTGAACAGTTCGGGAAACAGCCGCATCGTCATCTTGCGGTTTTCCAGCATGTAACTCACGCCGCTGGGCACCCGCAGGTTGTCTTCCAGCACGAAATACTCCGGTTCACCCTTGGCATTGACGGCCCGCACGATGTCAACGCCCGAGATATGCGAATAGACACCGCCGGGCACATCGACGCCCATCATTTCCGGGCGGAACTGGGCGTTGCCCACGACTTGGTCATTGGGCACGATGCCCGCCTTGAAGATCTCCTGGTCGTGGTAGCAATCGTGGATGAAGCGGTTCAGCGCGGTGACACGCTGGATCAGACCTTTTTCCAGCGCCTCCCATTCACGGGAAGCGATGATGCGGGGAATCAGATCGAAGGGAATCAGCCGCTCGGTGCCGGCACCGTGAGAATCCTTGTCGCCATAGACCGCGAATGTGATGCCAACACGCCGAAAAATCAGTTCAGCCTCCTCTCTCCGGTTGGCCATCATGTCGCCCGGCTGGCGCGCCAGCCACTCATCGTAAATCCGGTAATGCTCGCGTATCTTCTCGCCGCCCGAGAAAAACTCGTAGGGCAACGCGGTGTACATCTCATCGAATTTCGTCATGGTCCGCTTCTCTCCTGGCAAATACCTGCAATGCGAACAGCTTAGCAACTTTCAGGCCGCTTCCGACTACGGGTATGCACCATGCCCCAATCGGGCACCTGTCAAAACCCGCCCTGGTCGTCGCTCACATGCTGCCAGTAGCGACCATGGGTTGACCGGTGACACGCCAAAGATCCCGGATCGTCCGAGCGCCAGGCGATTGCACCACAGGAGGGCGAGCGCAATACGGAGATGCCTCGCTCGGCGTATCGCATCATCGGTGCCAGAGCCGGATGTCCAAAGCGGTTGCGGTAGCCGCTTTGCACCAGGGCCCACTGCGGCGCGACCGCATCGAGGAATTCGGCGCTACTCGATGTCTTGCTGCCGTGGTGCGGTACCAGCAGCACATCGGCTTTCAACATCGCGCCCTGCGCCACCAGCCGATTTTCCTGCGCCGCCTCGATATCGCCGACCAGCAGCGCGACCGCGCCGGTCTGGCCGGGCTGCGGCGGGGACCGGATGCGCAAAACACACGACAGCGCATTGGGCCTTTGCCCCTTGTCGTAGTCCTGGGCCTGCGGGTGCAGGATGCTGAACTCGACGCCATCCCATGCCCAGGACTGGCCCGCCGCGCAGCGCCGACCCGCACGCAGTGACCAAAGACCATGTTCGGGCTCGATCGAGGCAAGCAGGTCGGCATGGGGAGCCATCGCCAACACCGCCTGGGCACCGCCGACATGGTCGCTGTCGCGGTGGCTCAGAACCAGCAGGTCGAGCTGGACCCCCAAGGCCCGCAACAGAGGCAACAGCACCCGATGCCCCGCATCGCTGTCGCGCGAGTAACGCGGCCCGGCGTCATACAGCAATGCATGGTGGGCGGTGCGCACCAGCACCGCGTTGCCCTGGCCCACGTCGGCTGCCAGCAGATCGAACTGCCCCATGGGCGGGCGGGGTGGCTGCCACAACCCCACCGGCAGCGCCAACGCCAACCCGGCCAGCCGCAGTGCCGGTGGCAGTCGCACCGCCAGCACCAGGCCGCCCAGGACGCCGGCCACCCCCATCCACGTCGGCGCGGCGGCCACGGACACGGTGGCAAACGGCAGTTGTGCCAACCCATTCAGGAGCGCAGCCAGCAGCGCAATGGCCCAGGCGGCCAGATCCCAGGCCCAGGGCAGGATCACGCCCGCCATCGCCAGCGGGGTTATCAGCAGCGTGACCCAGGGGATGGCGAACAGGTTGGCGACAAACCCGACCAGCGACACCTGACCGAACAACAGCAATACCAGCGGTGTCAGCGCCAGCGTGATGATCGCCTGCTCGCGCGCCATGGCGCGCAGCGCCTGCAGCCAGCGCGAAGGTCCAGCGCTCGGACTGGCCGTGCCAGAGGCAAACAGCACCCCCACTGCCACGAAACTCAGCCAAAAGCCGGCCTGCAGCAGTGCCCAGGGATCGACCAGCAGGACTGCCACGCCGATCAGCAACCAGACCATCGGCCAGGGCCAGGACCGACCTGACACCCGCAACAGGCACACCACCGCCAGCATGCCGACGGTGCGTTGCGCAGGCACGCCCCAGCCGCTGAACAACGCATAGCACCCGGCCAGCGCCACACCACCCAGCAACGCGGCGTGCGGGGCAGGCAACCACAGGCAGCAACGGCCACTGCGGCGCCACGCCATGCCCACCACAGCTGCCGCCGCCCATGCGAACATCGTGATGTGCAAACCGGAAATGCTCATCAGATGGGCCACGCCGGTGGCGCGAAATACATCCCAGTCGGCTTGATCGATCGCGTTCTGGTCGCCGGTGACCAGGGCGCTGATCCAGCCCGCCTGCTCCGACTGCGGCAGACGCGCGTCGATGCGCTGGCGCGTGGCCTGGCGCATCCACGCAACGGGATGGCGGCCGGTCTGCTCCAGCCGCTGCGGCTGGGGCTGGCGCGTACCCTGGCGCACGTACCCGGTCGCCTGCACGCCTTGCTCCCACAGCCAGAGCTCATAGTCGAAACCATGGGGATTGGCGTTTCCGTGCGGCGCTTTCAGACGCACCACCATCCGCCAACGCTCGCCGGCCCAGACGGCGGGCAAGTTGCCGATGGCGTCGGGCTCATCGTCAAGGCCGCCGAAAGCCTGGTACCAGCCGAGCTGAATCCGCGGCGGCAATCGAACTTCAAGGCCATCGGCGTAGGCCGAGTCAATGTCCATCTGCATGCGCAAGCCGTTCGCACTGCGTTGCGGCATCGTGGCAACCACACCGGTCACCAGCAGATCGCGCCCCTCCAGCGCGGGTGCCAGGCCCTGGGCCTGAAACGCGGCCGCCCGGAAACCGACCTGGCCAAATGCCAGCAGCGCCACGGCCAATGCCAGCCAGACACCTGAAAGCGAGCAAGACCGCAGCCGCAGCACCACCACGGCCGTGGCCACCCCGCTCGCAATCACCAGCACGCCATACGCCGCTAGTGGCCACAAGCGCGGCTGCGCCAGTTGCAGCGCGGTGCCGACGACCCAGGACAGAAGGGCCGCCAGCCCTGCGCCTGCCCTGGCGGGCCGCTGCCCATTGCCGCACATCATGACGGGATCGTAGGGGGAGAACCGACCGCACCGGCACCGGCCCGTCCACCGTTTCGGGTAGGGGTGGACATCGGGCCGAAGCCTTGAGCGTTTCAGCCTCCAGTACGCTTGACGCGAAAACCTTGCACCTGCAACGCCTGCATGACGCGATCCCCATGATCGCCCTGAATCTCGATCCGGCCATCCGCGACGGTGCCGCCACTGCCACAGTCGGACTTGAGCTGCTTGGCCAAGGCACGCATCGCATCGGGTGCCAGCGCCAGGCCGGTCACCAGGGTGACGGTCTTGCCGCCCCGCCCTTTTTTTTCGCGACCGATCCGCACGATGCCGTCACCGGCAACGGTAGACGGTGTGGGCCGGCATGTGCACTGGGCCATGGGCCGGCGGCAATCCGGACACATCCGGCCGCCGTCGGTCGAATACACCAGCGCACCTGCCCCATCGACGCGCCGACGGAGCGTCATGACGCACCAACAAGCGCATGAGAACCCCGCCCGACACGGCACCCGCCCGCGTGCGGGCGACCCACGCTGTGCAGGCGCACGGCCAGCGTGACTTTCTGACGACTTTGCTTCATGGCCAATAGCCCCATTCTTATCCTCATCCGCTGATCAGTGTCATCGTGGCGCGCAACTTGCTTCGTGCTGCCAAACGCCTTGCCCGACCATCGGCCCTGCTAGTATCAACGGCTGGGCCAGTGAAGCCACCACAGGACCCAGCCGCCCCCGGCGGCCAACCGCGAGACTCCCACATGTCCATCCACGCCGCCCTGCACCACGTCACGCACTACCGATACGACCGCCCCGTCACGCTCGGGCCGCAGGTGATCCGGTTGCGACCGGCTCCGCATTGCCGCAGCAAGATTTTGTCGTATTCGCTGAAGGTAGAGCCCGCAGACCATTTCATCAATTGGCAGCAGGACCCGTTCGCCAATTACCAGGCGCGTCTGGTGTTCCCGCATAAAACCCGCGAATTCAAGATCACCGTCGACGTGGTCGCCGACATGGCGGTCTATAACCCGTTCGACTTCTTCCTCGAACCATCGGCCGAGCGGTATCCCTTTCAGTACGAAGCGCTGCTGTCCCAGGAACTCGCACCGTATCTGGCGGTAGCACCGGTGTCCGAACGGCTGCGGGACTATCTGGCGCGTATCGACCGCAGGGAGCGCCGCACGATCGATTTCCTGATCGATGTGAACCGGATGGTCAGCCAGGATGTCCGCTACTTGATCCGCATGGAGCCCGGCGTGCAAACGCCCGAAGAAACCCTGATCCTGGCGGCCGGGTCGTGCCGCGACTCGACCTGGTTGCTGGTCAACCTGCTGCGCCACTGCGGATTGGCGGCTCGGTTCGCCTCGGGCTACCTGATCCAGTTGGCACCCGACGTCAAGGCACTCGAAGGCCCGAGTGGCACCGAGGTCGACTTCACCGACCTGCATGCCTGGTGCGAGGTGTACCTGCCGGGCGCGGGCTGGATCGGCCTGGACCCCACCTCCGGACTGCTCGCCGGCGAGGGCCATGTGCCACTCGCCTGCACACCCCAGCCCTCAGGTGCGGCACCGATCGAAGGCGGCGTCGAGATCGCCGAAGTCAGCTTCGCCCACGAGATGAAGGTCACGCGGCTGTATGAGGCCCCTCGAGTCACCAAACCCTATACCGAAGCGCAATGGGCCGCAGTGATGGCGCTGGGCGCGGTGGTCGACCTGGAACTGCAAGACGGTGATGTGCGACTGACCATGGGCGGTGAACCCACCTTCGTCGCGGTGGGCGACCGGGACGCGGCAGAGTGGAACACCGATGCACTCGGCCCTACCAAACGGGGTTTTGCCACCGCGATGGTGCACAAGTTGCGCGCCCAATACGGACAAGGCGGCTTTCTGCATTACGGCCAGGGCAAGTGGTACCCCGGCGAGCAACTGCCGCGCTGGGCACTCAATATTTACTGGCGCGCCGACGGCCAGCCGGTATGGGCCAACCCCGGTCTGTTCGTCGACGAGCGCGCTCCGACGCACTACACCAGTGCCGTGGCGCATGACTTCACGCAGGGCCTGGCACAACGTCTGGGGCTGAGCGGGCAACATATCCTGCCCGGTTATGAGGACAGCTGGTATTACCTGTGGCGCGAACGCCGGTTGCCGGTCAACGTCGATCCGTTCGAGTCCCGGCTCGAGGACGAGATGGAGCGCGCCCGACTGCGCCGGGTATTCACGCAAAAGCTCGACAGCCCGGTCGGATATGTGTTGCCGCTCAAGGTAGACGATCGGCCTGCCGACGGCGCGGCGCGCTGGACCACCGGGCCCTGGTTCCTGCGTGACGAACGCATGTACCTGATGCCGGGTGACTCGCCGATGGGATTGCGCCTGCCACTGGACTCCCTGCCCTGGGTGAACCAGGCCGACTACCCCTACCACCTGCCGCAAGACCCCTATGACGCGCGCGGTTCCCTGCCACCCCATGCGGCAGCGGTCCAGCGTTACGCGGTGCCGTTGTCCGAGGGTGCCAGCACGACTGCGCACGCTGCCGACTTCGCGCCGGTACCCGCACGCCAGAAGTCCGCGAAGGGGCTCAGCCGAACCGCCCTGTGCGTCGAGGTGCGGGACCCGCGTCGCGCCAGCGGACCCAAGGCCGAAACCCAGGGCCAGGCTTCTGGCGTCTTGTACGTTTTCATGCCACCGCTGGACCGGCTCGAAGACTACCTCGACCTGCTGGCCGCGATCGAAGCCACGGCCACCGAACAGGGCGTGCGTCTGGTGCTCGAAGGCTATCCGCCACCGCGCGATCCGCGCCTGAAGCTGTTGCAGGTCACGCCCGATCCGGGCGTGATCGAGGTCAACGTGCATCCGGTCACCACCTGGGGCGAACTGGTGAAAAACACCGAGTTCCTCTACAACGCGGCCTGGGAGTGCCGCCTGTCGGCAGAGAAATTCATGACCGACGGACGCCATACCGGCACCGGCGGTGGAAACCATTTCGTCATGGGCGGGGCGACGCCAACCGACAGCCCGTTCCTGCGCCGGCCTGAACTGCTGGCCAGCCTGCTGCGGTACTGGCACAACCATCCCAGCCTGAGTTACCTGTTCAGCGGCATGTTCGTCGGACCGACCAGCCAGGCACCGCGCGTCGACGAGGCACGCAACGATCAGCTGTACGAACTGGAGATCGCATTGCAGCAAATCCAGGCCAACCGCCACAAGCATGGCGAGGCCATGGCACCCTGGGTGGTGGACCGGACCTTGCGCAACATCCTGATCGACGTCACTGGCAACACCCACCGCAGCGAATTCTCGATCGACAAGATGTATTCGCCCGACACCTCCACCGGCAGGCTCGGGCTGCTGGAGCTGCGCGCGTTCGAGATGCCACCGCATGCACGCATGAGCATCGCCCAGCAGCTGTTGCTGCGTGCATTGGTGGCCCGGTTCTGGAAACAACCCTATCTGAACCAGCTCAGCCGCTGGGGTACGTCGCTGCATGATCGCTTCATGCTGCCGACTTTCATCCGGATGGATTTCGACGATGTCATTGCCGAGATGCGCCAGGCCGGTTACGCATTCGACTCGGCCTGGTTTGCGCCGCACCTGCAGTTCCGCTTCCCGCTGGTCGGCAGCATCAGCGCCGCTGGTATGAAGCTGACGCTTCGCAACGCGCTCGAACCCTGGCATGTGATGGGCGAGGAAGGCGCGCCGGGCGGCACTGCACGGTATGTCGACTCCTCGCTCGAACGCATTGAGGTGCATGTCAGCGGTTTCAACGAAAGCCGTTACGCCATCACCTGCAACGGTCGGCCCATGGCCATGCAGCCCACCGGCACCGAGGGCACCTTCGTCGCTGGCGTGCGTTACAAGGCATGGAACCCACCGTCGTCGCTGCATCCGTCGATCGGCGTGCAGGTGCCCTTGACCTTCGACATCGTCGATACCTGGGCGCATCGATCGGTCGGTGGCTGCCAATACCATGTGTCGCATCCGGGCGGCCTGAGTTACGCCACGCTGCCAGTCAACGCGAACGAGGCGGAAAGCCGGCGCCTGTCGCGTTTCGTGGCCATGGGGCACACGCCCGGCACCATGCCCGACGTGCCACCCAGCATCGCCGTGGTCGCCAGCCGCGAGTTTCCGTTCACGCTCGACCTGCGCCAGAACTGAGAGGGTGCGCAAAGGCATGGGCCTCGAACTGCCGCCTGTTGACGCAGCAGCATCGCCAACCGCAGCTGCCGAGCCGCAGCTGGCGCAGGCGCAGCTCGGCCACAGGGACGAGCTGCGCGACGGCGCTGTCGCCATCGGCGCGCCAGCAGCGCCGATGGCACCGCACTGGACCTCGTTCTTCGAACACCTGGGGCCGCATGCACCGCGCGAACTCAATGACAAGGTGACCCGGTTGCAGCGGCAGCTGCGCGACAACGGCGTGACCTACAACGTCTATGCCGACGCCAGCGGCCCGCAGCGTCCCTGGTCGCTGGACCTGTTCCCGTTGCTCGTGACCCGGCAGAGCTGGCACCGGATCGAGGCCGGACTCCTGCAGCGGGTACGCCTGCTCGAACGGGTGTTGGCCGATGTCTACGGTCCGCAGCAACTGCTGCGCCAGGGGCTGATTCCGCCGGCGCTGGTGCACGGCCATCCGGGCTACCTGCGCGCGATGCAGGGGGCCGAACCGGTGGGCGGCACCCGGCTGCATATCGCCGCATTCGACCTGGCCCATGGCCCGGACGGCAACTGGTGGCTGGTGTCGCAACGCACCCAGGCACCGTCGGGGCTAGGCTACATGCTGGAGAACCGACTGGCGATCGGGCGGCTGTTTCCGCAGGCATTCGACAACATGCACGTGCAGCGCCTGGCTGGCACCTACCGGGCCCTGATGAACGCCATCAAGAACGCCAGCCCCGGCGGCAGCGACTCCCATGTCGCACTGCTCACGCCCGGTCCCTACAACGAGACCTACTTCGAACATGCCTACCTGGCGCGTTACCTGGGCCTGACCCTGGTTCAGGGCGGCGACCTGGTGGTGCGCGACGAACGGCTGTATCTCAAGACCTTGCGTGGCCTGGTGCCGATTCACGGTCTGCTCAAGCGGCTGGACGACGCCTATCTCGATCCGCTGGAGTTGCGCGCCGACTCGAGCCTGGGCGTGCCCGGGCTGCTGCAAGCGGTGCGCGCGGGCAATCTGCTGATGGCCAACATGCCAGGATCGGCGTTCCTGGAGTCAGCCGCCTTGCTCGGCTTCCTTCCTGCACTGGCGCGCCATGTTCTGGGCGAGGAACTCTCGCTCGCGGCGCTGCCGACCTGGTGGTGTGGAGAGCGCACTGCGATGGACGTCGCGCTGCCGCGCCTGGCAGCTTGCACCATCAAGCCCACCTACCCGGCATCAGCCCATGGCGGCGGCTTCCGATCGGTCGCGGGACGCGACCTGTCCGGCCGCGAACGCGACGAATGGGCCGGGCGCATCGCATTGCATGGCGACGACCATACCGTGCAGGCCTATATGCCGTTGTCGCAGATCCCGACCTGGCAAGGCGGCGCGACGGCCGACACCGGGCAGATCGTGCCGCGCTCGATGATGCTGCGCGTGTTTGCGCTGTGCAATGGCCCTGGATCGTGGCAGATTCTGCCCGGCGGCCTGGCCCGCGTAGCGCACACAAGCGCCCAGATCGCCGCGATGCAACGCGGTGGCAGCAGCGCCGACGTCTGGGTCATGACCGATGGCCCGATCGACCGCACGACGCTGCTCGCACCGGCATTGACCGTGGCTTCGGTGGCACAACGCCAACGCCTGGTCACCAGCCGTTCCGCCGAGAACCTGCACTGGTTGGGCCGGTATACCGAGCGTACCGAACACACCATCGCACTCTCGCGCCTGACGCTCGAGTGCCTGGGCGGCGAAGACCAGACGAATGCCCGGCTGCTGGACTGGCTCGACCGCATGGCCCGTCTCCATGGGCTGGTGCTGTCCGACGTGCCGTCGCTGGCGCAATCGCGGCGCGTATTCGAACGTTCACTGATCGCCAGCCTGGGCAGCGACGCAATGGTCTGCAGCGTTGGCTTCAATCTGCGCGCGGTGCATCGAGCCGCCTCCGCGGTGCGCGAACGCCTGTCGCACGAACACTGGCTCATGATCGAACGCGCGCAGGACGAACTGGCCCTTGCATTTGAGGCGCTCGCGCGTGCGCCCGACTACGGCGCGCTCGATGCGCTGGACCTGCTGAAAACCGCCGGCCGCCATATGGCGGCCATCACCGGCGCTCAGATCGACCGCATGGTGCGCGACGACGGCTGGCGATTGCTGAGCATTGGACGCCATGTCGAACGGCTCGGCTTTCTCGCGTCATCGCTGCAAACCGGCCTGCAGGCGGGCTCCTTGTCCGACGACGCCGGCTTCGAGGCGATGGTGGGACTGTTCGACAGCAGCATCTCGTTTCATGCCCAGTTCCAGCAAAGTCGGGAGATGCTGGCCCTGATCGACCTGCTGGTGCTGAACCCGGACAATCCGCGCTCCTTGGCCTGGGTGGCCCATACCCTGCGCGGTCGCCTGGCCAAGCTCGCCGGCTGCGAGCCCCACGAGCTGAGCCCGATGTCGTTGCAGGTGCCCGATCCTGCGCAGTGGGATCTCACGCAGTTGGGCACAGTCGCAGTTGACGCAATCGAGGCCACCACGCCCGATGGGTTGCCGAGCTGGCCTCATCTGCAAGCCGTGCTGGCGCAATGTGCCGGTGCTACCCATGCGGTGTCCGAGAGCATCAGTGCCGCCTACTTCACCCATAGCGGGGCGGACGAGCAAAGTGTGGGGGCCTGATGCAGCTGTCGATCACCCACGCGTCCTGTTACGAATATGCGCCACCGGTCGATGTGGCACAGCACATCGCCTGTCTGCAACCGATGCAGACGATAACGCAGCAGTTGTTATCGTACACGCTGACCGTTGATCCGCCACCGTCGCATGACGCCATGGCGGTCGACGTATTCGGCAACCACCGCAGGTTCCTGTCGTTGCAGATACCGCACACCAGGCTTCAGGTCGTGGCCACCAGCACGGTGCAGACCCGCCCACTGGAAATGATCGGTAGGGCACAGCCATGGGAGCAGGCCGCCGAGCAGTTTCGCTACCGCGCCGATGGTGCCTACGATCCGGATGTCGGGTTCGTGTTTGCATCCCAGCATGTGCCCCGCCATGCCGAGTTCGCGACCTACGCGCAACCGAGCTTCGGGCCGGGGGTCGATCTGCACGCAGGCACGCTGGAGCTGATGCACCGGATCCACCAGGATTTCCACTACGACCGCGAGAGCACCGAGATTCATACACCGGCGCGTGAAGCCCTGCGCCAGCGCAGGGGTGTGTGCCAGGACTTCGCGCACATCATGATCGCCTGCCTGCGTTCGCTGGGCCTGTCGGCGCGCTATGTGAGTGGCTATCTGCTGACCCATCCACCGCCGGGCCAGCCGCGCTTGATCGGTGCCGACGCCTCGCATGCCTGGATCTCCCTGCTGTTGCCGACCCAGACCGGCGCGACCCGCTGGTGCGATTTCGACCCCACCAACGCCCGCTGGGGTTGGGGCGCACCAGGCGAGGACTATGTGGTTCTTGCCCTGGGACGCGATTTCGCCGATGTGTCACCGATCCGTGGCGTGATCCACGGCGGTGCCAGCCATGAACTGTCGGTGGCAGTGACCGTGGCACCGCATGATGCGCCAACCGACTCCCTCGAGCCTACACTGGCGGGCAACCACCGGGCGACGATGGACGCGTCCCCATCCCCAATGCAAACGCAAACGCAGACGCAAACGCAGACCCAAACCCAAACCCGGCAACCGACACCATGAACGTCTACGACAAACTCACCGAGCTCGCCATCACGCTGCCACCGGTGGCGCTTCCCGCTGCCGCCTACCTGCCATTCGTGCAGACCGGCAAGCTGGTATTTCTCAGCGGCCATATCGCCAAGCGGGATGGCAAGCCCTGGGTCGGCCAGTTCGCGAGACCCTGTCCACCGAAGAAGGCAAGGCCGCCGCGCGCGCGGTGGCCATCGACCTGATGGGCACACTGCATGTGGCGGTGGGCGGCGACCTGAACCGGGTCAGGCGCATCGTCAAGCTGATGTCGCTGGTCAACTCCACCGGCGATTTCAACGAACAGCACCTGGTGACCAATGGTGCCAGTGAACTGTTAGCCCAGGTGTTCGGCGACAGCGGCGCGCATGCCCGCAGCGCCTTCGGCGTGGCGCAGATTCCGATGGGTGCCTGCGTCGAGATCGAGATGATCGTCGAAGTGGAGTGACTCTCCACAGCGGGTGCAAACGTTATTTGATCGTTGTTGAGCCGCGCTGCTGCTGCTCGCCACCCGCGACGCATGCGTCACCTGCGGACATCGCTGCCACTGATCCTGTTGCCCGGGACGCTGATGGACGCTGCCAGCCTGCGCCCATGGGTCGAGGCACTCGACCGTCCGGTGTACGTCGAGCTGCTCGGCATCGAGGATGCGTTCGAGGCCGAGATCGACCGACTGGCCGCTCTGGCGTCGTAACCCGCGGTATGGATCGGATACTCGCTGGGCGGTATCGCCGCCTTGCACCTCGCTGCGCGACGCCCCGCCTGCTGCGCTGCCGTGATGGTCCTGGCAGCGAATGTGCAGCCCGACGGACCGCAAGGCCCGCAGAACCGGGCGCAGCAATTGGCTGCATTCGATCGCGGCGGCATGGTCGCAGCGCTGCGCGAGCAACTCGCCCCGGTCTATGGCATCGAGGAAAACCAAGGGCTTATCGACCTGCTCCAGACGCAGGTCCAAGCGGTCGGCATCGAACGATTCAGACGCCAGCTGCGGTATGCAGCGCAACGCCCCGGACTGTGCGGTGCATCGGCCTTGCCCATGCCGATGCTGGCACTCTCGGGCAGCGACGACCGCTTGTGTCCGCCTGGTTGCGGCGAGGAAATCATCACCTGTTCATCCGACGCGCGTTCTTCGCACCAGGTGTTGCAGGGCACCGGTCATCTGCTTCCGTTGCAAGCGCCAGACTGGTGCGCGCACCATATTGACCGGTTTTTGACCTGTCTGGGTTGACGCCAGACCCCACGCGGGTTGGGCCAACCCGTTCACCTGCGCCGTCAGCCGCTTCCCGACCTTCGGTTCGCGAACCCGGTTTGCAGCACAATAGTTCGCACCGGCGCGTCAACCGACAGCGCAACCCCTCGAAACACCAGCCACGGCTCCATCCCATGAACGACACCATCACGCGCTTTGGCAGCGGCCAATCGGTTCTGCGTATTGAAGACGACAAACTCCTCAAGGGCCAGGGCCGTTTCACCGACGACCTCACAGACGACACCGACTACCCGCAGCATCTGCGTCTGTGCTTCGTGCGTTCACCCTATCCGCACGCCCGCATCGTGTCGGTGGATACGTCGGCGGCCCTGGCCCTGCCTGGCGTGGCCGCGGTGATCACGGGTGCCGACCTGGTCGCTGCCGGCGTGAAACCGGTTCCGGGCACCATCGGTTTCAAACGCGCAGACGGCTCGCCCGGTGCCACCGCCCCGCGGCGTCCACTGGCGCATGAACGGGTGCGCTACGTTGGCGAGGCGGTGGTCATGGTAGCCGCATCGACGCAGCAGCAGGCGCGCGACGCGGCCGAGGCGGTCGTGGTGGACTATGACGAACTGCCCATGGTGGTGACGATCGAACAGGCTTTGGCCAGCGGCGCACCCAGCGTGTGCGACGAAGCCCCCGACAACATTGCAGCCGAAACGCGCCACGGCAAGGCAGAACAGACGGCTCAGGCTTTCGCGCGCGCAGCCCATGTGGTGACGCTGGATCTCACCAACCAGCGCCTGGCGGCACTGACGCTGGAGCCGCGCTCCATCCTGGCGCTGACCGACCCGCAGGACGGACGCCTGACCGTACGCATGAGCACGCAAATGCCCTCCGGCGTCAAAACCTCGATGAACGAAATTTTGGGCATCCCGGTCGAGCAGATCCGTATCACGGTCGGCGACGTCGGCGGCGGTTTCGGCATGAAGGGCGCCATGCACCCCGAAGACGCCGCAGTGGCGTGGTGCGCATGGACACTGAAACGCCCGGTCAAGTGGATTTCCGAGCGCAGCGAGGAATTCCTCAGCAGCGCGACCGGACGCGACCAGCAAAGCCATGCGGAACTGGCCTTCGACGACAACGGCCGCATCCTGGCGTTGCGCATGCATTCGTATGCCAACGTCGGTGCCTATGCCACCTCGAACGGTGTGGCCATTCCCTTGATCGTCGGGCCATGGGTCATCACCTCGGTGTA
>Ga0335395_10001764_pt1 | contig 13473 bp, 12 predicted proteins | sample MAT02_FD_205744 | JGI IMG/M metagenome (GOLD analysis project Ga0335395, IMG submission 205744) | Freshwater microbial communities from Lake Fryxell liftoff mats and glacier meltwater in Antarctica - MAT-02 (spades assembly) (version 2) ...
GCATCAGCGAGGTGCTGGCGATCGCCGGCGTCTCGAGATCGACGTGGCAGGAGTGGGTGCGAAAAGGTGATGCCCCCAAGCCCGTTCGCCTCGGCCCCTCACAGCATCTCGTCGCTTGGCGCTCGGGCGACGTGCGGCATTGGATGGACGAGCAGGTCGCGCGGTCGTCAGCCGCGCACTACGAGCCAACGGCGCGCTATCCATATGGCGGAGCTGGCCGAGACCCGCTTTAAACGATGTGTGGATGTGGCAGATGAGACAGAATCCATCGATCCTCCGCACCCCGATCGAACGGACTCACTCGGCATGACCCAAACCAACCTCTCCGCCTTCATCTGGTCGGTCGCGGACCTGCTTAGGGGCGACTACAAGCCCCACGAGTACGGCAAGGTCATCCTGCCTTTCACCGTGCTGCGCCGCCTCGACTGCGTTCTGGCGCCCACCAAGGCCAAGGTGCTGGCCGAGCTGGAGGCGAAGACCAAGCAAGGCGTGAACCCCGACCCCTTCCTGCTCCGCGCCGCTGGCCAGAGCTTTTACAACACCTCGGCGCTGGACCTCGCCAAGCTGCTGGGTGACCAAGACCACATCAAGCAGAACCTTTACAGCTACCTGCAGGGGTTCTCACCCGAGGCTCGGGACATCTTCGAGCGCTACGACTTCGCCAGCCAGATCGAGCGCTTGGCGAAAGCCAACCTGCTGTACCTCGTCACCGAGAAGTTCGCGAACATCGACCTCCACCCCGAGTCGGTGGACAGCGCCCGAATGGGCCACGTCTTCGAAGAGCTAATCCGACGCTTCGCCGAACTCTCCAACGAGACGGCCGGGGAGCACTTCACTCCGCGTGAAGTCATCAAGCTGATGGTCAATCTGGTCTTCATCGAGGACGACGATGTGCTGACGCCCGGCAACGCCGTGGTGCGTACCATCTACGACCCAACGGCTGGCACGGGCGGCATGCTCTCGGTGGCGTCCGAGCATCTGGCCGAGCACAACGCTGCAGCGCGCCTCACGCTGTTTGGTCAGGAGCTCAACGACGAGTCCTATGCCATCTGCAAGGCCGACATGCTGATCCGCGGCCAAGCCGTGGAAAACATGGTGGCCGGCAACACCCTGAGCGAGGACGGGTTCTCGAAGAAGACCTTCGACTACATGCTGGCCAACCCTCCGTTTGGTGTGGAGTGGAAGAAGGTTGAGAAGACCATCCGCCAAGAGCACGAGCAGAAGGGCTTCGATGGCCGCTTCGGCCCCGGTCTGCCGCGTGTGTCGGACGGCTCGATGCTGTTCCTGCTCCACCTTGTGGCCAAGATGGCGCCGGTGGTGGACGGCAAGGGCGGCAGCCGCTTCGGCATCGTTCTGAATGGCTCGCCGTTGTTCACGGGGGCCGCGGGCAGCGGCGAGAGCGAGATCCGCCGCTATGTGCTCGAGAACGACCTGGTAGAGGCGATCATCGCCCTGCCGACCGACATGTTCTACAACACGGGCATCGCCACTTACGTGTGGATCGTCTCTAACAAGAAGCCGGCGGCACGCAAAGGCTTGGTGCAGTTGATTGACGGCTCGCACTTCTGGCAAAAGATGCGCAAAAGCCTTGGCTCCAAGCGCAGGGAGATGAACGACGAGCACATCGCCCAGGTGACCAAGATGTTCGGCGACTTCCTCGAAGCCAATCTGGTGACGGTACTGGGCGCCGATGGCAAAGAAGCCGGTCGCCAGGTGTTGATGGACGGCGAAGCGCTGCCGATCGCGCCGGCGGGCGGCAAAGTGAAAGCCGTGCCGGTGGCGCGCATCTTCCGCAACGAGGAATTCGGCTACAGGACCATCACGGTAGAGCGTTCGCTGCTCGACGATGCGGGCAAGCCCATCCTGGGCGAAAAGGGCAAGCTCAAGGGTAAGCCGCAGCCCGACAGCAGTCTGCGCGACACCGAGAACGTGCCGCTTTTAGAAGACGTAGAGGCGTATTTCAGGCGCGAGGTGCTGCCCCACGCCGCGGATGCCTGGATCGACCACGAAAAAACCAAGGTCGGCTTTGAGATTCCGTTCAATCGGCACTTCTATGTCTTCGAGCCGCCGCGAGAGCTGGCTGAAATCGACACCGACTTGAAGAAGGTCACCGACCGCATCAAGGCCATGATCGAAGGGCTGTCGGCGTGACCGCTGCGAAGTACGCGGCGTACAAAGAAACCGGCATCCCGTGGATCGGCTTGCTACCGACCCACTGGGAAGCAGTGCCGTACAAGCATTTGGTGGACATCCAAAACGGAACCGACCACAAGCACATCGAGCAGTTAGATGGCTACCCAGTGATTGGCTCGGGTGGTGCATTCGCATACGCGTCGGAGTTCATGTACGACGGGGAGTCCGTGCTGCTCGGCCGCAAAGGCACCGTAGACAAGCCCCTGTTCGTGACAGGAAGATTCTGGACCGTGGACACGATGTACTGGACCAAGATCTCCCCTGACGCGAACCCTCGGTTTGCGTACTACGTTGCACTGACCATTCCGTTCGACTATTACTCGACAAACACTGCTTTGCCCAGCATGACGAAGAGCGTTCTGCATGCACACATAGTTGCACGGCCGCCCCATGCGGAACAGGTTGTAATTTCCACCTTCCTCGATCGCGAAACCGCCATGATTGACGCCTTGGTCGAAGAGCAGCGGCGCCTGATCGAGCTGTTGAGAGAGAAGCGCCAGGCGGTGATCTCGCAGGCCGTCACGAAGGGGCTGAACCCGAACGCGCCGATGAAGGATTCAGGAGTGAAGTGGCTGGGGGAGGTGCCGGAGCTTTGGAAAGTCGCTCGGATTTCAAACCTTTTTTTCCACACCGATGAGCGAGGCTCTGACGATCTTCCTGTGCTTTCTGTATCGATCCATAGCGGTGTTTCGGACGAAGAACGTGGCGATCAGGAAACGGATCGAAAAGTCTCACGGAGTAAGGATAAATCGAAGTACAAACGCGTTGCGAGTGGCGACTTGGTTTACAACATGATGCGCGCTTGGCAGGGGGGCTTCGGCACCGTCAGTGTGACCGGCATGGTGAGCCCGGCGTATGTCGTTGCTAGGCCTCGAACTGATTTTCCGACATCGTTCATTGAGCGTGTTCTCAGAACACCCAATGCAGTTGAGGAGATGCGCGGCAGGTCGCGTGGCGTTACCGATTTTCGGTTGCGCTTGTATTGGGAAGAATTCAAGGAGATCGTCGCAGCACTTCCGCCGAAAGATGATGCCGACGCGATAGTTTCCTACTTGGATGAATTGGACAGGAAGACTGCGAGCATTGTTGCTGCAGCAGAGGAGTGCATTGGACTGTTGCGCGAGCGCCGGTCTGCGCTCATATCGGCAGCTGTCACCGGAAAGATTGACGTGCGGGAGGCTGACTGATGACATGTCGTTATCACCGACTGGCATCGCCCCCCGGTGATATTACTTCGTCATCCCGTCGAGATCGGTGGTGGCGTCCGCTGGCCCTGGGAACTTTCGCATTGGTCCTCCTCGGAGTTGCTTATCCGCTCTTCGTGCTGAGCCTCCTTGCCGATACCGACCTTGGCATTTTCCGCCCCGTCCTCGATCAGGTCCTTGGCCAGCGATGGCATTGGGTCTTCTTGCTCGGCACGACGTGTCTCTTGCTGGGGGCGGGCCTGTCGGCATGGAAGCTATGGAGACTGGAATCGCCGAGTGCGGGCCAGCTTCAAGGCGCCGCATTTTTGGCACGAATCGTTTCCCGCTGAATGACCTGAGGACAGCCGAAATGCAGCGCCTCGCAAGCCGCACGCTCTATCACTTCACTGGGCTACCGAGCCCTGGCGATGACGAAGCGAACTTCGAGACGCTCTGCAAGATACTGCGATCGATGACGGTGCGTGCTTGCGAAGTTGAGGGTTCGCGCAACGGCATCCGGATCCGCAGGGACCCAGAGCGGTTTCTAGTGAACGGGGAGCCGATTGAGCAGAACGTGGTCTGTTTATGTGACATGCCACCGGATCAGTGGGCGTTTCACGCCAAGCGCTATGGCAAATTCGGCGTCGGCGTGTGCCGATCGGTCGCTGTGGAGTGTGGCGTTCGCCCGGTCATCTATGTTCCCGTCTCGATGAAGGCACAGGGGAGCTGGGGCCAGAGACACCTCAGCGAAGCCAAGACGGTTCTCGACGGGCTGGAACGGTTTTCGGTCGAGCCACCGGGTGAGCGGGCAAGGATTGTTGGCGCACCGGCCGAGGATGTGGACGATGCCTTGCTCGAGGCGGTCGGTTTCCTCGAGAAAGACTACCTAGCGTTCCTCAAGTTTTGGGACGTCCACTTGCCAGACGACCACGAGGAGAACTTCTATCTTGAGCGGGAGTGGCGCAAGTTTGGAAATCTCGCCTTGGCTTCGTGCCTTCGAGAAATTGTTGCGCCGGTTGAGTACCACGACGTGCTGCGATCGATCCTTACTGATCTGAGGGCGGGCGATCGGTATCTGATTGGTGACATCAAGTTCTCCAGCGTGGGCGTTGAAGCTTAGATCTCATGGGGCCGCAGTCAGGCGGTCGGGAAAGGTCGCCAGTGCGAAGGTCGATATATCCTCAAACCATAACCCTGAGGTCCGAGCCATGAGCCTGCACAAGGAAGTTCACTTCGAGTCTGACCTCTGCGCTGCGTTGGCCGCGAGAGATTGGCTTTATGCCGAGAAGGATTGCGAGCGTTTTGACCGCGCCAGCGGCCTGTACCTGCCGGATCTCTTGGCATGGCTGGAGTCCACGCAGGCGCAGGCTTGGGCGCTGCTGTTGAAGAACCATGGTGCTGAAGCATCCAAGCGCGTTGCCGAGCGCATCCGCAAGAATCTGGATGAGCGCGGCACACTCGATGTGTTGCGCCGCGGCGTGGAGATGGTCGGCCTAAAGGCGCCGCTGGCGGTGATGGGCCTCAAGCCCTCACTGCAGACGCCCGAGACTTTGGCGCGTTACAACGCCAATCGGCTGCGTGTGATTCGGCAGATTCGGCATTCGCCCAACAAGCCGAACGATGCGCTGGACCTCGTGCTGTTCTTGAACGGCATTCCAGTGGCGACGGCGGAACTGAAGTCCGACTTTACCCAAAGCGTTGGCGATGCCGTCGATCAATACCGGTTCGACCGTCACCCCCAGCCGAAGGGCGGGGTAAGCGAGCCCCTGCTGTCCTTCCCTGGTGGTGCGCTGGTGCACTTCGCCGTGAGCCAGAGCGAGGTCATGATGACCACGCGTTTGGCAGGTACGGATACGCGCTTCCTGCCCTTTAATCGTGGCAACGAGGGCGGTGCGGGTAATGAGCCTGCAGCAGGTGGCTATGCCACTGCTTACCTCTGGGAGGAGGTGTGGGAGCGCGAGAGCTGGCTGCAGATTTTGCAGCGTTACCTGATCGCCAAGCGCGACGACAAAGGCAAGGTCAGCGCGGTGATCTTCCCGCGCTACCACCAGCTCGATGCCACTCGGAAGCTGGTGGACGACGTTCGGGCCAAAGGCCCCGGCGAGCGCTACCTGATCCAGCACTCCGCAGGGTCGGGTAAGACCAACTCCATCGCGTGGACGGCGCACTTCTTGGCCGATCTGCATGACGCCCGCAACGAGAAAGTGTTCAGCAGTGTGTTGGTCGTCTCGGACCGCAATGTGCTGGACGCCCAACTGCAGGAAGCCATTTTCGACTTCGAGCGCACGGCCGGCGTGGTGGCCACGATCAGCTCGGAGCAGGGCAGCAAGAGCGGCCAGCTGACGCAGGCTCTTAAAGATGGCAAGAAGATTATCGTCTGCACCATTCAGACCTTCCCGTTTGCGCTCCAGCAGGTGCAGGAGCTTGCCGCGACGGAAAGCAAGCGCTTTGCCGTCATCGCCGACGAAGCGCACAGCTCCCAGACCGGCCAAGCGGCGGCCAAGCTCAAGCAGCTGCTGTCAGCCGAGGAAATGGCCGAGCTGGAAGACGGTGGTGAGGTCGACACCGAGACCCTGCTGGCCGCTGGGATGGAGGCACGGATTGGCAGCAAAGGGCTGACCTATGTCGCTTTTACGGCTACGCCCAAGGCGAAAACGCTGGAGCTGTTCGGGCGCACCGGGCCGGAGGGGCTGCCGCAGGCTTTTCATGTCTACTCGATGCGCCAGGCCATCGAAGAACGCTTCATCCTTGATGTCTTGAGGAACTACACCCCTTACGACCTCGCTTTCCGGCTTGCGCATGACGGCAAGGAGTTCAGCGAAAAGGAGATTGAGCGCTCTGCCGCGATGAAAGGGATCATGCAGTGGGTTCGCCTGCACCCGTGGAACATCGCGTCCAAGGTCCAAATTGTCGTCGAGCACTATCGCGAGAACGTCCAGCCCCTCATTGAGGGTCATGCAAAGGCAATGGTGGTGGTGGGTTCGCGCAAGGAGGCGGTCCGCTGGCAGAAGGCCATTCGGGGCTACATCGCCAGCAAGGGCTATGACCTTGGCGTGCTGACCGCCTTCTCAGGGGAAGTGAACGACCCAGAGAGCTACCCCGAGCCCGTCGCGGAGACAAACAAGCTTCTGAATCCGGGGCTCAATGGCCGTGACATCCGCGAGGCGTTTGCCCGACCTGAGTTCCACCTGCTGCTCGTGGCCAACAAGTTCCAGACCGGCTTCGACCAGCCGCTGCTGTGTGGCATGTATGTCGACAAGCAGCTCGCCGGCATTCAGGCAGTGCAGACCCTGTCGCGGCTCAATCGCGCTTACAAAGGCAAGGACACCACGTATGTCCTCGACTTCGTCAACGACCCAGCCGAAGTGCTGAAGGCGTTCAAGATCTACTACGAGACCGCCGAACTCGAGGCGACCACCGACCCGAATCTGGTCTTCGACCTCCGCGCCAAGCTGGATGCCGCTGGACACTACGACGCGTTCGAAGTGGATCGCGTGGCCAAGATCGAGATGGATCCAAAGGCCAAGCAGTACGAGCTGAGTGCGGCATTGGCGCCGGTGGCCGATCGCTTGCTGAAGCGCTACAAAGCTGCTCAGGTGGAGAAGGCAATCGCGGAGGCAGCCGACCAGGAATCCGCAGGGAAGAAAGCGAAAGACACCTTGGACGCGCTCATGCTCTTCAAGGGCGACATGGGCGCGTACTGCCGGTTGTACTCGTTTCTGTCTCAGGTCTTCAATTACGGCAACACGGATATCGAAAAGCGCTTCATCTTTTACAAACGCCTGATTCCTTTGCTCGACTTCGGTCGAGAGCGCGATGAGGTGGATTTGTCGAAGGTGGTGCTGACCCATCACACGCTGCGCAAGGGTGCGAAGACTGCGCTTGAGCTTCGCGACGGCGATCCAGAGAAGCTGCTACCGATCGACGCTGCAGGTTCCGGCGCGGTGCAGGACAAGGATCGCGTGCTGCTCGCCGAGATCATTGAGAAAGTGAACGGGCTCTTCGAGGGCTTGCTTACCGACGAAGACCAGTTGGTTTACGTCAACGGCGTGATTAAAGGGAAGCTGCTCGAGAACCAGTTGCTGATTGACCAAGCCGCGAGCAACGAGAAGGTTCACTTCCGGAATAGTCCTGATCTAGCAAGTGCGTTGACGCAGGCAATCATGGATGCGCTTGAAGCGCACACGACGATGAGTCAGCAAGCGTTGGCTTCCAAGAAAATTCAAGAGGGGCTGAAGGACATCTTGCTGGGGCCGGGGCAGTTGTATGAGGCGTTACGGGCGAGAGGTGCAGCGGGTGACTCGAGGAGTTCGCACAACTGACCTGTGCCGTAGGCGCTCAAATCCACTGAGCGAAATCACGTTCGCAGTGAGTGATGACGAGCCCACGATCTGGTCGATCAATGCAGTCGAGGTTCTTCCGCCGGTTCAGGTGTTCAGGAAAGCGGCCCTGCAATGGCACGGCAGACAGGCGGTCAGAGCCTCAAGACCTTGGCGGTTCTTTTTCCTGCTCTGTGACTAGCGACAGTGATGCCCGCTCCGTCAAACGTCGGAGCGCTGCTTCTACCTGCTCATCAGACCCCCAGACTACGGCGTGTAGTACGTGATCGTGGATTAGGGTCTGAACCGGTGTAGGGACGAGTGAGAGAGTGAGGCGACCGATTTTCATCGGATCGGACTAGCTCCGACGAAAGCTCCTGTAACCGGGGGTAGCGAGACCAGCCCCACATACGTAATCTGGGACACTCGAGCCAAACGTGAAAGGATCATCATGAAAAACACTCTATTGGTTTTGGCGATTGCAACAACGATTGCGATAGTCAATGCGTCGACAGTTTTAGCCCAGCAGAGCGCGCAACAGACCATTGAGGCCGCACGCGCGAAGGCGCAAGAAACGGGCATTTACAGAGAAGCCCTTGCCGATCCCGATCAGAGCGTGCGGCTGGCGACGTTTGAGGCAATGATCGGCAGTAAGGACCCAATTCTAGTAGAACTCGCTTTGGAAAACGGCCTCGCGAGTTCAGATCGAGTGCTTCGCGGGCTTGCATTTCGTCATGCCATATTAAGTCGGAGCACATTAGTACTGAACATTGCCGCCGACCCTAGCGCAGGCCAAAGCAATGTGGAAAAGACTAAAAAATACATTGCTGAGCATGGCAATCAGTTGACCATAAGGCTTTACAAAGTCGATATGAATACTGGCTCATTTGAGGGGGCCACAATGCGAGCAAGGGTGGTTGGTAACGTTTCTGGACTAGTTATTGACTATGGCAATTATGGCAATGTAGGAGGCAGCACTAAAGGTCGGCTCGCACTCCAGGAAGACGGTACGGTCGGAGGCATGGTGTTCGAGACAGATAGTCAAATTGGCGGTCAGTTTCTAGCGAACGCGACGATTCGCTAAAAGGGTAGAAAAAGGTCGTTGGATGAGCGGCGCACGGCTTACGAGCTCCAAGCGCTCAACGAACGTTAAGGCTCTTTAGGTGCACCCACTCACTTTGACCGCTGCTATCGCGAAAAAGCTCGACCCGCAGCCTGCGTGACCGTGTTGGTAGAAAAGAAATCTGCGCGGGGGCTGAAAGATCCAGCCCCCCATTCTTGATGGGGCGCCAATCGTTTCCAGTTTCACTAGAGGATACGAGAAGCTGATAGCGCAACGAAGAGTGATGACCCGGCTGCGGTGCCGATCCGGTCAGAGTTACGCCTTCAAACGTAACAATTTCCCCGTTAGCGGAGAGCAGCTCAATCGTAAGCGGCCAACTCAAGGGTTTGACTCTCCAGCCAGGATTGGGTCGGTCAAGCGTCAAGTTCGTCGCGCTGTATTCGGGCCCAGCGGCTTGCGCGCTCCATGACGTCACTTTCCAACATGATGAGCATCGCGCCGTCTGGGCGTTCGGAGCTGCACCACCGCGCTGGCGCATGTGCGCGGACACGCGCCCTAGCAGGTCGTCGACCCGCAACGCCTTACCTAATCCGTCACGGGCGCCCACGGAGAGTAGCTGTCCAACCACGCGGTCACCAACCATAACAAGGCTTCCGCTTTGACCCTTGCGGATCGTCATCCTTTGGGAGATTGGGCTCAGACGAAGGAAGCGCTCGCCGTCGTTGTCCACAACCGAAGCGGGGCTTGCAGATACAGTCCCATCGCCCAAGACTGTCCGGACGTTGACTTGCGGACTACGTGCCAAAGCATCGTCGACCACACGTGACATCGAGCCCAGTTGGACGCCGCACGCTCTCGCTGGAACGCCGGCGACGACAGCCACGCCGACGTCATCGCCCAAGTCCGTAACTTCGGTCGACTCGCCGAGAGCTTTCGATCCTTCAACCAAAAAAGAGGGCCGGCCCGCCTCTTCAATAACGTGCCAAGGCATCACTGCGATACACGTCTCTCCGCTACGCATAAGCCAAGCCTGACCAATTTCAAGCTCTGAGCCACCCGGAGCCCGAACAACCGCGGACGTGTTCCCAGTGGCTAGGGGAGACTGAGTCTTTGCCGTCGTAGTGAGAGAGAAAAGTCCGATAGACATCAGAGCTAGCATGATCGATCGATCAATCATGAGACGTTCCAAGCTCAGACGCCTCGCGGTAGACCGCCATCAAGCCGAAGATGGCGAGAAGAGCCGTCACCCATGTCGTAATATTCGAATGACGTACCAGCCGCGCCCAAGCGCTGGGCTCCAAATTGATCGCGGTGCTGCCTCGCCTCAGCACTTGGAGCCCCTCGACAAATCCCGTAGACACGATTCGGACGCCCGGCGGCACTTGGTCCGGCGAAGGCTGGACGAGCTTTAGCTCAAAGTAGCCAGAAGACGAGGCTTCTCTGCCATCGGGCTTCGCGCTCATCTCGACGCGATCTCCCGTCAACAATTGGAACTCGTCTAGGGCTCGTCGCCCTGACGCATTGTCGTCGGAGTGGCCAAAGACGCTGACCGAGCCGGAACGGATCAATCCTTCTCTCGCCAAACCAAGCGAATCAAGACCGACTCCAACCGCGAAGCGCCCCTCAAACGGGATGATGACTGTGCGCGCGAAAACTTGCCCTGACTCCGGAGCAAAAACCAACAGTGCCTCATGTCCCACGTTGAGGTCATTGGAACCCGATAGTTTAATTGGCTTGTCTTCATCACTCGAAATTAGAATGCGGAAGGCACCATTACGCTCATGCGTTACCGCCAGATGCGTCTTGGTGGACTGCTCGGAAATCTCCAAGAAAGCTTCGCTGTGATCACCCTGCGAAACGGCGACCCATCGCCCGTCACAGACGCCGTCAGCTTCCTCGATTTCTAATCCGCTTGCGGCGGATCGCCTAATGCAGAGAGTCGCGCCGTTAAGCGGAACCACCGTTGTGCTGGCCCCGTTGGGCCACACTTCGATCTGCCCTGTTCGTGCATCCAAGAGGTAGGGCCAAGGCTCATCATCGATCAGTGCAGCAGCAACAAGAATAGCGATGCCTAAGAGCAAGAGCGGCAACCCTGCGGCTAAGAATCGAAGCGATCTGTTCCAGCGTTGTGTACTGCGCGAAAGCGCGCCCATGAGCCTCGGCCACCCATTCTGGATATCGTCGTTGCTCCCTTGCTCTTCCTTCATGTGCCTATTTCTCCGGGTGTAGGGAGTTGCGGGTCGCTTGCTTCATCGAAGCGTCATGGACTACGGACTGTGAGCGTGACTTTCGGCAGAGGTCGGCCGAACCTCTCACGTTCAATCACGACAGCAGTGCTGCTCCCAGCCAGACGGTTGGCGGGAATTGCACAGCGCACGTTATAGGCCGTGCTTCGCCCCTGTGCAAAGGGCTCGCATTCCCCTTCCAATCCGTCAATCACCCAAAAAACTGAAGTTGCGTCGGCACCGTTGATTAGGACGTCAACGAAGTCGCTGTGCTGGGCGCGGCTTGTTGCCACCAGCCAAATGCCTTGCGCTGCCTCACATGCACCTTCGCGAACGCCGACCGAAATGGAATCGTCGTCCAACTGGTGAAGGAGATCCTGATTTCGACTATTGGACATTGCGAGTTCTATCCGCTCGGCTGACTGCGCGCTGGGGGCATCAAAGGTGTTCCGCGCAAAGTACACGCCATCTCGAGAGCGAACGATCATGCAGAAGCGGGGGCTCCCCGCGGGAACCTGCACCCCTTCGAGCACATCTCGGCCCGAAAGCGCGTCCCGTCGCGCAACACCTACGATCACTGAGCCGCTGATATTGACCTGCTCGCTGACGGACTCATGCAATGGCTCAGGTGCGCTTGCCCGAATCACAAGCTCGGAGCCTATAGCCGGACCACCGGCCGTAAAGAGGGCAGCGACCAAAAGCATCTTTTTCATATCCCCTCCAGTTTCGCGGCTAGTTTGGACGCCCCGTGCTCGGGAGCCAAAGCTCAGGAAGTAGCCTTAAGACGTGCACCGAGCAAATGCTTGCCGCGCTCCGCGATCGTACCTGCTCGTTTAGGCACAAACCAAGATCGCGTTGCACTTCTAAGTTGAATTCGCCCAGTCCCGCTACTCGAAGCGGGAGGATGTCGCACCTCCTGCAATATTGCGTTATCCAGGCTCAGGTCGGCGACCAGCTGCTTCAGTTGCCGATTTTCCTCTTCCAACTGGCTCAGTCGCTTCAGCTCCGATGGCCAGAGTTCTCCGTTCTTCTTCTTCCAGTTGTAGAAGGTGGCTTCAGTCACACCCAGCTTGCGGCAGATCTCGGCGACCGCCATCTCGAGGTCTAACTGCTTCAACGCTCACGCGAACTGCTCTTCGATAAAACGCGACTGCTTCACTGCTTGACTCCCCGGTAATTCCCCTTCGGGCGCGGGGTCCATCGTGCCGAATCCTATACCTACCAATGGCCCAGTTCAGGGCAAGGGTCACGCGACCACGAGGCTGTCGATGGTCGTGCATCCGACGGCGCTAAAAGCTGCGCGCGCCAATGCCAGGTATTCCGGGGTCCGCGGATAGGTCGAGTCCATGATTCGCTCGTAATCAGGGATTTCGTCGAGCCGAACGCCGGCAACCCAACGCTCGTCCTGGAGCATCACCTCGTAGCCGGAGCTCACCGCCTTGCCTGTGAGACCCGTTGCCATGTTGGACAGCAGCGCAGTGCCGACAGGAAGGGTCAACTGTGCGGGGTGCTTGCCGCTCCCGTAGCAAAGCTTCACTGCGGAATAGCCAATGTCGAGACCAACTTTCATGCGGGCGCTTCCTCTACCAGATCAGGGGGCTCAGTCTCGCAAAGCGGAAGGAGGGGGAAGATCCGTAACTGCTGCAGAAAGGGGGGTGGTTAGGGAGAAGGGAGCGCAACTGCCCAGTCAGGCAACCAAAAGAGCACCAGCGCGACACAAATCTGTGTAGCGACTGCACCAGCGCGACACAAAACTGTGTAGCGACTGCACCAGCGCGACACAAATCTGTGTAGCGACTGCACCAGCGCGACACAAATCTGTGTAGCGACTGCACCAGCACGACACAAATCTGTGTAGCGACTGCACCAGCACGACACAAATCGGTGTAGCGACAGCACCAGCACGACACCACCGTGCTGAAAGCAGCCCACAGGTCGAGAGGCGGCGCTGAGCCGCTTTTCGCGAGGCCTCGCTCACGCGCATTCCGTTGGGCACCAAAGGGCGCAGGGCCCGCTGTGTATGGCTTTGCGGCCTCCAGCCGTCGTGTGTAAGCCCACCGAAACCCATTGGCACGGGCAGTCGACGCACGCTGCAGGACGACATCATTTCGACCGGCTCTCGCGTGAACCTTCAGATCGTCGATTTGAGATGTGGCGCAAATCCCCATACATCAGGATCGTGGAAGAACACTGAACAATCGCCATCGAGGCGGGTGAGCGAGCGAAGACGTAACTTTCAGATCAAGCGCAAATCCCTAGATTTAGGGCAGGAATAAAAAGTCGTAACCCAAGACGGGGCGGCTTCGACCCCGCGAGTGAGGCTCTTTTCTCTCTAGGGATTTGCGCCGCCAGTCCCAAAAACAAATATAGGGCAAAAGACGAAATGAACGTATCCAGGCGAGAGACGATCCAGACACGAAGCGAAAAGCTGATCGAGACGTCGATCTAGGCGATAGACGCAGCATCGACAGAGCTGGGGAAGAAGTACT
>Ga0335395_10001765_pt1 | contig 13466 bp, 7 predicted proteins | sample MAT02_FD_205744 | JGI IMG/M metagenome (GOLD analysis project Ga0335395, IMG submission 205744) | Freshwater microbial communities from Lake Fryxell liftoff mats and glacier meltwater in Antarctica - MAT-02 (spades assembly) (version 2) ...
TTTTTTGGCAATGACTAACAACGGTGAAGTAAACTTAGTGTTAGCTCAACGAGCAGCCGAGGAATTTGCACCGCCGAGGGTTTTGGCAATGTTTCCCAAAGATCCGCAGGGAGATGCGCCTGCAAATAACAGTAAAATAAATCAAGCCTTTGTCTCCGATTTGTCGCTGAAGGATTGGAACGAATATTTAAGCGACGGCGAAGTAAAACTGGGGGAAACCGAGTTAAATAGCGAGGGATTGCAGTTTCAGATTGCTCACTTGCAAGCTTTGGTGCAAGCTGGGGAGTTGGCGCCGCTGTTGCTGGAAAGACAGGGATATTTACAAGTAGTGTCGGCGACCGAGATTTGGGAAGCAGGCGATCGCATTATTTATTTACTGTACGATCCAACACCGAAATTGTTGAAAAGATTGTCGGGTTCGTCTCAGTCTCGCTTGACTTTGGAAAAGCATCAGGTAGTGGAAGAAGTGCCGATTCCTTCTCCAGTTTGAGAGCATATTTTGGAGTAATCTATAATTGAAAAGGAAGCAGAAGTTTTGGTACCACCTGTTTCGCGATAGGCATCAATCGGAATGATATAACTCTTCTAGGACGCAGAGAACGCAGAAGGAGACAAAAGAGAGATGAATTATTCCGATGCTGACGAATTTGATATAAGTCAATACGGTTCACTTAACACTATTTATGCCCCGGAGATCCCCCTAAATCCCCCTTAAGAAGGGGGACTTTGAGAGCATTCTTGTCCCCCCCTTTTTTAAGGGGGGTTAGGGGGGATCTCTCTTAAGTGAACCGTATTGTGATATAAGTCCTGAAAAAATTACTCTGCCTCCCCAATTAAAGTAAATGCCGCCCAATTTCGCGGCTGGGGATGAGTTTTCATCGTGGTTAACATTGCTTGCCGCAATGCCTGTGCTTTATTCGGATTCTTCTGAAGGTTTTGGTAAAATGCTTTCATCAATTCCGATGTGGGCGCATCGGGAACCGCCCACAAAGAAACAATCACGCTGGGCACTCCTGCCGAAATCAAAGCCCGCGATAAACCAATCACACCATCCCCGGTAATTCTGCCTTCTCCAGTGTTGCAGGCACTCAAAACGACTAAACTTGCTTGCAGTTTCATATCGAAAATCTCTTCTGCGGTCAATAATCCGTCATCGGTGCCAGAAGGAGCAAGGGCGATCGCACTTCCCAATCCGCGCAGATCATCCAGCAATCCGTGGGTTGCTAGGTGAATAATCGATGCTTGGGGCATTTTTTGGATGATCGCAGCTTTTGTACCTTGTGCGCCTGTAATGGCTTGGGTTTTGAGCAGAGGGGCGATCGCTCTAGCTTCGGCTTCGGCTCCAGGTAGAGGAGACAATTGCCGTTTGGGTTCTCCTGGAGAGGGAGACACGCTCGGCATGGTGGGATTGCCCAAGACGAGAGCGTTACTGCTGTTGACTGGCTTCTGTGCTAACTTCTGTTGTCGAGTTAATGCCAGAACTTGAATCGAGGGGGCGGTGAGAATCGTGTGTTTCTGGATTAAGTAAGTGCCGTTGGCATCAAGGAGGGCGGGAAAGGGCACTTGGAAGAGCGAATCTTGGGGAATGAAAATGACATGGGCATTGGGGTCTTTTGGTAGAAGCGTTTGAATTGGATCGATCAGCAATTGATGCAGTGTCGGTAAGTCGGGTTGGGGTTGGGCAAAACTAGCGCTGCTGCGACTGCGGACAGCCAGAAACTCCTGATTGCCAATAATTAGATCGGCGAGAGAGGCTTTGTGTTTTTGCCAGAGGGGTTTGAGGTCTACCTCGCGGAACGTGATTTCGCCTGTGGGTTGAATCACCCAAATGTAGAGCGCGGATTCGCGCCCTACTCGTTTGTCCTGAATCTGAAAAGTGTCATAAATGATGGAATACTGCACCAAGGTAGCGTTCTGCGCTTTGGCGATTTGGCGGATTTGATCTTGGTTGGGAGAAGTGTTAATAATCGGATTGCTAGAACCTGAAGATAAGCGTTCTGTCAGGAGATCGACAAAAGCACGAGCACGTCCCCGCTCGGCAATTTCTAGAGCGGCATTGGGGTTATTTTGAGCCACCCGGACTTGTTGTAAAGTCCGATAGGTGCGAGCTTGTTCTTCAAAGATGGAGACTTTATTCGCATCGTTGGAGCCGAGCATTTGCCGCATCGATTCCCAAACTTGAATCCCATTCATGAGCATTTTCTCAGCTTCTGTTGGGTTGCCAGCTTTTAAGAATGCTGCTCCCAGGTTGTTGAGCGCCGTACCTTCCCCGTCGCGGTTTTTAAGTTCGCGGGCGATCGCTAAATGTTGCTGTGAATACTCAATGGCTTGGGCATAGTTGCCCACATAGGCGTAAACGGCTCCCAAATTCCCCAGTGCCCTACCTTCCCCAAGGCGGTCTTTAATTTCACGGGCGATGGCTAACTGTTGCTGTAAATACTCAATCCCTTTGGCATAGTTGCCCAGATTGATGTAAACCAGTCCCAATTTGCCCAGTCCCGTACCTTCTCCATTGCGGTTTTTAATTTCGCGGGCGATGGCTAAACTCTGCTGTGAATACTCAATGGCTTTGGCATAGTTGCCCAGATTGATGTAAATGACTCCCAATTGCCCCAGTGCATTCCCTTCCCCAAGGCGGTCTTTAATTTCGCGGGCGATCGCTAAACTCTGCTGTGAATACTCAATAGCTTGGGCATAGTTGCCCAGATTGATGTAAGCCATTCCCAAATTCCCCAGTGCCGTACCTTCATTTTGGCGGTGTTTAATTTCGCGGGCGATCGCTAAACTCTGCTGTGAATACTCAATAGCTTGGGCATAGTTGCTCAGGTTGATGTAAGCCATTCCCAAATTCCCCAGTGCGCTACCTTCCCCAAGGCGGTGTTTAATTTCGCGGGCGATGGCTAAACTCTGTTGTGAATACTCAATGGCTTTGGCATAGTCGCCCAGAGAGAGGTAAGCGACTCCCAAATTGCCCAGTGCCGTACCTTCCCCAAGGCGGTCTTTAATGGAGCGGGCGATCGCTAAATGTTGCTGTGAATACTCAATGACTTTGGCATAGTTGCCCAGATTGATGTAAGCGGCTCCCAAATTCCCCAGTGCCCTACCTTCTCCATTGCGGTCTTTAATTTCGCGGGCGATGGCTAAATGTTGCTGTGAATACTCAATGGCTTGGGCATAGTTGCCCAGAGAGATGTAAGCACCTCCCAAATTGCCCAGTGCATTCCCTTCCCCAAGGCGGTCTTTAATTTCACGGGCGATCGCTAAATATTGCTGTGAATACTCAATGGCTTGGGCATAGTTGCCCACATAGGCGTAAATGACTCCCAATTTCCCCAGTGCCCTACCTTCTTCATTGCGGTCTTTAATTTCATGGGCGATCGCTAAACTCTGCTGTGAATACTCAATCCCTTTGGCATAGTTGCCCAGAGAGATGTAAGCACCTCCCAAATTGCCCAGTGCCCTACCTTCCCCTTGGCGGTTTTTGAGAGCGCGATAAATTTGCAGTGCCTGTTGCCAGGAATTCAGCGCTGCTGGGACTTGGCCAGTCTCATACTGTTGAAACCCCTGCTGAAACAGCCGATCGGCCTCGGTTTTACGAGCATCGGTAGTTTGCGCGATCGCTGGAAATAAAGGGTCACCAGTAGGTAGTAGGGGAGCAGTGGCCAAGAACAGGGAAATCGAAGCTAGGAACACGGGAGTGAGCCTAGAGTGGGTCGATTTGAGCCGCTTAAATGGAGAATACAGCATGGGATTCTAGAGTTTAGATTTAGATAGTTAGCCCGATCGCCCTTCCTTTAGACGACTATTTTAGCGATCGCCCGATCGGCTTGAATCAAACCAGATCCACTGGCATAGTCAAATCCAAAATCAAAACCTCGCGTGTTTGGATCGTCCATATCCAAAGCCGTTTGTCCTAGTGTTCGATTAATTTCCGCAGGACTTAAGCGGGGATTTGCTTGCAGCATCAAAGCCGCAACTGCCGCTGCATGAGGAGCCGCTGCCGATGTGCCCCGAAAGTTCGGGAAACGGTCAGCATCCAAAATATCTCGGCCAAAGAACGTCGTATTGGTGTTGTCAGGAGCGACGAACTTCGGCTGCTGACGAAACTCAAGTTTGGGTAGACGATTACCCCTCTCGTCAAACAAAATAGGAGTCCCGCCAGCCGAAGAAAAGTCTTGTAATCTTGCAGGATTTACACCGTAGGCAGGGGTGAGAAAGTAAGGGGCGGCTCCGACTGCTGCAACTCCTCTGGCATTACTGTGTCCATATACAGTTGAACTATTGGTGTTGTAATTGTTGATTTTGAAGGTAGAGGAAGCGCTCGCCACGTACTTCATCAAACCGGGAGCAGAACCCGATCGCTTGGCAATGATTAGATTGAACTGATCCGAGCCAAAGGAACCATCATTGCGGAATGTGAGATTCTCGATCGGATCTCCTCCCACATTTGACAGTCGGCTGCTAGCCAATATTTTTTGTTTTGCGTTATCAACCAAGTAAATATCGAGGTCGTTGGTTGAACGATCAAGTGGTGAGTCCCATTGGAATGAGATCGCGAGAGAATCGTTTTTCGCTAGTGTGATGCTTTGATAGACATCGACCCCGGCTCCTGGATCGAAGTCGTGAAGTTCTCCATAACCCGCGAAGAACCCAGCCGACTTGAAATCACTTTGATAGCTATCGCGAGCAGAGTTACCCGCAGCAGTAAAGTAGGAAACACCCTTTTGGACGACCTCATCGATCGCTTGGGCAATGATGCCATCCTGGAACATCGGTTCAGATGGGAAGCGCAGGTCGTCTACAATGATTTGCGCTCCCTGGGCTGCCAATGCGCGAATGCCATCAGCCATAGCCCTTTCACTTGCTTTGTAGAATTCTAGCGGGCTGTTAAACTGACCGCTGGCATAGCCTGTATGAAACAACAAATCGGCTCCTGGAGCAACATCGTGAATAAGTTGCAGCATGGCTCTACCTTCATCGGTCGGCATAAAAAAGTTATTGCCCAAATTTTCTGCTAACACCTTAACTTTTGCAGGCAAGTCGCCGCTTTCACCGTCTTTGGCGGCTCCACCCAGCCTGTTGAAACTATTAGACAAAACCCCGATTTTGATGCCCGTGCCATCTACCCCAAATCGATTTCTCGCGACATCTGATCGCATTGCCCGATCGCCCTGGCTGATCACCGCTCCTGGATTCCTCAAAGTGAGAAAGGCTGCATTGTCGATCGTGCTTGCATTGGTGTTCTTCAGAATTGCCAGTATGTCACCAGTCTGAGTGCTAATCAATGTATTGTTTTTATTCTTCTCTGTGCCTTGAGAGATGGTCAATTGATCGAAGGTTAACCCTCCGGCTAAACCGATACGATCGCGCTCGCTAAGATTGAAGTCAGTAAGGGTGTCAGTTTCTTCCTGCGGTCTCAGTACAAAGATATCGCTCCCGCTCCCACCGATTAAGACATCTTGCCCCACTCCGCCCCAGAGTGTATCATTGCCAGCATTGCCCCAAAGTGTATCCTTGCCAGCATTGCCCCAGAGTGTATCGTTGCCAGCCTTGCCCCGCAGGATGTCATCACCGCGCAGTCCATTGATGCAATCGTCGCCGCCTTGTCCATTGATCGCATCGTTTAATTGGTTCAATCCTTGAATCTGATTGTTCTGATTATTAGGAAATGCGATCGGGCTTGCGCTGTTGCTGTTGAGAAGAAGATTGTTTTGCTCAAGGGAAGTAGACAAGGTTGTATTTGCAAAATCATTGTTCATGGAAGTTGCTCCAAATTACAAAATTTACTCATGCGAAACTAGACAGCACCTGGACGAGGAGAAGGGTGCGTGAAATACATCTGAATTGACAAAGCAATCAATCAATCTTTCAACGCTGTATGCTTTGTTCCATAGATTGAAAAGCTAGCGTGGTTTTTTAATGTCGATCGATTCATTTGCTTTCAACTCCTTTCATAAGTTCAAAAGATTTATTAATCAATGCCTTCTTCTTGGGTTGTCCTTCTGCCGATCATATTCCCTCTGCTGGTTATATTCCAATTCACATTCCATAGCACTTTTGCCACCAATACTCTGATAGCGTTGTCTACTTTGAGTTTGGTGGTCAATTCGGGCGGTGAAAGTACCAGATTCAATGATGGTGTTACCGCGTTTGATCTCATAGTAAAAGTGGTTTTCTCCGGGTTGCACCGCTAAAAATCTACCGCTGTGAATTGTGCCAAGAGACACTTTAAATCCTTCCGAAGTTGGAGCTTTGTCGTATTCACGATCGGTATAGGGAGAAGGGTTTTGGTCAATCATAGGGGTGAGATTTCGGATCACAACGCGCAACCCTGGAGCAGGCGGCATATTGCTGGAAATGAATGTTGCGTGCTCGGAGGCTTCCTCTGTGTAAGTATTGGTGTAAGTCTGAAAATTAGAGAAGTAGAACGGACCGTGACAACTGCCGGAGTCTCCTTGGTAAGTTGTAGAGACCGATACAGTAGTGACTGTACCTACATTTAATTCCTGAGATTGTTTAAAATTCAATCCGATTTCAGGGGCAGGCAATGGGGATTGTGCATGGGTAAGATTGGACATGAGTGGAATACTCAACAGTGAAAATCCAATGACTTTAGAGACCCATTTTGCTTTGGTTGGTAGGATTGATTTTTTTGTTTTCATTGGCTTTACCTTGCAAATATCTGCAATGAACAGCGACTTTGAACAAACAGATGACTGATTTGAGAAATTATTTTTTAATTCAAGTCGTTCTTTACTTAAATCTTAAGCAAGCCAGATGGAAATTTCACTCGTTCTACCCACAGACCTGATGAAGGGAGATGTGCAATGTTGATTGCGGGAAAGTGCAATGGATGCAAAAATATCTGGCCGCCTGATTAACTTTATTGTAGGGACAAGGCAATGCCGTGTCCCTAGGGGGATCGAAAGAAAATTACATGGGCCCAAAAACGAGTTTTTTTACGAAAATACTACGATCGCCCAACTCTACTGCAACGCACAAACTAACCCTAATCCAAGAGCGATCGCCCTTCATAGAAGCTTTACTCTGCTTCCCCAATCAGAGTAAATGCTGCCCAATTTCGCGGCTGAGGATGAGTTTTCATCGTGGTCAACATTGCCTGCCGCAAAGCCTGCGCCTTATTCGGGTTGTTCTGAAGGTTTTGATAAAACAACTGCATCAATTCTGCTGTCGGCGCATCGGGAACCCTCCACAGGGAGACGATCACACTGGGCACTCCTGCTGAAATCAAAGCGCGCGATAAGCCAATCACTCCATCCCCAGTAATTCTGCCTTCTCCAGTGTTGCAAGCACTCAAAACAACTAAGTTTGCTTGCAGTTTCATGTTGAAAATCTCTTCTGCGGTCAATAAGCCGTCATCGTTGCCAGAAGGAGCCAGGGCGATCGCACTTGCCAATCCGCGCACATTATCCGGCAATCCATGCGTTGCTAGGTGAATAATCGATGCTTGGGGCATTTTTTGGACGATCGCAGCTTTTGTACCTTGAGCGCCTATGATCGCTTGAGTATTGAGCAGAGGCGCGATCGCTCTGGCTTCGGCTTCGGCTCCAGGTAGAGGAGACAATTGCCGTTTGGGTTCTCCCGGAGAGAGAGACACACTCGGCATCGTGGGATTGCCCAATACTAGAGCTTTTCCGCTGTTGGATGGCTGACTCGATCGCTTCTGTCGTTGTTGTCGGGTTAATGCCAGAACTTGAATCGAGGGGGCGCTGAGAATCGTGTGTTTTTGGATTAAGTAATTGTCGTTGGCATCCTGGAGAGCGGGGAAGGGCACTTGGAACAGGGAACCTTGGGGAATGAAAATGACGTGGGCATTGGGGTCTTTTGGCAGCAGGTTCGCGATCGGATCAATCAGCAGTTGATGCAGCCTCCGTAAGTTGAAGTTGTGTTCGGGTTTTGTGGAGCCAAGACTGCTGCGACTACGAACAGGAATGGATTCTTGATAGTCAATGATTAAGCTGACTAGAGAGGCGTTATGCTGCTGCTGCCAGAGGGGTTTAAGGTCTACCTCGCGGAACGTGATTTCGCCCGTGGGTTGAATCACCCAGATGTAGAGCGCGGATTCTCGCGGTTCGCTTTTTGCCTGAATCTGAAACTCTTCGTAGATGATGGAATACTGAACCAAAGTGGCATTCTGCGCTTTGGCAATTTGGCGGATTTGCTCCTGGTTGGGAGCAGAGGCGATGACCGGATTGATAGAACCTGATGATAAGCGTTGTGTGAGTAGATCGACAAAGGCACGGGCGCGTCCCCGTTCGGCAATTTCTAGCGCTAGAATTGATTTGTTCTGAGCAACCAAGACTTGTTGCAACGTGCGATAGGTTCTTGCTTGCTGAGCATCAAAGAAAGAGACTTTGCTCTCATCCGTTAGCCCCGGTCTCAGAGATTCCCAAATCGTTATAGCTGCAAATAGGGGTTTCTCGGCGTTGGCGAAATCTCCTATTTTTGAGTACACTAGACCTAAGTTGTTGAGGACAGTACCTTCTCCTTTCCGATCGCCGATTTGACGAGAGATAGGTAATGCCTGCTGGTAGAACTCAATTGCTTTAACATATTGTGATAAAGAGTAGTAAGTATTGCCCAGGTTTTCCAATGTTGTGGCTTCCCCATTGAGATCGCCGATCTGACGATAGATAGGTAATACCTGCTGAAACAGTGCAATTGCTTTGTCACTCTGCAATAGAAAAAGGTAGGTAATACCTAAACTGCCTAGAGCAGTCGCTTCTCCCCGCTGATCGCCGATCTGGCGATAGATAATGAGTGCCTGTTGAAATAACGCAGTTGCTTTGTCATGAGGTAACAAATTGCCTAACATTAAGAGTGCATTTGCTTCGCCATTGCGATCGCCAATCTGACGATAGAGTTTCAGCGCCTGCTGATAGGACTCAAGCGCTTTATCAGGCTGTGATAAGTCTGCATAAATATTGCCCAGATTTCCCAGTGCCACAGCTTCACTTTTGGGATTGCCTACTTGGCGAATCATGGACAATGCCTGCTGGTGAAACTTAATTGCCTCACCATACTGCGATTGAGAACTGTACGAGCTGCCCAAATTATTCAATGTTTGCGCTTCGCATTCACGATCGCTCAATTGACGACAGATTACAAGTGCCTGCTGATAAAACTCAGTTGCTTTGCCATACTGCGATTGAGAAATGTAGGCATTGCCCAGACGATTTAATGTCATAGCTTCACCCCCACGCACCTTCAGTTGACGAAAAATAATCAGCGCTTGCTGGCTGTATGCAATCGCTTTGTCAGGCTGCGATCGGGAACGATAAACATTACTCAAATTACTGAGTGTATTGGCTTCTCCGTTGCGATTGCTCACTTGGCGTGCAATCGTGAGCGCTTGCTGGTAGTAGGCGATTGCCTTGTCATACTGTGAGAGGTCAGCGTAAGCATTGCCCAAGTTCCCCAAAGTGCCAAGTTCGCCATTGCGATCTTGAATGGTACGGTAGATTGGCAGCGCCTTTTCCCACAACTGAATTGCTGCTTGATACTGATTGCTCTGATTGTGCTGAAGTGCTTGATTAAAGTAAACCGTGGCTAACCGATTCAAATTGTGAACAACTGCACTGGTCTTCTTAATCGGTATGCCCATCTGACGGAAGATAGTTAGGGCTTGCTGAAAGAACTCGATCGCCTTGCTATCTTGAGAAAGAGAACCGTATGCAACTCCCAGATTATTTAGCATTTCTACTTCGCCCTCACGATCGCCCATCTGACGATAAATGAGTAATGCCTGCTGTGCATACTCGATCGCTCTACCATACTGTGAGATATGGCTGTAAGCAAACCCCAGCTTGCTCAGTGCATAGCTTTCCCCTTTGCGGTCTTTAATGGAGCGGGCGATGGCTAAATGTTGCTGTGCATACTCGATCGCTTTGGCATAGTCGCCTAGATAGAGGTAAACGGCTCCCAAATTCCCCAGTGCCGTACCTTCTCCTAGACGGTCTTTAATTTCGCGGGCGATGGCTAAATGTTGCTGTGCATACTCGATCGCTTTGGCATAGTTGCCTAGAGAGCCGTAAGCGAGTCCCAAATTGCCCAGTGCCGTACCTTCCCCTTTGCGGTCTTTAATTTCGCGGGCGATCGCTAAACTCTGCTGTCCATACTCAATGGCTTTGGCATCGTTGCCTAAAGAGCGGTAAGCCGCTCCCAAATTGCCCAGTGCCGTACCTTCCCCTAGACGGTCTTTAATTTCGCGGGCGATGGTTAAATATTGCTCCCCATACTCGATCGCTTTGGCATAGTCGCCCAGAGAGTGGTAAGCCGCTCCCAAATTGCCCAGTGCCGTACCTTCCCCTTGACGGTTTTTAATTTCGCGGGCGATGGTTAACTGTTGCTCCCCATACTCGATCGCTTTGGCATAGTCGCCTAGAGAGAGGTAAGCGATTCCCAAATTGCCCAGTGCCCAGCCCTCCCCATGGCGGTTTTTGATGGCGCGATAAATTTGCAGTGCCTGTTCCCAGGAATTCAGCGCTGCTCTTAATTGGCTAGTCTGATACTGTTGAATCCCCTGCTGCATTAGCCGATCGGCCTCTGCTTGACGATCATCCGTAGTTTGAGCAACAACCGGGAGTGAGAAATGCGGAGGAATGTAAAAGCCAACAGACAAAAGGCAAAAGGCGAGGGGAAACAGGAAGCCCGATCGCACTTTACAATTACTGGATTTGAGCAGTTTTAGCGAGAAAGGCTGCATGGGATTTTAGGGTTTGGGTGGCGGGAGTTGGCGTTGTTGTTCGATCGCTCTTATTTGTCGCAATCGATCGCTCCAATCTTTCAAAGGTTGGGCTTCCGAATTAGCCAGAGAATCTAGCAATTCCAGCACGGGCGTTTGGTTTTGAGAAGTTTCAGAGGCTTTGCGCGCTTCGGCGATCGCGTCGTACCACAGCCCCGCCTCCGCATACAAGTCGATCCGCTGTTCGGGAGTTTGCGCGGCTGCAAGTTGAGTTTGCAACGCTTCAGCAGGCTGCACCACTTGGATTTCTGCCGTCGCCACCACATTCATCGAAGGAATATTCCGATCGCACACCAACACCACTTGCCACTGATAGGATTGCCCGATCGACAGTTGAGGCAGATTTGGGGGCAAAGCAACCGACATAATTCCTGGCTGACTCTCCATCTCGGTTCTGTAGAGCGGTTGTCCCGTGCGAGTAAACAGCCGGAATTGCAACGGACGAGAAGTGCGATCGGGTACAAACCAGGTAAAAGTCGGATGCCCAGAAATCGTCTCTCCCACATGGCTGAACGGCACTAAGGCAGTCAATCTCGCCGATGAATTAGCTTCGCAAGTGCGATCGCGAGTCGTGTTTGTCCCCGTTTCTTTCGGCGCAGAAGGGTTTTTAGGGGGAGTGTATTGTGCCAGGGCTACAGGAGCGATCCAGAACGAAACACTCAGGATTAAACTCGTAATGCCCGCAGAGTATATGGTTCGACGTTTCAATCCGTGAGTTATCATCTGAATCCTCTCTGTAACTATCTTTAACTGTAATTAGCAATAGAAAAACATAATAGAGGACTGCCCGCAAGCCTCGTTTGCGGGAAGGTGCAAAGATAGTGGTGTCAGCTTAAGGGCAAACCCTCAGTCCGGCAGTCCGGCAGGGGTTTAAACCCCTGCCTCAAAGCGCAAGTAGTCTTCAGACGACTAATGAGTTCTTCAGTCCTCTTTGAGAGGACTTTCGCTATTAGACAGGGAATTCATTCCCTGGCGGACTGCCGGGTGGACGGAAGGACTGGGTGGACTGACAGCTTAAGTTAACGCCAGCAGATTTGAGATACTAAAAGCGCGATCGCCATTCAGATATCTCACAAAATCCTACCACTCTCAACCCGTTTATCATCAAATTCTCTCACTTTTTCCCGATTGACAAACTCTTCAAACAAGCTAAAAAATCGCTCGACTGCACCGCGTTCATCTACGGAATGGAAAAGCAAAATACTTGCCCATAATTGTCCCGTCTCTACCTTAAATCTCTGTCTTAGCCATTGCAGAAATTCTTGAAATTCCGATTCTTGTTCCGTCAAAGGTACGCCAAGTTCGCGCCTAGCAAAATAGTGTCCATCCAAAAATGCCTGAAGACTGAAAATAGAATGTCTGCCCAGATACATGGCAGGTCTTTTTTTAATCTTTTGTAGCAAATCGTAAAAATTATCCATATCCAACTCCCAAAAAGTTAACGCTAAAACATCTTTTCTGTTACCTGAAATTCTCTACCAACTTCCAGAATAGGCGAATAGAGATTTTGCATCCAAACCGAGCGAGGAATTCCTTCAGAGTGAATGTTGTCAACCATAATTTCCTCTCCCTCAATTTCAACTACAACTCCTTCATGGTGTCCAGTCGTGGCAATCAGTTCACCTACACTATCATCATAAATACGTCCGTAGAGCGGATCTTGTGAACCAGTATCCAGCTTGATATGCTTTCCCTGAACTCCCTGTTCTACCAAAAATTCTTTGATAGCTCTAGCACAGGGAATACAATCAAAAATGCCAAACCCAATGGCGATCCTAACAACTTCTTGAAAGACCGGATCGTTACTACTCAGTATCACCACAACAATACAAAAATACTGCTATCGCAGTTACAGTTGATCGACCGGATACGATATTATGTCAGGTTAGGGTAATTATATCATGTCCGATCGATCGCTTACGATAAAAGCTTGTTTGTCATGCTGAGTGAAACGATAATCACCAGAACCAGCGCCGTTTTGCTGACCAAGTTAATTCGCACACTATCCCCCTCGGTTGATTCGGGTAGCGCCGAAACGTTCCACCTAATTGTTTGGCTAAGTTCTTTGCAAGCTGGGTTCCTAATCCTGAAGGTTGAAGTTTAGAGTTGATATCTTCGGTTATCTCCTTGTCGCAGTTCGTTTCAGCGGAATTAAGCGCTTCTGTATCAGACAGTTTCCCCCTACCATTATCTGCCACCCGAATCACTTGCCGATCGCCTTCTTGAGTACAAATTACAGTCAAGCGAGTCGCTTCGATCGCGTGTTTGCCGACATTGCAGAGCGCTTCTTCGAGAAAGCGGCAGAGTGCTCGCTTGTGTTCCAACCGCAGATGCGAGGTGTTCAACGGATCGAACTGTACAATTTTGAATTTGATCGTTTTGAGGTAGGGCAATTCTTGTTCCAGCGCGTTGGAGTATACCTTGTAGAGCAATTCATGCAACGGGGCTTGCAGGGCTAATTCGATCGCACTTCCCATGCGGAGATGCGGTTCATCTGCGATCGCATCTCGTTGCACTGAGCCGTAAACTGCCCGCAATTCTTGACTCAGGCGTTGCAACTCCGGTAGAAATGGCGATGGTGTGGCTTCTCCCTGAGCGGTTCTCAAAATTCCCACCAAAGTTTGTAACGGGCCGCTGTGAATGGCATTAAAGGTCTGCTCGATCGCAAATTGACGTTCTTCCAACCGCAGTCGGAGTTCCT
>Ga0335395_10001766_pt1 | contig 13460 bp, 22 predicted proteins | sample MAT02_FD_205744 | JGI IMG/M metagenome (GOLD analysis project Ga0335395, IMG submission 205744) | Freshwater microbial communities from Lake Fryxell liftoff mats and glacier meltwater in Antarctica - MAT-02 (spades assembly) (version 2) ...
TGGCTGGCAGTAGCTACGCCCTGGCTTTGCCGCATCGCAGGAACCGCTTATCTAGCGCTGGCCTGCATTAAGGGTATCTGGCAACTCACAGCACGGCTATCTAAGCGTCTGAGCGGCAACACTGGGGCAAATGATGCCTAGAAGAAACCCCCGACCGTGCGATCACTAAACTCACAGACCTCAAAAACTAATCACAAAAAGAGAACTTCATGACTACATCCACCATTCAGATTGCTTGCTTTGAATTAACCGAACTGGAGCGCAATGTCATTACGTTACTACAGAGGCTCGCAGACGGCGAGAACATTGGAAGTCTAGGACTCGATTCTCAGCGAAATCATGGAGGTTATCGCCATTGGAACATAGAATCTCTAGGCTCAGTTTCTATATGGTGGAGCGAGGGTCAAGATATGTGGCTAGCTGGGTATTTTACCTGGAGTGGCATTAAAATTCCTAATTTCAGAATCAGCAACGGGATAGTAGAGGTGAAGCTTTACAGAAGGGAATGGAGTAGCGAGATAGGAGTTTTGAGTATTGATAGGTCTCTTTGGGTGACCCCTGAAGAGTATCAAGCACAAGCTCCTAAGCGGATTTCCTGAACTATGCCTAGAAGAAACCCCCGACAGGGCGATCGCGTTCGTCCTCGTGACAAAGACAGCCAGATCCGAGGCTACATCGATCCAACCTCAAATCTCGTTCAAGGTCACGTCATAGTCAGGGACGTGGTTGACGACGCCATAATCGGCTATGGCGTATGGAAAGAATTGAGTAAGGTCTGGCTTATCATGAAGCCCATCAACACTCGAAGGAGGGTTCTGACGATGCCCCTGGAAATCGATAAAGAATTGATTAGGCTTGGGACTGAGCAAGGGCGATCGCCTGAAGCTGTAGCCATTGAGCTGCTGAGAAGTGCGATCGCCGCCAGGGTGCGGAGTCCAAAGTCTAGCTAACATTTCAAACAAATTAACTGAGGATTAAGTCATGACCATGCCCTTAAACGAATACCTTGAACAGATGAAAGAAGATATCAAAAACTTTCAATCATACTGGTTAAAATCGAAAGAAACTGATCCCGAAAGCTTTTCTGATGATGATATGCAGCTAGGAGATTGGGACGAACAGTTTAATGGTTGGATTGAAATCGGTCGTCCGGAATCAATTAAATAATTAGAAATAACCCCTGCAGCGGTTTTGTTTAGACCTTAGCTAACACCACACTCTCACCTTGATCCTGATATTTGCCAAGGCGTTTAGCATAACTTGTATTGCACTTTTCACCTTCTAAAAATAGAAGTTGCACAACGCCTTCATTGGCATAGATACGGCAGTCTGCGCTAGATGAGTTGGAGAATTCCAGGGTTAGGTGGCCTCGCCATCCTGACTCAGCAGGCGTGAGATTAGCAATGATTCCACATCGAGCATAGGTGCTTTTACCCATACAAATCGCTGTGATATTGTCAGGGATATCAAGACGTTCCAGGGCAACCCCTAACCCATAGGAATGAGCAGGCAGTATGAAATACAAACCAAAGCAATCCTCAAATAACTCAGAGGATTCTAAATTTGCTGGACTAAAGTTTTTCGGGTTCACGATTACCCCTGGCACATGCCGAAAAATTCTAAAATCATTCGGAGATAATCTTAGGTCATATCCGAAACTACTCAGGCCATAGGATATTTGTGGTTCACCCTCGTATTGTCGAATCAATTCTGGAATGAATGGCGATATCATTCCTGCATTTGCTAACTGAGTAATCGTGGCGTCATTTAATAGCATCGTATTTTTAATTAAAAAAATATGCCAGACCAACCAATCCGGCATATAAAAAGGAGAACTAAATATGATATTAGCAAATTTGTTAAGAGATTACAAGTAGGGTGATTTTGTGCTATCTTGAATCTACCAGAAGAAATTTCCTAACGCCTTCGGGCGCAAACAAAAACCCGCTGATATTAATAGCGGGTTTTTGTTTGGCTATTTACTTGAGCGATTGTACAAATTCGATCCAAGCTACCTTATCAATCTCAAAGGTGCTGACTGTACCAGGGTCATCAGACACCCACACAGCGCGATTGCATCCCCCTGGAAAGCTAAAGCTACCAAAGATATAGCCATCGCGGCTGCTAGTCTCTACATCCAATATACCAGGGTATTGCGACCTTAACATAGCCTTAGCTTGGGAATTCCGCAGAGTCTCATCCGTAAGTTCAAACAAATTAGATGGAGTAGGCATAATCAAAAAATCTCAGTTAAGTTTGCAGTCTGCTTTCAATTATTCGACTTCCAAATAGCTCAAAGAAGTCTCAAAACGTTGCTTGAAACTATGGCGCATCAGACATTTTTGGTCATAGCTCAGCGCCCTCCAATAAATCTCAACAACGAGCCTTGAATGGTCTTTTGTGACGGCTTCTATGAATTGCCCAACTTCAGGCCGCATACGTGTAACTTGCGTAGCTAGATAACAATCTTGATCATCAATTTGACTCATGGGTTCATAATCATAATTAGGGCAGCAATCAACAAACAACACGCAATAAAACCAATCAAGCAATAGACAATGAAATTTTCTAACTTGTGACGAATCCTGATATGAGTTTCGACTTGAGGCCGTTGCCCATTGTACTGCGGGTCTAGTTTGGCAATCCAAACTGACTCATAATAACGTAAGTTGAAACCTGCACAAAATCTTAAAACCTTAAATTCAAAATCATCCTCACCATACTTTCGCCAGTCTTTTTGTAGTTCTGGTTTCTCCATCCAATAATCTCCTTTATTTAATTCGTAGCGGTGCTGATTCCATCTCGACTTGATATTTTTTGCAAGTCCTACATAGCATTTGTTATTAGTCTTGCAGCTTATTTGATAGATTCCAGGGCGTGCTAAACCCTGGAATCTATCAATATTTTTACGTTTCTTTTTGGTGGTTTTTATTAGGTCAATCACAGGATGAAGCATTTTCCACTACCCTCGCCATTATCCTCAAGCCTTACCATATCGTGTGACTGAATGCTTGTCATCGTTTTCAACATCTTTGGATCATAATTCAAGACATTCCCGCGATTATCTTTCATGTATTGCAAATAGTCTTTGACCTCCTCATCTTCATCTGAATTCATGACTATTTCATACATCCGCATCCAACTATCGCTAGGCTCATTAGCAGCCTTGAAACTATCATCTGTTTCAAGTTCACCCTGTAGGTTTAGTTCTGGAATTTCTGCGATCGCCCACTTGCCCCGATGAAATACCAATGCAGCCCTAGCGTAATTCTCGAATTCTTGATTTAATGCAATCCGCAGATGAGCATTTTCAGCAGTGCCAAGCTTTAGGAAATGAGTATCACTCATTGCCATTTCACATCCGGCTAACCCTGGAAAGATGAAGGTAATATTGTTTCTAGCTTCTGGATTAAACCCAAGTGATTTAATGCCTGTACTGGCAAAGATTACCTGCTCATTCACTTTGGCACTGAGACTATCTAGATTATTCAGCCAGCGGCTCAAGATTCCCTGAATTCCGGATCTTTTTACTAAGGATTCTAGAACTGTTGGGATCTCACAATTGAGATTCTTGAGAATCCTTAAGCAGGTTAACGTGGAGTGCCATTCATCAAAAATCATCAAATCTTTGCTAAATAGATCGGATGAGTTTTCCCCTGGTAGCCGTGTTCTAAATTGTTGATGGCGTCGCTCAATCTCTAGTAGATTGAAGGCAATCTCTTTCATCATTTCATCATAGCTAGAGATGAGATTTACTTTACCCCATTCCCAGTTAGCAGAAGCCACGTCTAGGGCTGTACCCGTGCCGCCATAGTCGAGGCAGATGGCCTTAGCGATGTATCGTACCAGGGTAGTCTTACCCGAGCCTCTAGGGGCAACTACAGCAATGATTGGATGTGATCCTGTATCCGATAACTCATTAAGATCAAAATAGTATCCTTTTGATTCCTGCTGAATTTCTTCATCTACAAACTCAACAGCCTCACTGTAAATTTCTTCACCCTGGCAATCTTCAATCAACTCCTCATCGGTGTTTTTTTTTGAATCCTCTGGCATATCGAATGGCGTATCAGATTCAGCATTATGAGAATCGACAGGCTCATCAGGAGTTTCAACACCACTTGTGAAACCCTCAGAAAAGAATTCAGCTTGGGGCATTTCTTGGGTTTCTTTGGCGGCTGGTAATTGATATTTGGGCTTTATGCCATTAAGCCAAGTGTAATCGCCCTTCTTCCCTTTTTGGATATTCTCAGAACCAAACAGAGCTTTGATTTCCTTCCCTTTACGTCCCTTGATATGATGAAGCCAAGTATTATTTTTAAGGTCGGTTTGAATTTCTTCCCATTTATTAGCTGAGGTAAAGAGATGACTTAACCCCATTGCCCCGATGGCGATCGCCCCTGGAATACCCAAAAAGGCTAGACCTAAAAATCCTCCAATGCCCCATGCAGGGATTTCAAGAGCCATAGTTGAGTTGGCTTGTTTCTTTTCGAGTTCATCTCGATACGTTTGAATCTGGTCTTCTAAGCTTTCCATAGTTCTCCTAACGTTGGCTTCCAACCATTTCAGTTGGGTTTGTAGCAAAATGACAGTAAAGAAATGCCATGACTTCAATAGCACCGAGCTGAATCACAATTGATAATACTTGCTTCCAATCAATATCAGAAAACATTGCAAAGCTGATAGAATCAAAATCAAAATTGTTAAATGGAGGGTAGACAAAAAGACCGATTGCTAAGTCCACGGCATAAGTAAGATTTTTGATTAAATAATCATCTTTGTTATGACATTTTCTAAGCTGAATAAACTGAATCACAGCCCATAATGAAATCCCCGCCATCGTCCCTAATACTGAAATACCAAATATTTGAAACCTAAAGAAACCTGAGATAATTGTTTCTGGCATATTCTGAAGAAACATCAGCTCAAAGAACTTAAGATAGGGCTGTAAGTTGATGAGGCAAACAATAACTAAGAGCGTAAGAAATGTAACTCGAAAAAATCCGGTTAAGCCTTTTGCATTAAATATGTCTGGGAATTCTGCGGATACCTGAGTAGTTCGCTTCATTGGTTGCTGCTGAGTTTGTTGAGGTTGCTGCTGAGCTTGTTTGGGCTGTGGTTGGGGTTGCTGCTGAGATTGTTTGGGAGTTGACCCATCTTGTAATTTTTTAAGCTCAGCTTGAACCTCCTCCATCACTAACTGGTTTTGAGGATCTTTAATCTCCTCTACAACCTTCTCTATTTGAGCTTGGTCATTTGCTTGGATTGCTGCAAATAAATCCGCTGCCGCTTGTTTTGCTGTTATTTTTGCCATCGAATTCTCCTAAATTTTTTGTGCTGTAGATGCACGCCTTAAGGGATTAATTAGAAAAATTAATCCCTTAAAGTTTTAGTTTCCAGGGTTTGAGAACCTGCCTTGATGTGCCTCAAAAGCCTTATTTAGAATCTCACGGCTATCACTTTTCGCAAATGAACTTAGAACCGAGTCGCCAGCATCATTAAGACTTACGATTGCCGTAAGTCCAAATTGATCGTAGACACAAGTATCAGGAGCTAGAGGTAGACCTGTAGTGAGATCTATTGGGGCTTTATCCTTCTGTAGACCTGCGAATGAATTAGGGTCAGATACAGCTACTACTGGGCTACAGATACCCTGTAGACGCTCATTAGCGATTTTAGCTAGGGACTCAGCCGCATCCTGCTGAAATTGTGTATTAGCGATCTGAACTTGACTTGCAGCACGATTAGCCTTAACTTGAGAATTCATCGCGGCATTGTCTAAAAAGTCGCCTGAATTCGCTACTAACAACACTACTAGACCCACCCCACCACCTAAAAGAAGCCCGTGATCTTTTAAGAATTCAGTATCAATTGTCATGAAAGTCACCCTTTAATTTTTGATTGAGTTTTGAAATGATTGCGACAAATATTGAGCAACCTACCAGTGTTAGAACCCCTGGTAATCGATCTTCTCCACCAATAGATAGGAAAACACTGAGTAGCATTGCAAAGAATGCTAGGGTAAAATGTGACATCAGAACCTCCGAGTAACCTCAATCTATGGGCTAATGTTCCAGGGGATAGATTCTGGGATAGGGGTTTGTGCAGATTCTTGATAGCTTGTCATAACAGCACTTGCACTAAGAATTGCGATCGCCCCTATGCCCAGAATCAGCGCGGCCTCTTTCGTTATGAATCCAGATCCGCGCTTTTCAGACTCCAGATCTCTGAGCTGTTGCTCCCTGGAATCTGCAAGCATTTTGGCGTATACTTTGCCAGATCCGGAACTACGAAAAAAGATTCGGCATCCAAGAATGAAGTAGTTTCAGGTTCAGACTCAGTTTGTAGCTCTGCAACTTTTCGCATCACATCACCCATGAATAGTTCAGGAGAGGTTAAGGCAGCTACCGTTTCAGCTACTTGAGTCACTGCATTATCGCGTTGGTTTGAGAGCAATTCTAGGGCGTTTGCAGCCCCGCTCAAAGCTGAGTTAGTGTTACGTAGAGTTAATGCCCGAGTCTCGTTAGCGGCTTCCGTAACTCCGTTGCGTGAATTCTTCTTAATGGGTTTAGCAGTAGTGCTAAATTCAGAATTCCAATCGTTAGACATTGAGTTCTCCAAAATACGTGGGGTTATTTTTAATTTCGACTAGTAGCGATCGCGCTGCATCAATCAGTCGGGAATAGTTTGGTCTGATTTCTAAAAAGCGTTCAAACCTCCTTTTCTGCTCCAGGGTGTAATACTGGGTTCTTTCGGTCACGACATTTGGGTTAACTGCCTTGGATGTCTTGATGCAAGAATAATGGAGCCATTTATACAGAGTGAATCTAGAAAGGTAGAAACCCTTAGCCCAGCACATAGCCTCAAAGTGGTCAAGCGTGAAACAATTTAAGATGACTTCAGACGGAGTGACCTCCATAATTTTTAAGGTGTTGTGGATTGCCTGTATTCGATTAGTCTAGCAACTAAGACTAAATCTGTCAAGTTTTCAGTATAAATTCAGTTCGACTTTAGTAAAAAATCAGATTATGATTGAAAGATAACGACGTTTGGTCGTTTCAGCCCATTAATCAACTCACTAGCAAACCCACCTTAAAACTATGTCCACTCAATCTCGAATCGGTGCCATCGGCGAATATTACGATAATCTGCTTATGGTAGATGCAACTATTAGAGGTGTTTCAGTACCGCAGCAAGCGGCAAGTCTTTTATGTGCCAAGTTACAGGAAAGAGCAACCTTGATAATGATTCGCCTCAAATACCTTGCAGCAAAACGAGGGATAACCTCAGAAGCACTATGGTTAGAAATTCTAAAAGGGAATTATCAAGAGCTTACAGATGAAGAGATGCAGGCAATTGATACCCTGGAAGCATGGCAAGCCTGAACTAAGTCTTGATGCGATCGCGCTCAGTCACAAAACAACCCCATAGATTTTGTCTGTGGGGTTGTTTGATGGGGTCAAATCGCTTTCGGGATAAAGCCAAAGTCTAAATCGAATTGTCGAATATCCTGATCCATCTGAGCTAGAAATTCTAGGGCTTGCTCCAGGTTCACTAAAGAAATTGTCTCTACGCAAGTTTGGGTGGGCATCGTTTCAGTTCTCCGTTCGATTTGAATTCTGTCTTATCACAAGTATTGCGTATTGCGCATGACTTGTCAAGTAATCCATATTGACCTAAACTTGAGATACTTGAAGAGACGTTTCAAAAAAATCGGATGAAAATTGTTATCGAGATTGAGATAGATGAGATTGGGGCAAAGTTAAAATTTGCTAGAGAATTAGCCGGGATCAGCCTTAATGCCGCTGGCAATTTAGGTGCGATGACGGGATCAAATCTTAGTCGGATTGAAAATGAGGATACAAAAAAGGTGCCGTTTCCAACTTTAATCAGAGCTGCAAGGGCAGTAAATTTAGATCTCAATAGTCTGTTAGGGAGATGGGCTGATTTATTAATTCCATTAGAGCAAAAAGAATAATTTGATATTTGAAGGTATAACCCCTGGAGCTTTTAAGGTTCCAGGGGTTATTTTTTGGCTAAAATCTGATGTAAAAATTTATACTAAAATTCCTTAATTACCACATAAGAAAAGCTAGCTGTTGATTAACTTTGGCACTGTTGATTAACTTTTTAGGTGTTCTAGGGTGATAATCACTGTTGATTAAGCTATTGATTCACGGTTGAATATATCGTGATTAACCTTTGATTAACTATTGACTAACTCGCCATACGACAGCATCAGGGTTTCAGCCCTTCCCTCCATGCCCCTCTTCTTTATTTTTCGCACCCTCACCCCTACTTGTGGGCAGACACCCTGGCGAGGGTATCAGGTGTCATGTAGGTATGAGTGCGATATTTTAATCAAGCGTCTCTGCGTATCTGTCTGCAAAATTTCTTTTCAACATGCAGGCTCAAATCACTAAAAAATAATTACGGACAACGTTGTCCGTAATTTAGATCTGAGATTTTGAACTGGCATCCTAAAAAATCTCCCTTTGAAATTTTCTAGGTTTCCAGTTGGAGATTTTTAGTGATTTGATTTAGGCTTTTTGCGATCGCCCTAGAACCAATGAACCAAGGAGCTAGAGCGCAGATGAACAGCGATCGCACTAGCTGAGCTGGTAGTTCCAATAGTCCTTAAGATTGAATCATAGGCATCCCTATGGCTGGTTGCCGCGATTGTGCCTGTGAAAGGGTCTTGATTTTTTCTGTAGACTGCGTAGCCGTAAAACAGATAGCTTCCGTAGCAAAACTCTTCTATTAGATTGTTCATGTGCAATCGCTCTCAACTTCAAACGATGGCCTGATAATAGCCTTGACAGATTTCCGATTAGACTCAGCGATCGCCAGGGCTTCATCTGTCACAATCATTTTGCCCAGCATTTTCAGAAGTCTAGCATTGTAATTTTTAAGCTCTGACCCCTGGAAGCGGTGTTCTTTGCCTAGTTCTCTTAGGGCTTCCTTTAGTTGCTCAAGTGTAATGGTCATAGAAAAAATATACATGCGATGGCTGTTTTGATAGCCTCTATTCCACCAAAGAGCCTCAGTTGAACCCTCTGGATAAGGATTCAATCTCTCTGGGCTGCTAGGTTTGTGGTTATTACCTTCTGCAAAAGTATGGCCTTCCATAAACCATTCATCAATCTTTTCTACGAGATTAAACATCGAAAAACTCCAAACGAATTTTAGTATCGAGCGATTACGGATTTTACTTGGTCAATATCAAGCAAAAGTTCTGAGTATCTTCCAGGGGTTCCGGCACAAGCGCAAAACGAATCACCCTCGCGCCAATACTTTTTTAGATGGTCGATTCCCCACTCTTCCCAACCTGTGACCCCATGACCTTTGGCAATTCTGAAACGTTTCTCGCCATGCAGGTCACAAACCCAACAAGGAACCTTCTCCGAAACTTTGTTTCTCCAGCCATCGATCTCGATTTCTTCGATGACATGATGCTCTTTTAACATCACCTTTTTTTGAATGTCAAGATATTCTTCCCAGTTATCGAAACCGGAATCACGCAGAAGTCTCGCTCTAAAATCAACCATTGTTTTAATCCTATGTATTAGTCGGATATGCCGGGGCGCTAATCCCGGCGATGCGATTTAGCCAAACATTTTGCAGTAACAGGCAGTTCCGTCTGGCAACCAAAAGTAAAGATTCTCATTCCCGCAGATTTCTATCCGAATAGAAGTCAGTTTCCAGAAGTCGTTAATATCGATCTCTTTCGGAACTGGTGTATATGAACGATCTTGCTTTTTTTGCTGCATTAGAAATCCGTGATGAGAATGCCGGAACGCTAATCTCGGCAGGGCGCTGAAATCTCAATCATTAACTAGCGCGTGCCACTGCCTTGAGTTTCTGCGGGGCCACCTTCTACAGGCGGTTCATACGGCATTCCGGCCTGTGTAGATTGAGAGGTAAGGAGGATGAGCGCGATCGCAATCAGAAACTTAGTAAGCATGGGTCAGTTCTCCTAAAAATCTAAATCTGTCAACACATCCTTAAGCTAGCTCACCCCTGGATCAGAGTCAAGCTATTTTGCTCCATATTTGTTATTTCTTTCTTATAGATTTGACAATCTTATCAATGCCGCTTAAGATATAGGATATTGCTTATGTCAAGCTAGCCTCAAATCTTCATGCAGATAGACAGAAGATCCTGGGCAATGGCTCAACAGATCTGCACTGAGCCTGAACGCTTTGAGCTTTATTGATTTCCAGGGTTCTATGTCTGCAAGAAAATCGATAGCGATGATTGGCACCGCCTAGCAATTAATGAACTATCTTCTCAGCATCTATTCTGCCTGAATCAAATCTCTCAACACAGAAATCAGATGCTTGAAAATCTCCCAACCTTAGATAAAGCGATCGCCTTGGATGATTTGAAAGGTTCGGATCTAGTTTGGGTGCAATCTCGTTTAGCCTTTGGTGGATATCTGTCTGAGTATAGTTTCAAGATTGGGGAGTTCGGGATTCAAACCCTCAAAGCTTTTAATGAATTCAAAGAAGACCTATTTCAAGATCAGCTAGGGATAATCGGGCAAGGTTCGATTCAGATTTTAGCCAAATTAAAAGCGGGGCATAACGAATCTGAGCAAAATCAACCCCGAATCCTGAAACCCATCGGAATAGGTAGGACTGGGAAATTTGCCAATGTACCAGGGTTAGGCTCTCCTGTCTATGCCAATGAAGAAATTACCCCTGGTAGCAAACTAACTTGGGGTGAGCTTACCTCTGGTCTTACTCGAATTCCTATTGATTCAAATATCACTAAGAATTTAATTACTTATTCTAAAATCTTTGGCGAGATTCGTAGTGCTTTTGATTCAGCAATTGCAGTCACTTCGGGCTATCGCCCACCTGCTGTAAATAAGACGATTGGCGGGTCTAAGAACAGTTTCCATATCAGAGGTCAAGCTGGTGACTTATACGCCCTTAATGGCGATTTGAAGGGACTAAGAGCGATTGTTTTGAAGCACAAAAAAGTAGGAGAAGTGGGACTAGCTAAAACTTTTATTCATGTTGCCATCGGATCAGCGAGAGAAATTTTTCGTTATAGTAATAAATAATGGCGATCATTAATGTTCTTACCAATATAAAAGATGGCTATCTAGAGGTTAAGCCTGTAGATGCATTTTTTTCTGGGTCAAGAATCATTACAAATGCTTTAATTAGAACTCGCATTAGATTGTTTAATTGTGAGATTCAATTAAATCCATCTAATGACATTTTATATCAATTTAATATCTTGAATTTTCACGAGGAGTTAGTCTGGAATAGTTACGGATTAGTTGACTCAAGTATTACATCGATTAATTTAACAGAAATTGTTGAGATTATGTCTGTAGCACCCTGGAACATTGGCCTAAATTATTTAATCTCAAATTTATTAACTGATGCTTCTTTTGCTGCTTTTGTTTCAGGATTGAACCCTAGTCCCGATGGGGTTAGTTGGTCAGAGATTACTGCCAATCAGTCTCTATTGTCCAATCGTGGTTACTTTGTAAATGCTCTAACTCTCATTACTCTAACCCTTCCTAGCGCGGCGAATGGTGACACTGTGATAGTGGTAGATAGGGCATCTGGCTTTAGGATTAATGCTACTGGGACGGTTATTCGGAATGAAAATAATCAAACTTCAATTGGTGGATATATCCAAAGTTTGCAGGTAGGAACTACAGTCAGATTGCAAAGAACTTCTACAAATCTTTGGATTTGTATTGTTGAAGCTGGTGTTATTGAAATTATCTAAGGACTCCTTTTATGCCACAAGCTAGCGCCAATAATTTTATTCATTCTGATACCGTAATTTTCGGCACAGATTCCGGTATTCACTACAGAGATTCAATCACAGGCAAGCTTACTTTTTTAGTAAGCGGCGCGGCGAATGCTTTAAGGTTTCTCGCTACGGATGCCGCTGGGGTTCCAATCTGGACAGCCTCGCCATCCTTTACCCTGGCAGATAATCAAGTTACATTTCAAAAGATTCAGAACATCTCATCTCAGACTATTCTAGGTCGCAATACAGCAGGCGTAGGCAACGTTGAAGCCCTAACAGATGTTCAACTCAGGACGATTCTAGGGCTTGGTACAGCCGCATTAGTTGCTACAGGAAACCAAGCTGGGCAGATTCCTTTACTTGAGGCTGGGAATGTCCTCAATGCTTCTGTAATTCCTGCATTGCGATCGCATGAGTTTGTACAAGTTGCCAACGCAGCGGCGCGATTAGCTCTTACAACAACTCAGGTTCAACCAGGAGATGAAGCATTTGAAACTGATACGTCTAGAACCTTCAAGCTAATCGCAGCCAATCCATCTCTAAGCGGTTCATGGGTGTTGGTTTCAGATGCTGTTTTAGATGCTGCTGATATCCAAACTGGGGTATTCTCGCCATCTCGATTAGGCACAGGTACAGCCAATAGTGGCACTGTTCTTTTTGGAGATGGAACTTACAAAGCATCCCCATCAGGCAAAGATCCCCTAACAGTACTTACAGCCACAGGCGGCACCTTAGCAGGCAATAACAGATATTTTGCTAATCATACTGTTAGGTCGAGTAATGCCCTGCCTGCAACAGCCGCGCAAGGGGATGTGATTGAAATTACTGATATACTTGGTAATGGATTCCGAATCACCCAATCGTCAAGTCAAAGAATCTTTTTACCGACAGGTGAAGGGACTACCCTGGGAGTTAGTGGTTTTATTGAAAATCCATTAGGTGATGGCATCACTACCGCACTGAGTCGCTATTGTAGAGTGCGTCTAGAATGCATCATAGCCAATACAACTTGGCTTTTGACAGCCCAATCAGCTATCGTCACCTACGTTTAAGCCATGCCAAATTACCCAATCATTGAGGTTTATGGAGGTGGGACTAGGGCTGAGTCTGCGCCAGGGGCTAGAGCGCAGCTCGGCACTGCTGCTGCTGCTGTGACCTTCTATGAATTCGCTGCCACGACCACTCAGCTACTCCCGACAAATTGGATATCAATTCGTCGTGCTGTTCTTCATGGGGGTGGCGCTGGCGGTGCCGGAGGCGGCAGGCAACCCGTTGGAACGCAGGCGTCCGGATGTACTGGCGGCAACGGGCCAGGGGCAGTTGATTCAATGTTCATGTCTCGGGCACAGTGCGAGGCTATCTACGGTGCGCCAGTCACTCACGTCAGGGCAACGGTCGGGGCTGGTGGCAATGGAGGTGCTGGCGCTACTACGAATGCTGCTACTGGTAGCGTCAGTAGTGCTGGAGGAACGACAATCCTAGAGATTGGCGACGGGTCTACGTGGACTACCCTGCTCAACGTGATTGGCGGCAATACTGTTAATGGCGTCGGCCTATCCCCTAGTCAAACCCTGTCGTTTTTTACCACCTCTCAGAGCGGTGCGGGTTCTACCACTGGCAACGGTGGGACTTCTCAAGGTAGTCCGTTTTGCGGCGGCGGCGGCGGCGGCGGCGGCGGT
>Ga0335395_10001767_pt1 | contig 13457 bp, 11 predicted proteins | sample MAT02_FD_205744 | JGI IMG/M metagenome (GOLD analysis project Ga0335395, IMG submission 205744) | Freshwater microbial communities from Lake Fryxell liftoff mats and glacier meltwater in Antarctica - MAT-02 (spades assembly) (version 2) ...
ACGACGCGCAAATCCCGGCCGAGGTGTGCAGCGGCTCGGGTTTTGAGCGCTGGTACAAAGACGCGTACCGGCTCAACTCGAAGTTGCTTTTGCTGAGCAAAGAAGAGCTGATGCGCCACGAGGCGGCCGGCATCACCACCCAGGCTTTTCCCAAGACGATTCGCCTGGGCGGTGTGGACTGTGCCTGCGCCTACCTGCACGAGCCGGGCGATCCGCGCGACGGCGTGTCGGTCACGGTGCCGATTTTTGCGTTGAACCAGGTCAGCGAAGAGCGCTGCGAATGGCTGGTGCCGGGCATGCTGAAAGACAAGCTGCTGGTGTTGCTCAAGACCTTGCACCAGCGGCCGCGCTCGCGGCTGGTGCCTTTGCCCGCCACCGCCGAAAAGTTTGCGCAGGCGCTGAGCGAACCCGCGGTGTCTGGCGCTGGCAGCCTGATGGACGCCTTGCTCAAGCTGGTGCGCGACGCTACCCAGCTTGACATCGTACGCAACGACATCAAGCTGGACATGGTCAGCCCGCACCATCTGATGCACCTGCGCGTGGTGGACGAACACGGTCGCCAGCTCGGCCAGGGCCGCAACCTCGGCGCCCTCAAAGCCGAGCTCGGCGGCCAGGCGCGTGGTGCGTTTCAGGCGCTGGCCTCGCTCAAGCTGGAGAGCCTGCGGCCAGCGCCGCCAGAGGCGGTGGCGCCCGTTGCGGCCAAACCCGGCAAGGCTGCCCAGCCCGCGCACAGCCCAGCATCCGCCGCCCAAGCCAGTCAACGCCACACAAGCTGGGACTTTGGCGAATTGCCCGAGTTGATGGAGATTCGCCAAGGCGGCCAGGCGCTGATTGGCTTTCCCGCGCTGATCGACCAGGGCGATGCGGTCACGATCGAGGTGTTTGATGAGCCGGAGGCGGCCCAGGCCCGGCACCGCGCGGGGCTGCGCCGCTTGTTTGCGCTGCAGATCAAAGACGCGCTGAAATACCTGGAAAAGAATCTGCCCGGCTTGCAAACCATGGCCACGACTTACATGCAGGTGGGCAAGAGTGAGAGCGGTGCGGGTGGCGGCACGCAAGAAGAGTTGCGCCAGCAGATCATCGAGCTGGCGTTGGAGCGTGCGTTTCTGATCGAGCCTTTGCCCACCGACGAGATGGCCTTCAAGAAACGCATCGAAGAGGGGCGCGGACGCCTCACATTGGTCGCCAGCGAGATCGCGCGCAACGCCGGCGCCATCCTGGGCGAGTACGCAGTCGCTGCGCGCAAGCTAAAAGACAGCAAGGCCAGCGGCGAGATGGCGACCGACATCGCGCAGCAATTGCAGCGCTTGGTGCCCAAGCGGTTCCTGCTCGTCACGCCCTACGCGCAACTGGCGCATTTCCCGCGCTACCTGAAGGCGGTGCAACTGCGCATTGACAAAGCCCGAACCGATTCCGTGCGCGACGCCGCCAAGCTGGCCGAGCTGCGGCCACAAGACCAGCGCTTTTGGCGCTTGGTGGCCGAGCGCAAAGGCGTGCAGGACGCGCGTTTGCAGGAACTTCGCTGGTTGCTCGAAGAACTGCGGGTGAGCTTCTTCGCGCAGGAACTGCGCACACCGCAGCCGGTGAGCGTCAAGCGGCTGGACAAGAGTTGGGCGCAGGTGAACGCGTGACGCGTTTGGCGCCTGGGGTTGGCGCTGGGCCAGTCGGCAGAATTAGAGACGAGCCAGTCGACGCAGGGCCTCATTCAGCGTGTCGTCGCGTTTGGCGAAACAGAAACGCACCGTGTGCTGGTCGAAGCCGTTGCCGTAGAAGGCCGAGAGTGGAATTGCCGCCACACCGACCTCGCGCGTGAGCCACTGGCAGAACGCGCCCTCGGACAAATCGCGCTCAGGCACCGCCAGATCGCTGATGTCGACACATTGAAAGAAGGTACCTTCGCTGGGCAGCAGCCGAAAGCGGGTGTTGCCCAGGCCAGCCCGGAACAGATCGCGCTTGCGCTGGTAGAAGGCGGGCAGCCCGTGGTAGCTGGACGCGTTTGCCATGTGGTGCGCCAGCGCATGCTGCACCGGCGTGTTCACAGTGAACACGTTGAACTGGTGCACCTTGCGGAACTCCGCTGTGAGCGGCGCGGGCGCCACCACCGTGCCCACTTTCCAGCCGGTCACATGGTAGGTCTTGCCAAAGCTGCTGACGATGAAAGCGCGTGCGGCCAGGCCCGGAAAACGCGCCGCGCTCTGGTGCGCCTGGCCGTCAAACACCATGTGCTCGTACACCTCGTCGCTGATCAGCAGCACGTCGGTGGGCGCCAGCAGTTCTTGCAGCCGCAGCATGTCGGCCTCGCTCCAGACCATGCCGCTGGGGTTGTGCGGGCTGTTGATGATGAGCGCACGGGTGCGTGGCGTGATGGCGGCGGCGATGCGATCGAAGTCAGGCCGAAAGCTGCCCGGTGTGAGCGGCACCCGCACCGCCACACCGCCCGCCAGCTCGATATTGGGCACGTAGCTGTCGTAGCAGGGCTCCAGCACGATCACCTCATCGCCTGGGTGCACAACAGCCAGCAGCGCGGTGAAGATGGCCTGGGTGGCGCCCGCTGTCACCGTGACCTCGGTCGCCGGATCGCAGCGCAGGCCATACAAGGCGAGCATCTTGTCCGCCATTGCCTGACGCAGCGCCGGTACCCCCGGCATCGGCGGGTATTGGTTGTGCCCCACCTGCATCGCCGCTGTGACCGCGTTCACCAGCGACGGATCGCAATCGAAATCGGGAAAGCCCTGGCCCAGATTCACCGCCCCAGTTTCGGCTGCCAGTGCCGACATGATGGTGAAGATCGTGGTGCCGACCTTGGGCAGGCGGGAGGTGAGGGCAGGCGTGTGGGCTTGTACGGAGGTCATTCGTCAAACAAAAATGGTGGAGGAAGGCGCTGGCTTAACTCAGAATGCCGTGGAACCGGCTTTGCCGAGCCACAGGCATTGCCCCCTGGGGGGTGACGCCGCAGGCGGCGCGGGGGGGGTCAAATCTCATACTCGTCGGGCGTGCCCTTCATTGCCTTCTCAATGGATGCGCGCGTGAGGCGGTCGCTCAGCAGCTCGGCGAAACGCAGCACGAAGTTGCGCAAATAGGTGCCGCGCTTGAAGGCCACGCGCGCCAGGTTGTGACCGAACAGGTGCCCGGCTGGCCGCGCCACCAAGTCGGGCGTCTGGTTGTCGCCCTGCATCGCCATTTCGGCCACGATGCCCACGCCCATGCCCAGCTTCACGTAGGTCTTGATGACATCGGAGTCGATCGCTTCAAGCACCACGTTGGGCTTGAGCCCGCGCAAGGCAAACGCTTGATCGATGCGTGTGCGGCCGGTGAAGCTGGGGTGGTAGGTGATCAGCGGCACGGTGGCCAGGTCTTCGAGCGCAATGCTTTCGCGCTGCAGCAGCGGATGATCGAATGGCAACACCAGCACGTGTTGCCACTCGTAGCAGGGCAGGGTGATCAGCTCGGGGAAATTCGCCAGCGACTCGGTGGCTATCCCGATTTCGGCCACCTCCTCGATCAGCATGCGCGCCACCTGATCGGGCGCACCCTGGTGAAGGCTGATGCCCACCTTGGGGTAACTCTGGCGCAGCTGCGACACAGGCCCGGGCAGCACATAGCGCGCCTGGGTGTGGGTGGTGGCAATCGACAGCGTGCCGCTGTCCTGTGCCGAATACTGCTGGCCGATGCGTTTGAGGTTGTTCACCTCGCGCAAGATGATCTCGATGCTGGCCAGCACATGCTGGCCCGGCTCGGTGACGCGTTTGATGCGCTTGCCGTGTCGCGCAAAAATGTCGATGCCCAGCTCATCTTCCAGCTCGATGATGCCCTTGGAAACGCCAGGCTGCGAAGTATGCAGCGCCTTGGCTGCCTCGGTCAGATTGAGCTGGCGCCGCACTGCTTCCTGTACAAAGCGCAGCTGCTGCAGGTTCACGGCGCGCGCTCCAGCGCAATCTGCGCCAGCAGCGCGGTCAGTCGCGGGTCTTCGCCAGCGGTGGGCAGCTGCTCCAGCCGCACGCCCGGGTGGCGCTCAGCCAGGTCTTTCATGATCTCGGGCAGGTCTTCACGCGCGTGCTTGCCCATGCCGAAAAACAGCGGCAACACGCGCACTGCGGTTGCTCCACGCGCCACCAGATCGGCCACCGCCGTGGGCATGTCGGGCTCGCAAAGTTCCAGGTAGGCGCTGGCCACCAGCGCCTGTGGGTCGCTTGTGGCAATGCGCTGCGCCACCGCCTCAACCGGCGCGCGCCACAGCGGGTCGCGCGATCCATGAGCAAATACCACCACACCAAGCATTTTTGTTTTCCTATCGTCTTAAAACCAGCCAGCCGAAAGCGCCCAGCGACACCACCGAGTAAATCAATGCTGGCGAGGCCGCAGCCAGCCAAGGCTGCCATTGGCGCAGGTTGCCGATGTAGCCAAACACGTTGTTGAGCAGGAAGAAGCTGATGCCGATCATCACGCCCAGAAACACGTAGCCGGTGATGCTGCCAGAGCGGAAATGCAGGTAAGCAAACGGCAGCGCCAGCACCACCATGACCAGACAGGACAGCGGGTAGAACACCTTGCGCCAGAACTCGATCTCAAAGCGCTGCGCGGTCTGGCCGTTGGCCTCCAAATGCTGCACGTAGGCAAACAGGTCGGCGGTGCGCATACGGTCGGGTTTGAGCAGGGCGACCGACACCATCTCGGTGCTCAGGCTGCTGGGCCAACGCAGGCTGGGCAGCTCGGAGCGGTTGATGCGCGCCGAGGCCAGGCCGGCGGTATTGAACTCGCGCCGCTGCACATTCTTGAGCGTCCAGGCATCGTCGCCTTCGATTTGCCCGGTTTGGGCCTGCAGCGTGGAGACCAGAAAACCCCGGTTGTCGAACTCGAAAATCCGCACTTGCGTCAGCTCGCCTTGCGGTGACAGGGCGCCCACGTTGACCGAAAAATCGCTGTAGGTCTGCTTTTCCTTCAGCCAAGCACCTGTCTGCCCGACGCTGATACCCCCTTTGTAGTTGGCCTTGAGCAGCTGCGCGGTCCGGTCGGCTGCGGGTGCCACATAGTCACCGATGGCAAAGGTCAGCACCACAAACACGGCGCCCATCCCCAACAAGATGCTCAACGCCCGCCAAGGCCCCAGGCCGCTGGTGCGCAAAATCGTGTACTCGGAACCTTGGGCCAGACGCGCCAGCACGAACACCGAACCGATCAACACCGCAATCGGCATCAGCTCGTAAATGTGGCTCGGAACCAGCAGTGCCACATAAATCAGCGCTTCGTGCAGCCCGTAAAGCTGCGTCGGATCGGTGATCGCTGCGCCGCCGAGATCGCCAAGTTCGTCGACAAAATCGAAGAAAAAGAACAGCGACAGGAAGGCCAGCAGCACAAAGCCAACCGCGGCCAGCACCTCGCCATAGATCAGGCGCCGAATGGTTCTCATCGCGCCACCTCAGGCTTATCGCTGCCGCGGTTGCGCAGACTGGTGAGCCAACCGCGCAATGAGACATTCCAGTGGCGTTTGAGCAGCCAAAGCGCTGCGAGCACAAACACGCCGCCGTGTAGCGACAGCATCAACGTCGCAAGGCTCATCTGCCCGCTGCTGACCCAGCCTTGCCCGATGTTGAGCAGGTTGTAGTAAACGATGAAGGCGAACAAGGTGAAGAACAGGTTGCCGCCACGCCCGGCACGCGGATTGCCAGCGGTGGTGGCCAACGCGATCAGAACGAAATTCACGGCGGTGAGCGCCATCCCCAGCCGCCAACCGAGTTCGCCGCGACTGGCGGGATCGGGTGACTGCAGCAGACCCCAGGTGCTGCGAGATTTCAGCCGGTCGCCAGCGCTGGTGGCCAGTGCGCTACCGCCCACCTGGGTGCCGTATTCCTCAAATTCGCTGATCTGCAGGCGCTGGTTGGCATCGGTTTCCAGCCGCTGCCCATTGCTGAGCAACAGATACTGCTGCTCACCGATCCATTCGATGCGACCCGAGCGCGCAGAAATGATGGATTCGCGCCCATCGGGCTCGGTGCTGGAGATAAAAATGTTGCGCCCTTCGGCGCCGTCGGTGTCCTTGTCGATGAAGAAAACCCGTCGGCCATTGGAAGATTCTTGAAACTGTCCCGGTGTGACCCGCTCAAGATCACCGCGCCGCTCGAACCGGGAGCGCAGCTCATCGGTTTGGCTGTTGGCCCAGGGCCAGACCAGAAAAACCATCAGCGTGATCACCACCAGGATGGGCCAGGCAAACCGCAGCACCGGCCCCAGAAATCCCCCCAGCGAGCGCCCGCTCGCGAACCAGATGATCATTTCGCTGTCGCGGTACATGCGCGAGAGCGTGAAAACGATGGCGATGAACAGCGCCAGCGTGAGGATGGTGGGCATGCGCCCGACCACCGTGTAGCCCAGCACCAACATGATCTCTTGCGGGTTCACGCTGCCTTGTGAAGCCAAGCCCAGCGTACGGATCAGCAGCATCGTCAGCACGATGGTGAACAGCACCACCAACGTGGCACCAAAGCTGCGCGCCAGCTCTTTGCGAATGGACGAATGGAATAACATCAATCAACCAAAAAGGAATAGGCAATTATGGACTTCGAACTCACCCGTGTTTCTCTCGCTGACGCTGCCAAGTGGGCTGCTGACGCCCTGGTGCTGCTGGTGCCCGACAGCCCACCACCAGGCAAACCAGACTCACCGTTGGCCACGCTGATCGCGCAGGCCCACAAAAGCGGCGCACTGGAACCGGGCGCGGCCAAGCTGCTGGCTGCCTACCAGATGGACGGCGTTCGGGCGGCCCGGGTGCTGCTGGTGCGCGCAGGCGACGGCTCACCTGCGGCGGTGCGCAAGGCGGTGGGCACGGCGGTGGCGTCCCTCAAGCAGCCTGGCGTGCAGAAGCTGGCGCTGCTGCTGAGCCTGATCGAGCCGAGCAGCGATGCGGTCTGCGCAGCGGTGCAAGCCTGTGCCGAGGCCAGCTACGTCTACACCCACACCAAGCCGTCGGCCAAGGCGCGCGCGTTGAACAAAGTGGCTTTCGGTGTGAGCCAGCCCGACGAGGTGCGTGCTGGGTTCGTGCGTGGGCAGGCGCTGGTGGTGGGCGTTGAGGTGGCGAAGGAATGGGCGAACCGCCCGGCCAACCACGCCACGCCGAGCATGCTGGCCGATGCCGCGCGCCAGCTCGGGCGCAAGCCCGGCTTCAAGACCGAGGTGCTCGGTCCCAAGGAAGTCAAGGCACTGGGCATGGGTGCGTTTCTTGCCGTGGCGCAAGGCTCGGCCGAGCCGCTGCGCTTCATCGTGCTGCGCTACAACGGCGCCGCCAAGACCAGCGCACCGGTGGTGCTGGTGGGCAAGGGCATCACGTTTGATACCGGAGGCATTTCGATCAAGCCCGCGCCCGAGATGGACGAGATGAAGTACGACATGGGTGGTGCTGCCAGCGTGCTGGGCACTTTTGCGGCGCTGGCCGAGTTGCGGCCCGCCATCAACGTGGTGGGGCTGATCCCCAGCTGCGAAAACATGCCCGATGGTCTGGCTGTCAAGCCCGGCGATGTGGTCACTAGCATGAGCGGCCAGACGATCGAGATTCTCAACACCGACGCTGAAGGCCGGCTCATTTTGTGTGACGCGCTCAGCTACGCGGCGCGCTTCAAGCCGCGCGCGGTGATCGACATCGCCACGCTCACCGGTGCCTGCGTGATCGCCCTGGGTGCGGTGCGCTCGGGGCTGTTCAGTCCGGCCGACGAGCTCGCGGCCGCTTTGCAGCAAGCGGGGGAGGCCGCGCTTGATCCCTGCTGGCGGATGCCGCTGGACGACGAATACGCTGAGGGCCTGAAATCGAACTTTGCCGACATGGGCAACATTGCCGGACGCGCGGCCGGTTCCATCACCGCAGCCAAGTTCCTGCAGAAATTCACCGCCGATCTGAACTGGGCTCATCTTGACATCGCGGGAACCGCCTGGAAAAGCGGCGCGGCCAAAGGCTCCACTGGTCGGCCGGTGCCGCTGTTGTTGCAGTACCTGATGAGCGAGGCAGCCAGTGAATCGGTCCCAGCGACCCGCAAGGCACCCGCCAAACGCATCAGCAAGTCCTGACCGCGCTGCCTGATCTCAAAGCCTGCCAGGCGATCGTGGTCGAAGTCGTTTTTCATTTCAACGTCGTCGACAAGCGCATCCACGCCTGCCGGCTGCTGCGAAAAGCCTATTTGCAGGGCGCTCGGTTGTTGGTGGTGGCAGAGTCGCAAGAGCTGGACCCGCTGGACGCCGCCTTGTGGACGCTGGCCGAGCGCGACTTCATTCCTCATGCGCGGCTGAGCGACTCGGCTGAAACGCGGGCCCATTCGCCCATCCTTCTGATTGACGAATGGCCCGCGGAGGTACCGAAGTCTAAGGAATTGGTGCTGGTGAATCTGAGCAATGGGTTTTTGTCTGGTTTTGATCGGTTTGTGCGGGTGATCGAGGTGGTGAGCCGCGATCAGCCCGATCGCGCGCGAGCCCGTGAGCGCTGGAAGGGCTACCGTGCCGCTGGTATTGAGCCGACGCACCACGATTTCATGGCCAGTGGAATTGCTCGTTGAGCCGTGGGCTTGTATCTACCGTGCTAATGGCGCCACTGTTGCCCTCAATGGGACCCCGGGCAAACCCTTGATAAACCCTTTTGCTAGGGCCAGGCGCCCTGTTCAGATCCGTTTTTAGGTTATCTTCGTGGGCGTGGAGTAAAAAGTTCCCTCCGCATCTCAAACCACCCTTATCGAGAACCAACATGCAACTGAACATCAAACTGGCTGTGATCGCTGCGGCGGTGGCGCTGGCCGCCTGCGGCAAAAAAGAAGAAGCCGCTCCAGTGGCGACCGAAGCCCCTGCTGCTGCGCCAGCCGTTGCGGCAGCGCCTGCCTCTGGTGACAACGTGATCAAGATCGGTCACGTCGGTCCCACCAGCGGTGCCATTGCCCACCTCGGCAAAGACAACGAAAACGGCGCTCGCATGGCGATCGAAGAACTCAATGCTGCCAAACCGACCATCAACGGCTCGCCTGCGACATTTGAGCTGTTGGTTGAAGACGATGCAGGGGATCCCAAGCAGGGTGTGGCGGCAGCGCAGAAGCTGGTCGATGCCAAAGTGGCGGGCATCATCGGTCACCTGAACTCGGGCACCACCATCCCCGCTTCGCAGCTCTACAACGACGCTGGTATTCCGCAAATCTCCCCCTCGGCGACCAATCCCAAGTACACCCGCCAAGGCTTCCAAGGCGCCTTCCGCATGGTGGCCGACGACGTGCACCTGGGTGGCACGCTCGGCAAGTACGCGGTGGAAACGCTCAAGGCTAAAAACGTGGCCGTGATTGACGACCGCACCGCCTACGGCCAGGGTGTTGCTGACGAGTTTGAAAAGGGCGTGAAGGCTGCAGGTGGCACCATCGTCGGTCGCGAATTCACCAACGACAAAGCCTCTGACTTCAATGCCATCCTGACCACCTTGAAGGCCAAGAAGCCCGACGTGATCTTCTTCGGTGGCATGGACGCTGTGGCAGGTCCGATGATGAAGCAGATGAAGTCGCTCGGCATCAACGCCAAGTTCATGGGTGGCGATGGCATCTGTTCCAGCGCACTGCCTCAGCTGGCAGGCGACGGGATGGCCGATGAGCAGGTGGTTTGCGCAGAAGCCGGTGGTGTGGAAGGCGACCAGAAAGTTGGCATGGACAAGTTCCGTGCCGATTTCCAGGCCAAGTACAACGCCGAGGTGCAGGTGTATGCGCCTTACGTGTACGACGCTGTGAAGGTGATGGCCGCTGCCATGATGGCTGCGAACTCTTCAGACCCTGTCAAATACTTGCCAGAGCTCAAGAAGATTCAACACACAGGCGTGACCGGCAACATCGCATTCGACGACAAGGGCGATATCAAGAACGGTGCGCTGACGCTGATGACGTACAAAGGTGGTGTTCGCACCCCCCTTGCTGTGATCCGCTGATCGCAAAAAATGGTTGGGCGCTTTTGGCGCCCTGCAAAGGCCACCTTCGGGTGGCCTTTTGCGTTCGTGCGTCAGCCTTTTCATCGGTCAATAGCCTCTCGTTGGTTCATGAGCATGCATGTGTTGAATGAGAGATGCATATCGCTCTCAACGCTCCAGATAAGCCGCTCTGATGGTTTCGATACGCTGGCGGTTGACGCCCATGTCTTCTTGGCCGAGTCGGCTCGCGCTGCGCAGTTCAATCACCTGTGCAGCGGGGTTGATCCAAAACTCCAGATCGTCAACAAACCCGAGCCAGCGGGTGCGGGCTTGGGCGTACACGTAGTCAGGTGTTTGCTCGATGATGGTGATACTAGGCTGGATTTCGAGCGCACGCACCAGCGCCTGCATCGAGACCACAGCGCCTCCCTCGCGCCAAGGCAATGCGGCCACGGCGGCATACGCAGTCTGCGGATGCCCTGGGTGCAGGTTTGTCTGGCTGCTGACACTGTTGCGGGTGTTGGAAGGCGGCTTCAGGCGGCTGTCGGTCAGGCCAATATCCTGCGGCTTCTCGCCGCTGAACAGGCCCAGCTGGCCCGCCGCCACGATGGCCACAGGCGTTGCAATCATCAAAGTCAACAGCAAGCGCCGCAGACGGCTGCGACGCAGGAGCGCCGTCAACGCTTGCCTCCCATCAGGCTGCCTAAGATGCCGCGCACCAGCTGGCGCCCCAGGCCACTGGCCACGCTGCGGGCGGCGGTTTTGGCCATGGACTGCACCAGCCCGTCGTATTGACCGCCGCGCGGCCCGGTACGCCCGAACAGGGCTTGATTCAGCATGCCGCCGATGCCTCCCCCGCCCTCGCTCGCGGCCTCTTTCGAGGCGCCACCCGGGATGCGCGGTGTTTTGACCGAACCGCCAGTGTCGGCTGGTGCTTGGGCTGTGCGCGCGTTGAACACCTCGTAGGCGCTTTCGCGGTCCACCACCTTCTCATAGACGCCAGCGACCAGCGATCCCTGGATCAGCGCCTGGCGCTGCGGCGCTGTGATGGGGCCGAGCTGACTGCCTGGGGGCAGCACATACACACGCTCGGTCTCGCTGGGCCGGCCCTTGGCATCGAGCAGGCTGATGAGCGCTTCGCCCACGGCCAGCTCTGTGATGGCGGCTTCGATGTTGAGACCCGCTTTGGGTCGCATGGTTTGTGCGGTGGCCTTGACGGCTTTTTGATCGCGTGGGGTGAAAGCGCGCAGCGCGTGTTGCACGCGGTTGCCAAGCTGGCCGAGCACGCTGTCCGGAATGTCCAGCGGGTTCTGGGTCACGAAATAAACACCGACTCCTTTGGATCGCACCAGCCGCACCACCAGCTCAATGCGCTCGATCAGCACCTTGGGCGCATCGTTGAAAAGCAGGTGGGCTTCGTCGAAGAAAAACACCAGCTTGGGCTTGTCGGGGTCGCCGATCTCTGGCAGTTGCTCAAACAGCTCGGACAGCATCCAAAGCAAAAAGGTGGCGTAGAGGCGCGGCGCGTTCATCAGCTTGTCGGCGGTCAGTATGTTGATCACGCCCTTGCCGCCCACGGTCTGCATGAGGTCCTGGATGTCGAGCATGGGCTCGCCAAAAAACTGGTCACCCCCTTGCTGCTCGATCTGCATCAGGCCGCGCTGGATCGCGCCCACGCTGGCCGCGCTGATGTTGCCGTACTCGGTGGTGAATTGCTTCGCGTTGTCGCCCAGGTGCTGGAGCATGGCCCGCAGGTCTTTCATGTCCAGCAGCAGCAGACCGTTGTCGTCGGCGATCTTGAACACCAGATTAAGCACGCCCGCCTGCGTGTCGTTCAAGTCCAGCATGCGTGCCAGCAGCAGCGGGCCCATGTCGCTCACCGTGGCGCGCACCGGGTGGCCTTGCTCGCCGAACACGTCCCACAGCATGGTGGGGCAGGCTTGCGGCGCGGGCAGGGTGAGACCACGCTCTTGCAGCACCTTGCTGATTTTTTCGCCGAAACTGCCGCTTTGGCTGATGCCGGTGAGGTCGCCCTTGACATCGGCCATGAACACCGGCACGCCAATGTTGGAGAACTGTTCAGCCAAGGTTTGCAGCGTGACGGTTTTGCCGGTACCGGTTGCCCCTGTGATCAGGCCGTGGCGGTTGGCCAGATGGGGCAGCAGATGGCACTGCATCTGGGTGTTTTGAGCGATCAACATCGGTTCGACCATGGGGCGCATCCTTGGAGGGTGGAGGGGGAACGTAAAATTGCACCTGATTACACCAAAATCCGGTCGACAAAAAGGACGCACGCGTGGCAGGACACAGCAAATGGGCCAATATTCAACACCGCAAGGGCCGACAAGACGAGAAGCGCGGAAAGATTTGGACGCGGGCGATCCGCGAAATTTCTGTAGCCGCCCGGGCTGGCGGTGGCGATCCGGCGATGAACCCGCGCTTGCGGCTTGCGATTGAGAAGGCCAAGGCGGCCAACATGCCGGCCGACCGCATCAAATACAACGTCGACAAAGCCTCGGGCAACCTAGAAGGCCAGGCGCTGGAAGAAATTCGCTACGAAGGCTACGGCATCGGTGGCGCGGCCATCATCATCGACACCATGACCGACAACAAGGTGCGCACCGTGGCCGAGGTACGCCACGCGCTGAGCAAACACGGCGGCAACATGGGCACCGAGGGCTCGGTGGCATTTCAGTTCAAGCACTGCGGCCAGCTCATTTTTGCGCCCGGCACTTCTGAAGACGATGTGATGAACGTGGCACTGGAGGCTGGCGCAGACGATGTGATCACCGGTGACGACGGCGCGATTGAGGTGCTTTGCGCAGCACCCGATTTCGAGTCGGTGAAGGAGGCGCTGGAAGCGGCTGGTTTTACGCCTGAGGTGGCAGAGGTCACGATGCGGCCAGAGAACACCATCGAGCTGGCGGGCGATGACGCTGACCGCATGCAAAAGCTGCTTGATGTACTGGAAGAGCTGGACGACGTGCAGGAAATTTTCCACAACGCTGGACTGTGACGACGGTCCACCCCCGCGCCGTACAGGATGGCCCGCCCTCGCGCCACGCTTCGCGCGCCACCCCCTTCAAGGGGGGCAACGCTGGTGGCCCGGCAAAGCCGGTTCCACGGCGTTCTGGGCTGGGACATTGCGCGCCGGTCCTGTCTGAGACGTTTCAGTAAGCCATCTTGAGTTGGAGTTTGATTTGAAAGTTTTGGTAATCGGCGGCGGTGGCCGCGAGCATGCGCTGGCTTGGAAGCTGAGGCAATCTGAAGGCGTGAGCCAGGTGTTTGTGGCGCCTGGCAACGCCGGCACCGCGCGCGATGCGCAGCTGAACAACTTGGCGCTGACCGACAAGGTGGCGCTGCGCGAGTGGGCGCAGGCCAATGGCATTGACTTGACGGTGGTGGGTCCAGAGGCACCGCTGGCGGCCGGTGTGGTGGACGAGTTCCGTGCCCACGGACTGGCCATCTTCGGCCCGACCCAGGCGGCCGCGCAGCTAGAGAGCTCCAAGGCGTTTTCCAAGGCTTTCATGCAGCGCCACGGCATCCCGAC
>Ga0335395_10001768_pt1 | contig 13452 bp, 10 predicted proteins | sample MAT02_FD_205744 | JGI IMG/M metagenome (GOLD analysis project Ga0335395, IMG submission 205744) | Freshwater microbial communities from Lake Fryxell liftoff mats and glacier meltwater in Antarctica - MAT-02 (spades assembly) (version 2) ...
CCTGCACGCTGTCCAGGTCAGCTGCCGGCGGCACGGCCATGCCGCGCAGGACTTCGCCCACCTCGTCCAGGGTGCCTGCGGAGAGTGCCCGCTGCAGGTCGCTGCGGCCATGGGTGGCGCGCCCGACATTGGCCACCGCCGCGGGCAAGGAGCCGGACCCATGCGCCTGGTTGGCGCGACGGCTGAGCGCCCACCACAGGGTCAGCAACCACAGGGCGGCGAACACCAGGCTCAGCCCGATCCACAGTCTTTCAGGGCCTGCGCCTTGCAACTGGCCACCAGCCACCTGCGCCGCATCGCTGGCGCCGGATGCCGCAGGCTCGCCAGGGCTGGCGAAGGCTCCGCTGCCGGCCGCCACGGCCACGCTCAGGTCCGGCAATTGCGCCGTGCGCGCCCGGCTGGCGCCCACGTCCCACCACGTCAGGCTCGGCCCGCCCACCTCGAGCGGGCCCGGTCCATTGGGCACGATCGAATAGCGCCGGGTAACGGTCACCTGCGAGGAGCCGCCAACGAAGCGCTCGTCGAACTGTGGCGGTTCGGCGAACACCTGGGCGCCGGGCACCGATGGCGCCGCGAGCTCCGGCATCTGCGCCTGGGTGGCTCCGCGTGCGGTGGCCTCGACCACCAGTTCGGCGGCTTCGCCGGCGCGCATCCGCTGCGGCGCTGCCACGTAGCGCAGGCGCAGGTCTTGCAGCGGCAGCCACGGCTGTGGCGCGCCCTCGGGTTGCGCGCGCACCTGCAGTTCGCGGCTGACGCCGGTTGCGCGCAACTCACGGCTGTTGCCGCCGAGGAAGTCGTCCATCCACCCGCCTGCCCCGCGCCCGTTGAAGCGTGGTGCGGGAATCGACAAGGTGCCGCTGCGTTCGGGCACCATCAGGAAGCGGCGCTCGACCACGTTGTAGCGCTGGCCATCCACCTCGCGGGTGGACTGCACGTCCTCGCCCACCCGCTGCAGCGAAGCACCGTCGGGCGTGTCCAGGTCCAGTTGGCCCGAAGCCAGCGGCACCGCGTAGTACAGGCGCACGGTCACGCCGACCGATTGCTGCACGTAGGGGCTGCTGTCGTCCACCTCGGTCTCCAGGAACGCGCGCGCATTGCCGCCGGTGGCGCTGGCGCGCGGCGCATCGCCCACGCTCAGCAGCAGTGGCGCGGTACGCTGCCTGCCCACCTGCAGCGCGGGGACCTGCACCTGGCCTGCGCGGCGCGGTGTCAGGTTCACCATGTGCGTGGTCGTGGTGGTGATGCCGTTGCGCCCCATCTGCATCTGCCGGTTGCTGGACTGCGCGCTCAAGTCGAAGTCGACCGCCAGCGGCGCCAGTTCCGGAATGGCGGTGGCCTGGTCGGTCTCGATGGTGAGGGTGACCGATTCGCCCAGGGCCACCTGGTCCCGGTCCAGCCAGGCGCGGGTGGCAGCCTCGGCAGTGCCGGCCTGGAACAGCAGCCCGAGCATGGCCAGGCCGATGGCAAACCCCTTCCTCATCGACCTTCCCTCTGCCGGCGTTCGTATTCGAGCTGGAATTTTGCCTTGAGCAGGCCACCCGGATCGTCGGGCACCCGGCGCAGCCAGGCATCCACGGCCTGGCGGCGCTCACGCTGCTCGGCGCTTTCCGCGGCCAGCTCTCCGGCGGCCTGGCCGGCTGCCGGTTCGCCCTGCTGCTGGGCATCGCCGGCCACCGCTTCGGCCATGCGCTGGCGTTGCGCGGCATCGGCGGCCTGCTGCTCGGCCGCGTCCGCCGCGGCGGTCGCAGGCTCGGGTCGTGGCGGTGGTTCGGGCGCAGGCTGGGCGTCGGACTGCCCTGGCTTGGACGGCTGCGGCGCAGCGGACTGGGCCTGGGCATCGGACTGCGACCCTGGTGCGCTGCCCTGGCCCTTCTGCGGATCGTCCGGCGACTGGCCCTGGTTCTGTCCGGCGGCCGACTGGCGCCGCTTGCGCGCCGCATCCACCACCTTGCGGTTCTCGATGGCGTCTTCCATTGCGGGCACCATCCCCAGCGCGCGATCGTACGCGGCGATGGCCTCGTCGAGGCGCCCCTGCTTGGCCAGGGCATTGCCCTGGTTGTAATGGCCGGTGGCCGTATCGATGCCATCGAAGGCCTGGACCGCGGCCGCGTAGTCGCCTTTGCGGTAGGCGTCGGCGCCCGCTTCGATGCGCCGGTGTTGCGCCTGGTCGGCACGCTGCCACCAGCCGCGCTCGGCCGCCTGCACCGAGCCCGCCATGGGCAGCATCGCGCACAGCACCACCGCGGCCAGCGCGCCGCCACGGCGGAAAGCGAACAGTGCCAGCAACATCAGCACGGGCAGCAGCCAGTAGCCCTCGTCCTGCCACGACAGGCCCTTGGCGCCGCGTGTGGAGGCGGCCTCGGCCACTGCGGGTGTCAGCACGCCCAGTGCGCGCAGGTCGGCCTGGTCGCGGGCCAGGGCGCGATAGGCGCCGCCGCCGGCCGTGGCCAGCGCCTGCAACGCGCCAGCGTCCAGCCGAGCCTGCTCGATGGATCCGGTGCGGGCGCGGTAGGGCGCGCCCTGTGCCGTCCCCAGGCCCAGCGCCGACACCCGGAAGCCCTGGGCGAAGGCGGCTGCAGCCGCGGCCTGGTCGGCGCGTCCGGCGCGGTCGCTGAATACCAGGATGTCGCCTTGCTCGAATCCCGCCTGGCGCATCAGCTGCACGCTCAAGCCGATCGCCTTGTCCACCGCATGGCCATCGACCGGCATCACGTCCGGTGCCAGCGAATCCAGGAACAGTGCCACGTTGGCGACATCGTCGGTGAGCGGGGCCACGGTGAAGGCCTCGCCGGCGAACGCCACCAACGCGACCTGTCCACCCCCACGCTCGCGCAGCAACGTGGCCAGCTTGGCCCGCGCCTGCAGCAACCGTGAAGGCTGCAGGTCGTTGGCGGCCATCGCGCTGGACAGGTCCACCGCGATCACCAGCGGCGCCTGTGACTGCCACAGGGGCTGCTCCAGCTGGCGCCAGCTGGGTCCGGCCAGGGCCAGCACCGCCAGCACGAAACCCAGTGCGCCCATCCAGGTCGCCACGCGGGTGGCCCGGCCGCCCTGCTCCAGCAGATGCGGCAGCAGGTGGCTGTCGACCACGTCCCGCCACCCAGTCTGGTGGCGCTGGCGCCAGCGCCACAGCAGCCACAGCGCGGGCAGCGCCAGCAGCAGCCAAAGCCAGCCGGGGCGCACGAAATGCAGGGCGGTCAACGACTCCATCATGGCCGCCGCCCTGCCGACAGGAAAGCCAGCAATCCCAGCAGCAACGATGCCGCCAACGGCCACGCATAACGTTCGACCCGCGGACGCACGCGCTGGCCAGGCTGCTCGACCGGTTCGATCCGGTCCAGCTCGGCGTAGATCCCGGCCAGCTGCGCGGTGTCGCGCGCGCGGAAGAAGCGCCCGCCGGTCTCGCTGGCGATGCGCTGCAAGGTGGCCTCGTCGATCTCGTCGCCGGTGGTCGGCATCGGCACCGACAGGCCGAAGAACGACAGCCCCCGGCCGCTGCCGCCGAAAGCGATGGTGTGCACACGCACGCCTTCCTCGCGCGCCAGTTCGGCGGCCTTGAGCGGTTCCAGCACGCCTGCGGTATTGACCCCGTCGGTCAGCAGGATCACCACCCGCTGGCCCTCCGGCTGGTCGCGCAGGCGTTTGACCGCCAGGCCGATCGCATCACCGATGGCGGTTTCGCGCCCCGCCAGTCCGGCCACGCTGTCGCGCAGCTGGTCGCGCACCGAATCGCGGTCCAGGGTCAGGGGCGTGAGTGTGTAGGCACGCTGGCCGAACACCAGCAGTCCCACCCGGTCGCCGGCACGGCGGTCGAGGAAGTCGGCCAGCACCGCCTTGGCCGCGGTCAACCGGTCGACCACCCGGCCACCCAGCTGCATGTCCGGCTCACCCATGCTGCCGGACAGGTCCACCGCCAGCATCAGGTCGCGCGCGCTGTACGGCGGCGCCACCGACTCGCCCATCTGCTGGGGACGGGCAGCGGCCGCGCATAGCAGGATCCAGGCCATCCAGCCCAGCAGGGCGAATCCGATGCGCGGTGCGCGCCCGCCTGCCGATGCCACCGCCGCCAGGCGGTCGCCGTACGGCACCCGCAGCGCGGCGCTGGAGCGGGTGCGCGGTGGCAGCAGCCAGGCCCCCAACAGGGGCAGCGGCAGTGCCAGCCACATCCACGGCCAGGCGAAGCCGCCGAAGGTGCCGCGCAGCGCCTCAAGCCACGCCATGCTCATGCGCGCCCTGCCGGCATGCCCGCGGCCATCAGCTGCAGGAAGCGGCGCCGGGCAAGCACCTGGACCGCATCCAGCGCGCCGGGCTCGAGTTCGCGTCGGTAGCCGCCCTCGAGCAGCAGCGTGCCCGCGCCCTGGCTGAAATCGGTGCCTGCGTCCCCATCGAGGAAGCGCAGCCAGTCGTGGCCCTGCAGGCGGTCGGCGTCCGCATCGACGCGCCTTGCCGCACGGCGCAGCAGTTCCGACATCGCCGCAACCTGGCCCGGCTGCGACCCGGCCTGCAGGGCCTGGTCGAACAGACGCTGCCATCCCTGCAGGCGCTGCGCCCGTCGCCGGTGCAGCCATCCTGCCACGGCCAATACCAGAAACAGGGCTGCGGCCAGCAACCACCAGCCCGGCGCCGGCGGCCACATCGATGGCGTGGCAGGCACGTGAACGTCGCGCAGCACCAGGGCCAGCATCACGCCACCCTCGGCTGCGCGCGGCCGCCCAGCGGCAGCCACGAATCGCTGGGCGCATCGCCCTGCAGGGAATACACCTGCACACCGCGCCGCGGCAGGTTGTCCAGCGCCTGCTGCACGGGACCGGCGAACAGCGCGTGCCAGCCGGCACGCTGTGCATGGCTGGCCAGGTCCAGTTCGATCCGGCCGTCACTGGTTGCGAACGGCAGTGCGGCATGCGGCGGGGTCACCTCCAGCGCATCGGTCAGCAGCAACACCACCACTTCATGATGGGCGGCCAGGGCCGGCCAGCGCGACTCGGGAATGGCCACGATGCTGCCGGGGTCGGCGAGCACCAACAGGCGCGATCCGGGCCGTAACAGGCGCACGGCGCTGTCCAGCGCCGCGGCCAGCCCCGCATCGTCCGCCGGCGGGCGGGCGTACCAGCGCGCCAGCGCATCGAGCACGCGCAGCGCGCCCCGCGTCCCCGATGCCGGGGGCACGGGCGCTTCGCACGCGCTGCCGCGCAGGATTGCAACCCGGTCGCCCTCGCGCATTGCTGCCCAGGTTCCCACCGCGCCAGCACGCGCGGCCTGCACCGACTTGAAGCGCACCCGGGTGCCGAAGTACAGCGCCGGTGCGGTGTCGGCCACCAGCAGGGTCAGGCGTTCGCGTTCGGCCTGGAACAGTTTGGTGTGGGTGGTGCCGCTGCGCGCGGTGAGGCGCCAGTCGATGTGGCGCACGTCGTCGCCGGGCACGTACTCGCGCGACTCGGCGTACTCCATGCCCCGCCCACGCTGGGTGGACGGCGCCGGACCGGTGGGACTGTGGGATCCCTTGCGCGCACCCGCACGGCGCTGGGAAATGCCGCGCAGGCCGATCAGCTCCGCGAGGGTGGGCTGCAGTCCGTCAGTGGCTGGCGCGTTCATCGCAATCGCTCCCCCGGGCTCAGGGCAGCGGGACCACGTCCAGCAGGGCGGCCACCAGGCGGTCGCCATCCCAACCTTCGGCGGTGGCCTCGTAACTGGGCAGCACGCGGTGCCGCAGGACGTCCGCGGCAATCGCACGCACGTCATCGGGGGTCACGTAGTCGCGACCGGCCAACCAGGCGCGTGCGCGGGCGCAGCGTTCCAGCGCGATCGAGCCGCGTGGGCTCGCGCCCCAGGCGATGCGCTTGGCCAACTGGGTGTCGTAGCGCCCGGCATCGCGCGAGGCCAGCACCAGCTCGATCAGGTAGCGCTCCAGCTGCGGCGCCAGGTGCAGCTCCAGCACTTCGGCGCGCGCAGCGAACACGTCCTCCAGCGGCAGTTGCTCGACGCTTTCGGTCACGTGCTGCAGCGTGTCGCGGGCGCGCTCACGGGCCAGGCGCAGGATCTGCGCCTCGGCCTCGGCTTCGGGATAACCGACGCGCACGTGCATCAGGAACCGGTCCAGCTGTGCCTCGGGCAACGGGAACGTGCCTTCCTGCTCGATCGGATTCTGCGTGGCCATCACCAGGAACAGCTGCGGCAACGGATAGGTATGCCGGCCCACGGTGACCTGGCGCTCGCCCATGGCCTCCAGCAGCGCGGACTGGACCTTGGCCGGGGCGCGGTTGATCTCGTCGGCCAGCAGGATCGGGTGGAAGATCGGGCCGGGCAGGAATTCGAAGCGGCCGTCCTGCGGGCGCCACACCTCGGTACCGGTCAGGTCGGCCGGCAGCAGGTCCGGGGTGAACTGCACGCGCGCGAAACCGGCCTGCAGGCGCGCGGCCAGGGCACGGATGGCCGTGGTCTTGGCCAGGCCCGGGGCACCTTCGACCAGCAGGTGGCCGTCGGCCAGCAGTGCGATCAGCAACCGTTCGACCAGCGCGGACTGGCCGACGATGGTCTCCGACAGGCCCACACGCAGGCGGTCGAAGGACTGGTGCAGGCGCGAGCGGGGCGGGTTGCCGGACAGGCCGACTGGCAGGCCGGTCTCGGCCGGGACGGCAGCGGAAGCGGGGGTTGCAGGTTCCATGGTGGGCAGCGGGTCGTGGTCAGGCATGGATCGATTCTGACCCATCGGGACGGCGAAGGTTCACCCGCGGCGCCACCGGGGCCGCCCTGTTCAGCCACTGCGCGGGTGACCCAATGCAGACAGGGCCGCTTGCGCGGCCCCGTCGGCGTGGAACGTGCAGCGCCTTCAGCGCTGGATGGTGTTCGCCCGCTTGGCCACGCGCAGCACCTTGGGGGTCACGAAGATCAGCAACTCCGCCTTTTCCTTGCTGCGACCCTTCTTCTTGAACAGGTTGCCCAGGAAGGGGATGTCGCCCAGGAACGGCACCTTGGCCAGGCTCTCGCGATCGGTGAACTCGTACACGCCGCCGATGACCACGGTCTGGCCATCGTCCACCAGTACCGCGGTGTCGATCTCGCGCCGCGCGATCTCCGGCACCTGGCCGATGCCGGTGTCGATGAAGCGAATGATCTCGTCCTTCTTGACGTTCATCACCAGGAACACGCGATTGTCGTCGGTGATGGTCGGGGTGACACGCAGTTCTAGCAGTACTTCCTTGAACTCCACGCTCGGGATCGGTGCACCGGTGGTCCCGCCGCCGGTAAGCGTGACGTAGCCCACTTCACGGCCCTGGATGATGCGGCCTTCACGCTGGTTGGTGGTGACGATGCGCGGGTTGGAGATGACTTCGCCGCGGCCCTCTTCCTGCAAGGCCGACAGCTCAAGGTCGAGCGAGAAGTTCGAGCCCAGCAGGGTGTAGGCCAGGCTGGCCGGGCCGGCATTGGTAAACGCACCCGCCGGCAGGTTGACGTTGAGGCCGCCACCGCCCGGCACCCGATTTCCGGCCACGGTACTGCCGATGATGGCGGTGTTGTCGCCGTAGTCACGGGTACCCGAGACGCCGAAACGGGCGCCCAGGTCGCGCGCGAACGAATCGGTGGCGATCACGATGCGGCCCTCGATCAGGACCTGGTCGACCGGGCGGTCGATCACGTCGATCAGCTCGCGCATCTGCGCCACGCGCTTGGGGATGTCGCTGATCATCAGGGTGTTGGTGCGGTCGTCGGCCACGATACGGCCGCGCGGGGACAGGAAGCCGTTCTCCAGATCGGCGCCGGCGCCGCCGCCAGCGCCGCCACCACTGCTGCCGCCAATACCCTTGGCTTCGGTCAGCGCCTGGAAGATCGCTGCGGCGTTGTGGTAGTTGATCTGGATGTAGTCGGTGACCAGGGCCTCGCGATTGTTCAGGGCGATGCGCGCGTCTTCCTTGTCCTGCTCGAACTGGGCCAGCTCCGGCTGCGGCGCAACCCACACCACGCCACCCTCACGGCGCTGGTCCAGGCCCTTGGCGCGCAGCACGATGTCAAGCGCCTGGTCCCACGGCACGTTGACCAGGCGCAGGGTCACGTTGCCCTGCACGGTGTCCGAGGCCACGATGTTGAGGTTGGACTCCTCGGCGATCAGCTGCAGCACCGTGCGCACCGGCACGTCCTGGAAGTTGAAGGTCACAGGGCGGCCGCTGAAGGCGCGGGGGGCAGTAGCGGCGGCCTGGGCGATCGCCGAGACCATCTTCGAACTACCGCCGCCTACCGCCACCGGTGCGGCCTTGGGCGAGATCTCCACGATGTACTCGTTGCCGGTCTGGTAGGCCATCGACTCGAAATCACCGCGTGTGCTAAGCACCAGTTGGGTGCCGCCTCCGGCGTTGCGCGCGTCCACGCGCTGCACCGGGGTGGCGAAGTCGACCACGTTGAGCTGGCGCTGCAGGCTGGCCGGCAGGCTGGCATTGCCCACGTCGACGATCACCCCGTCGGCCTGGTTGCGCAGGTCGGGCATGGCACCGGACTCGCTGAAGCGCAGGATCAGGCGCCCCGCACCGCCCTCGCCACGCTTGAAGTCGATGCTGGAGACCTCCACCCCGGCGCGCGCCGGCGCCGCCTGGGCCTGGGCCGCGGGCACCGGCTGCGATCCGGGGGTTGCGGCCCCTGCGGCATTGGCAGCAGCCAGCATGCCGATGGTCAGCCCCAGGGTGCAGGCACGAAGGGTGGTCGGGCGCCGGGCAGGCCGCAGGCTGTGAGCGTTCGAAGCGGTCATCGTGTATCCCCTAATCATTGATCTTCCAGCGCAAGGGCAGCCGGCCGTTCCAGCCAGCCACCCGCACCGTCCGGCACAAGTTCTATCAGTTCAATCCTGTCTTCCCGCACCTCGGTGATGCGACCGTCGCTTTGCCCCATGTACGCGCCCGGCCGCACCCGGTGGGTAACTCTGTCCGGCGCCATCACCAGCGCAATCAGGTTTGCCCCGGTGCCGATAGTACCGACCATGTCGAGGCTGTCGAGCGGATACTGCTCCAGGGTTTCCTTGCGCCGGTTCGCGTCCGGACGCGTCCCCCCCACGTCCTGGCTCGACCACGCATTGCTGAACGGGTCTCGCATGTTCTGCGCCGCGTACTCGAAGGTCTCGAACTGCTGCATGACCGGCAACGGATCCAGCGGCGGGGCCGGACGGGCGCGCACGTCAGCTATCCAGTTCTGCAGGTTGGGCGCATCTCCCGGCGAGCTGGTGATGCCGCGAGCGCATCCAGCTGCGCCAAGCACCATCAACACCACGCCAGCCAGTCGCAGGTTGCCCATGCCATCAACCCTCATTTCCCACCTCCGGGCGTGGTTGCCGTCGGCGTCGCCGTACCACCCGCCGCCGCCTCCACTGCAAGGCGCTCCTGCTCGGCCGTTTCTTCCTCGTCCAGGTAGCGGTAGGTCTTGACCGTCCCGGATAGCTCAAGCGCGGTATTGGCTGAAATCGCGCCGCCTCCTCTTGGTTTGAGCGAGATATCGTGCATCGTGAGGATCACCACCCGCGGCAGCGAGGCCACGCCACTGACAAACGCGCCGAACTGGTGGTAGCTACCCACCATGCGCAGGGCGATCGGCTTCTCGGCGTAGAACTCCTTGGGTGCCTCCGGCCCAGGCTGGAACAGCTCGTTGGACAAGCCGCTGGACAACGCAGTCTGCGAAATGTCCACGATCAGGTCGGGCATCTCGGTGCGGCTGGGCAACTGGCGCAGCATCTGCTGCAGCACCTGTTCCATCTGCGCCAACTGCTGGCGCAGCGGCTCGAGATTGGAGGCGCGACCCGATTTGTCTTCGAAATCCGCTCTCAGGGTCGACTCCTGGGCCTCGAGATTCTGCAACTCCTCGCGCTTGCCCTTGATCACCAGGAAGTATGCCAGCAGCAGGATCAGCACGGACAGGAACACGCAGAAGATGATCTTGGCGTTCTGCGGCCAGCCGCCGATGTTGTTGAAGTCGAGCTCGTTGAGCTTGATTTTCTTGCGCTGGTTCATGCCTCGTTACTCCCAGGCGTTACTGGTGCCGCGGCTGGCGGCGTTTCTTCGACCGGCGTGGGGGGTACAGGATCCCCGGCCGGCGTGACGGCCGGAGGTTCGACACCGGGTGCTGCGGGGCCTCCCGCCGGGTCGGACGGCGCCAAGGCGGAGGTGCCCGGACCCTGGTCCACGCCGGTCAGGGGCATGCCGTCCGCATCAGTGGTCGCGTTGGGGTTGGCCAGCTTGACCTGCAGCGCGAAGGCGAAGGGCAGCGCGCGGCTCTCCCCGCCAGTCACGGGCGCAACGTTCGGTCCGCCCTCGGCCGTAGCCTCGATGATCGACAGTTCCGGGTTGGTCATCCAGCCGGAGCCTTCCAGGTTGCGCATGTAGGTGCTGACCCGGGCATTGGACTGGGAGCGGCCCTCGAGTGTCAGCACCTCGCCTTCCTGCTTGATCGCGGTAAGCGCCACGCCATCGGGGATGGTGCGCACCAGCGAGTCGAACAGGTGGACCATCTGCGAGCGGTTGGCCTGCAGCTGTTCGATGACTTCCTTGCGGGCCAGCAGGCGATCGCGCTGGCGGTCGAGGGCCTCGATCTGCACGATCTGCTCTTCGACCTTGGCGATCTCGGCCTGCAGGAACTGGTTGCGCTCGTTCTGGCCGTCGATCTGCTGGTTGTAGTGGAACCAGATCAGGAACGACAACAGCACGCCGGCAGCGGCGGCCAGGCCGAGCATGGCGTAGAACTCTTTCTGGCGCTGGGCGCGGCGCTCGACGCGCCACGGAAGCAGGTTGATCTTCGCCATCAGTCAAAGCTCCTCATGGCCAGGCCGGTGGCGATCATCAGGGCCGGGGCGTCCTGGGCAAGCGCATGCGCCTGCACGCGTGGGCCCAGGGTCATCTGGGCCAGCGGGTTGGCCACCACCGTGGGTACGCCCAGCTGCTCCTCGACCATCTCCGGCAGGCCGAGCAGCGCGGCGCAACCGCCGGCCAGCACGATCTGGTCGACCCGGTTGAATTCGCTGCCGGCATAGAAGAACTGCAGCAGGCGGCTGATCTGCTGGACCGTGGCTTCCTTGAAGGGCTCCAGCACCTCGACCTCGTAGCTTTCGGGCAAGCCGCCCTGGCGCTTGGCCATGCCGGCTTCCTCATAGGTCAGGCCGTAGCGGCGCATCACTTCGTCGGTCAGCTGCTTGCCACCAAACACCTGCTCGCGGCTGTACAGGCTGCGCCCACTGCGCAGCACGTTGAGCGTGGTCATGGTGGCGCCGATGTCCACCAGCGCGACCACCCCGTCGTGCGGGATCGGCAGCTCGCTGGACAACAGGGCGAAGGCGTTCTCGACCGCGAAGGCCTCCACGTCCATCACCTTGGCGGCCAGGCCGCCCAGTTCGAGCGCGGACTGGCGCAGCTCGACGTTCTCCGAGCGCGACGCGGCCAGCAGCACCTGGACCATCTCCGCGTTGTTGGGCATAGGGCCCAGCACCTCGAAGTCGAGGTTCACTTCCTCGATCGGGTACGGGATGTAGTTGACCGCCTCGAGCTCCACCTGCGCTTCCAGCTCGTTCTCGTCCAACTCGGCGGGCATCGGGATGATCTTGGTGATCACCGCCGAGCCGGCCACCGCAGCGGCGGCGTTGCGGGCCTTGCTGCCGGAGCGGGTCACCGCGCGGCGGATGGCCTCGCCTACTGCCTCGACCTCGACGATGTTCTTCTCCACCACCGCATTGGGCGGCAACGGCTCCACCGCGTAATGGTCCACGCGGTAGCGATTGCCGACCCGGGAAAGCTGGATCAGCTTCACCGCAGTCGAACTGATGTCGACGCCGATCAGCGGCGATTGGCTCTTAGGTATAAGCCCCACGGTATCTCCCCTTCCGGCGGGCTCCTGGATCTGGAACGGCCCCGGCGCACATTAATAACGAAGTTTTCACTACTTGCAAGGCCCGTGATGCGGGCTGTGCCCCTTGTCACGGTTCACTAACGATATCGGCCAAGTGATTGTTTACCCCCGGATCATGTCGACCGGTCCCCCGAGCATCTATACTCCGGCGCCATCAATTCTGCAATCGGATTCCGCCGGATGTCACGCTTTAGACGCCTGCTGCGCTGGGCAATAATCGCGTTCCTTGCCCTCTCGGTGGTCGGCGCGATCGGGCTGGGGACCTTGTACTACCTGGTCTCCTCCAACATCCCGGACGTCGAATCCCTGCGCGACGTGGAGCTGCAGGAACCGCTCTACGTCTATGCCAGCGACGGCCGGCTGATCGGCCTGTTCGGCGAGACCCGGCGCTACCCGGTGCGCATCGCCGAGGTGCCCGAGCAGGTCAAGCAGGCCTTCGTGGCGGTGGAGGATGCCCGTTTCTACGAGCATGCCGGGGTCGACTACCGCGGCGTGGCCCGTGCCATCTGGCTGCTCAGCACCACCGACGATGCGCGCGTGCCCGGTGGCAGCACCATCACCCAGCAGGTGGCGCGCCAGTTTTTCCTCAGTTCGGAGTACAGCTACACGCGCAAGCTGGCCGAGATGCGCCTGGCCATGAAGATCGAGGAGATGCTGACCAAGGACCAGATCCTGGAGCTCTATCTCAACAAGAGTTTCTTCGGCAACCGGGCCTACGGCGTGGCCGCAGCAGCCGAATTCTATTACGGCAAGCCGCTGGACCAGCTGACCCTGGGCGAGATCGCCACCCTGGCCAGCACCCCCAAGTTCCCCTCCAGCGGCAATCCGATCAGCAACCCGCAGCGCAACCGCGAGCGCCGCGACTACGTGCTGGACCGCATGGTGGAGGAAGGTTACCTGACCCCTGCCCTGGCGGCCGGTGCCAAGGCCGAGGAGATGCACGCAAAGCCGCATGAGCGCCCGGTCGAGGTGTATGCGCCGTACGTGGCCGAGATGGTGCGCCAGGAGATGATCGCCCGCTTCGGCGGCGACGTGCTGACCAAGGGCTACCACGTCACCACCACCATCGACCCGGTGATGCAGCTGGCCGCCGACGTGGCGGTGCGCGATGGCCTGCGCCTGTACGACCACCGGCATGGCTGGCAGGGCGTGGAGCAGCAGTTCGAGGTGACCGCCGACGCCGGGCCGGCCGACCTGGCCAGGCACCTGGCAGGGATACCGGCGCAGAACGGCCTGATGCCGGCGATCGTGGCCTCCACCCGCAGCGACGGCGGCGCCGACCTGGTGCTGGCCGATGGCAGCGTGGTCTCGGTGCCGGCGGGCGCCAGCAAGTGGACCGGGCGCACCCCGGCCCGCCTGTTCCAGCGGGGCGACATGGCCCGCCTGCAACTGATGCCGGCCAAGGAGGGAGAGGTGGCCGGCGATTACCAGGTCGAGCAGATCCCCCGCGGCCAGTCCGCGCTGGTGTCCATGGACGCCTACGATGGTTCGATCAAGGCCATGATCGGCGGCTACAGTTTTGCCGGCAACAAGTTCAACCGTGCCACCCAGGCCCGGCGCCAGCCTGGTTCCAGCTTCAAGCCG
>Ga0335395_10001769_pt1 | contig 13451 bp, 19 predicted proteins | sample MAT02_FD_205744 | JGI IMG/M metagenome (GOLD analysis project Ga0335395, IMG submission 205744) | Freshwater microbial communities from Lake Fryxell liftoff mats and glacier meltwater in Antarctica - MAT-02 (spades assembly) (version 2) ...
CCACCAGCAGCAGCGCACAGGCTGCGAGCAGCCATTTGAGAATGAGTTTCATGCGGTCAGCTTAGCACCGGCAACAGCGCCGGTTTGGAGCGCTCTCTCAAGCAGTTGCAGGCGCTTGTCCACACGCGGACGTGTCTACAAGCCACTGGCTATCATCGGCACCCCATGGCTGGCATCCCCATCACCGACATCGAAGCTGCAATCAACCACTGGCGGGCGCGCTCGCCGTCGCCTGACGGTGTGCTGCTTGCCGCCCCGCTGCGGGCGCTGGCCGAGGTGTACGCGCTCATGGTGTTCCACCGCGAAGACAAAGCCGACGAGCACACCCTGCCAGCCCCCGCCCGCGAAGCCTGGCTGGCCTGGTTCGACACCATGCCCGACACCCCCTGCATCGCGATTTGTTCGACCAGCCAAGGTGACGCGCAATGCAAAGGCTGCGGCCGCAGCTTCGACGAGGTGCAGCGTTGGATCGAGATGACGCCGGGTGAGAAACGCAGCGTCTGGCACCGCATCACTGGGGAGGGCACCTCCTGGCGCTTCAACCGCTATGCCGAGCGGGCGCGGGAGGCAGGCAAGCGCTGACTTCTGCGAGGGTTCAGGCCGGCACCACGTAGTTGGCTTGGGTGAGGTGGTCCACGCCGCAGCTCACCTCGGTGATCCATTCAATGAACTCGCCCACCGCCGGGCCGGCCAGAGGGGCGCCGTGTTGCGGCACGATCATGCGGATCGGCAATGTGTGCGCCATGTTGGCCCACAGCCGAAGCACCTTGTTTGACACCATGTAGCGGCTGTGAAACGCCTGCATCTTGGCCACATGCGGTGCCAGTGAGGTGATGGTTTGGGCGGCATCGGCCGAGCTGCCGATGGACACGCCCAGGTCGCCCGAGAACAAGATGCGGCTCACCGGATCACAGAACTGGAAGTTGCCTTCGGAGTGCATGAAGTGCGCGGGCAACGCCACGATTTCGCTGTTGCCCAGGGGAATGCGCATGCCCGGATCGGCAATGCCGATGATGCGGCCCTGTGTTTTACCGGGCTTGCAGAAATGCGGCGCGAAGCGCTCCCCCAGGCGGGAGATGTACAGCGTGGCCTGGGTGCTGGTCATCCAGCGATCGAGCGAAGCGATGATGTCGGGGTCGGCGTTCGAGGCCAGAATTTTGTCGAGCTTGCTGGGCGGGAAGTAGCGACCGATGGTCAGCAGCAGCTCGTTGTAGGCCATGTTGCCACCGGGGTCGATGATGGCGCCGCTGTCGCCGTGGATCACCAGAAACTGGTTGGCCTGCACTGCCTCGCCGCCCTCGTCGCTGAGGTGGGCAAACATGATGCACACATGGCCGTCTTGGTTGAAGAGTTCAGTGGCTATGTGGCGCGGGCCCCGGTGTGATGGTGTGTCGCAAGATGGCGATCCAGGTCTTCAGCCTCCAAGGGGACAGACCTGTGACTGTATGGAGCCTGGCCAACCATCGGTTTGCGCAAAGTCAGGACAGCACCTGTATGACAGCAAAGACGGCATCGACGGACATGACCCCGCCGGGCTTTCTGACGCTGGCGATGACCTCAAAGCGCTTTCAGGAAGGCTGGTCGGTGCGAATTTTCTGGTAGAGGTCTTGCATGCTGTCGTCGTCCAGCCGGGCGCAGCCTTCCTGCATGCCAGGCAGCGCGATATAGCTGAACCAGGCCTGCAACTCGGGCGACTGTTTGTCCAGCGGCGACCATGGCGACGCCGCTGAAGACCCCAGACCACGGGTGATCTGCTCGGCCATCCACAGACACAGAAATCCGACAGCGCTTGCGTGGGCGCGCTCGGGCGCAAGCCCGCTGATGGGTGTCACCAGCACCCGGTCGAGGTCGCTCACCGCCGCCACCATCGTCTCGGGAATGCCCCAGCTGCGCAGCACCAGCGCGCCAATTTCGGTGGCGTTGATGCCGATGAACTGCTCCTCCATCTTGGCGCGCAGCATGAGATCGTTGCGGCCCCACGCGCCCAGGGACGCCGCTGGCATCAGAGCGGCAACGCCCAGCTGGCCGACGAAGCTGAGAATCACTTGGGAGCTGAGGGCGGCCGCGTCGGGCACCCGAAACATCTGAACCAACCTCGGCAACAGCAAGGTGGCCGCGCTGTTGGTGTGCCACACGGAGTCGAGCGCGATGCCGACGCGCGCATCGTTGCTGGTGAAGCACCCGGTGAGCAGGCGCTGAATGCAGATGGCGCGCACCTGGTTCACGCCCAGGAAGGTGATGGCTTGCCCGATGCTGGAGACCGGGTTGCGCAGCTTGTAGAGCGGCGAGTTCACCGTGGCGATCACCTTGCCCGCCACCACCGGCTCGCTCATCACCACCTTGGCCAGCTCGGGCGAGGAGGCGTTGTCGATGAACTCCTGCGACAGCAGCAGCTGCACCGCGCTGGGCGGCCTGGGCAGGGTTTCAATGCGCTGCAGCAACTGCTCTCGCACGGAGGCCGGCAGATCTTCGGCGCGTATCCAGTCGGTCAATGAGTATGGGGTTTTCTGGTGGACTACCAACGGTGCGGAGGTGGTATTGGACATGGGGTTTGTATCGAGTGGGCGAGTTTCCGGTGCACAAAGCAACTATCGGCCCTGCGCCGCCAAACTGAAGCCTTGAAGAGGGGTCGCCCTCCCCGTGGCCCCTTACACCCGCCGCGCCAGCTCGGTCGCTTTGCCGGTGTAACTGCCCGGCGTCATCGCCAGCAGGCGGTCTTTCTCGGTCTGGGGAATTTCCAGGCTGCGGATCAGGCCGTGTAGCGCCTCAGCCGTCACGGTCTGGCCACGGGTGACTTCCTTGAGACGCTCGTAGGCACCGGCCACACCGTAGCGGCGCATGACGGTCTGGATCGGCTCGGCCAGCACTTCCCACGCGCCATCCAGGTCCTTGGCCAGCGCGGCCTCGTTAAGTTCAAGCTTTTTGAGGCCCACACCCAGCGAGTGGTAGGCCAGCACCGCGTAGCCCAGCGCCACGCCCATGTTGCGCAGCACGGTGGAGTCGGTCAGGTCGCGCTGCCAGCGGCTGATCGGCAGCTTTTCGCTCAGGTGTTTGAGCAGCGCGTTGGCCAGGCCGAGGTTGCCCTCGGCATTCTCAAAATCGATCGGGTTGACCTTGTGCGGCATGGTCGAAGAACCGATCTCGCCAGCTTTCAACCGCTGCTTGAAATAGCCCAGGCTCACATAGCCCCAGATGTCGCGCGATAGGTCGATCAGGATGGTGTTGGTGCGGGCCACCGCGTCGAACAGCTCGGCCATGTAATCGTGCGGTTCGATCTGGATGCTGTACGGCTGGAAGGTGAGGCCCAGGCCGAGCGGCTCGGGCGACTCGACCACGCGCTGGCTGAAGGCTTCCCAATCGGCCTCGGGCCAGGCTGCCAGGTGGGCGTTGTAGTTGCCCACCGCGCCGTTCATTTTGCCCATGAGCTTCACGCTGGCGATTTTTTCGCGCGCGGCGACCAGGCGCACCACCACATTGGCCATCTCTTTGCCCACGGTGGTGGGGCTGGCGGTCTGGCCGTGGGTGCGGCTGAGCATGGGCACGGCGGCAAAGGCGTGGGCCATTTCGCGAAGCTTGTCGATCACCGCGTCCAATGCGGGCAGCAGCACCGCGTCGCGTGCGCCCTTGAGCTGTAGGGCGTGGCTGGTGTTGTTGATGTCTTCGCTGGTGCAGGCGAAGTGCACGAACTCGGCCGCCCGTTCCAACTCAGGCCGGGCCTCGAATTTCGACTTGATCCAGTACTCAACCGCTTTCACGTCGTGGTTGGTGACTTTCTCGATCTCTTTGATCGCGTTGGCGTCGGCCTCGTTGAAGTGCTTCACCAGGCCCATCAGGTAGCTGCGGGCACCGGGCGAGAGCGCTTTGAATTCCGCAAAACCGGCGTCGGACAAAGCGATGAACCAAGCCACCTCGACCTGCACGCGGCGGTGCATGTAACCCTGCTCGCTCATGTACGGCCGCAGCTGCGCCAGCCGGCCAGCGTAGCGGCCGTCCAGCGGTGACAGGGCCATCACAGGTGAAGGTGCGGCGAGGTTGGCAGTGGGCGAGACGGAGGCGGATGAGGGGGGGGTGGGTCGCATGGGACGATTGTAGGAGGCGCCTGTGGGGGGCAGCCTGTTAAGTCAGGCTGCAACAGGTCTGCGCTGGCTAGAATGGCAGCCCAAGGGAAACCTGTCACCCAAGCCCACGTCCATGAAACTCATTGGCTCCATCACCAGTCCCTACGTGCGCAAAGTGCGCATTGTCCTGGCGGAAAAAAGACTGGACTGCCAGTTCGTGACCGAGGACGTGTGGATTGCCACGACGCAAATCGCGGTTTGGAACCCGCTGGGCAAGGTGCCGTGCCTGGTGATGGAGGGCGCAGAGGCAATATTTGACTCGCGCGTGATCGCCGAGTACCTGGACACGCTCTCGCCGGTGGGCAAGCTGATTCCAGCGCCCGGTCGTGAGCGCGCCGAGGTCAAGACTTGGGAAGCGCTGGCCGACGGCCTGCTTGATGCCGCCATCCTCGCCCGTTTGGAAGCCACTTGGCCCGGCCGCAGCGACGGCGAACGCAGCCAAGTGTGGGTCGATCGCCAGCTCGGGAAGATCGACGCCACCTTGATTGCCATGGCGCGCGGCTTGGGCGACAAGCCATTTTGCTCAGGCGTTCATTTCAGCCTGTCCGACGTGGCGGTGGGTTGTGCGCTGGGCTATCTCGATTTCCGCTTTTCGCAGATCGACTGGCGCACGTCGCATCCAAATTTGGCCAAGCTGAGTGAGAAGCTGAATCTGCGGACTTCATTCAGCGATACCCAACCTGATTAGTCCCCTGCCCGATCAAAGACTTCGACAAGCTCGGTCCGAGGGGATGGTGTGTTTTTCAGGCCCTTCTTGCCAACCTTGCGCGGCGCAAGATGACCGCAATCCAGAACAAAGCGGAACCAGCTTCGCCGGGCCACCAGCATTGCTCCTTTGGGGTACAAAGTCCGGTTTGCGTGTTTCTAGGCAGCAAGGCCCAGAAAACCAGGTAAACGAACTGCAAGGCTTGTGTTGAGTTGCCACACGCGGTTCTTATACGGCCGCCTGTTTTTTAACTAGGCAAAGCCACACGCCACCTCCCAGCGCTTGGAGATCGCCAAAAACCTGTGCAACTTGCTGCGCTTGGCGATCCGCACCGCCACCCACTGGCCCAACGTCTTGCGGACCATGCCAACCTGATTTTTTCAAGTCCCCCTCTAGACAGTCTGCTGTTTGGGGAAGTCACTGGGCAAAAGCCGCGGTGGACAGTCTGTTCGTAGCCAGCACAGAACAGCACAAAACACCTCGTGCAAATCCACTGGCGTGGGCTTGGTGCCTCCGCGCACGCTAAGCCGCAGAGCCAAGATCACTTCGACCATCTCTCTGCTGGTGCCGTTGGCGCGTCTCTGTCGCATCCCGTTGTTGTGCTGCTACCATGAAGAGGCAGAAAACAGGCGCTTAAAGAAGTGCGCATGGACTTGGTACGGATCGACCAACTGAACACAGCAACCGCTTTCGCAAACTCGGCGGGACTCACCGGGCGTTCTTGGACAAGCACTCTCTGACGGCAAGTTGTGTCGAAGTCAGCGCCCTGATCAAGAATCGGGCCAAGGCAGAGATCGAGGTGATGCAGCGCAGCCAGACGGCGGCACCAACAAAAAAGCCCACATTTCTGTGGGCTTTTTTGTCAAGCTAAGTGCTTGTTGTTTTGGTTGCGGAGGCAAGATTTGAACTTGCGACCTTTGGGTTATGAGCCCAACGAGCTACCAGGCTGCTCCACTCCGCGTCAAGCTTAGTATTCTATCACGCTTTTGCGTCGTCTGCAGCTGGCACCACATCATCGGCGCGTTGCACCAGCTCCACCAGCGCCATGGGGGCGTTGTCACCTACACGGAAACCCATCTTCAAAATGCGGGTGTAGCCACCTGGACGTGCCGCAAAACGCGGGCCGAGCTCGTTGAAAAGCTTGACCACCACATCACGATCGCGCAGGCGATTGAACGCCAAGCGGCGGTTCGCCACCGTGGCGATTTTGGCCAGGGTGATCATGGGTTCGACCACGCGGCGCAATTCCTTGGCCTTGGGCAGCGTGGTTTTGATGACTTCGTGCGTGAGCAGCGAATTCATCATGTTGCGCAGCATCGCCAGGCGGTGCTCGCTGGTGCGGTTGAGTTTGCGGAGTCCGTGTCCGTGACGCATTTTTAATTTCCTTTCAGTGTTTTGCCAGCAGCCGTATCAGGTACTGCAGGTTGGTCCGGGCCTGCCCGTGCTGGGCCAGACGCTGCGGCGTCAGTGCTTGTCCAGGCCGGCCGGCGGCCAGCTTTCAAGCTTCATACCCAGGGTCAGCCCACGCGAAGCGAGCACTTCCTTGATTTCGTTGAGCGACTTGCGGCCCAGATTGGGGGTCTTGAGCAGTTCGTTTTCGGTGCGTTGAATCAGGTCACCGATGTAGTAAATGTTCTCGGCCTTGAGGCAGTTGGCTGAGCGAACGGTGAGTTCCAGTTCGTCGACAGGACGCAGCAGAATCGGATCGAACTGCTGTGAGCTGCGCTGGGCAGGCTGGTCAAACACGGACAGCTCCACTCCTTCGAGCTGAGCAAACACAGCGAGCTGCTCGACCAAAATCTTGGCGGAGGCACGCACTGCTTCTTCGGGGCCGATCGAGCCGTTGGTCTCGATCTCCATCACGAGTTTGTCGAGGTCGGTTCGCTGCTCAACGCGGGCGCTCTCCACGGTGTAGCTTACCCGCTTGACCGGCGAGAACGATGCGTCAAGAACAATGCGACCGATCGAGCGCGACTGCTCGTCGGTGCGGCGCAGGCTGCCCGGCACATAGCCACGGCCTTTTTCGACCTTGATCTGCATGTCCAGCTTGGCACCAGCCGACAGCGTGGCGATCACATGCGACGGGTTGACGATTTCCACATCGTGTGGCGTCTGGATGTCGGCAGCGGTAACCAGCCCTTCGCCATCCTTGCGCAGGCTCAGCGTTACCTCGTCGCGGTTGTGGAGCTTGAACACCACCCCTTTGAGGTTGAGCAGCATGTTGACAACATCTTCCTGCACGCCATCGATGGACGAGTACTCGTGCACCACACCAGCGATGGTGACTTCGGTTGGCGCATGGCCGGTCATGGAAGACAGCAGTACGCGGCGAAGGGCGTTGCCCAGCGTGTGGCCAAAGCCGCGCTCGAAGGGCTCCAGCGTCACCTTGGCGCGGTTGGTCGACACTTGCTCGACGTGAATGGTCTTGGGCTTCAGCAGATTGTTAAGCATTCAAATTCCTTCAGGGCCCTCGGCTCGTTACACCGATAAGGCAGACGGAGAACGACCCGGACACGCCACAAGGGCGCGCACCGGGTCCGGACTCAACGGGAATACAGTTCGACGATCAGCGATTCGTTGACATCGGCAGCGAATTCGTCGCGGTCGGGCGACTTCTTGAACACGCCCTCGGCCTTGTCAACAGTGACGTCGACCCAGGCTGGGAAACCGATTTGTTTGGCCAGTTCAAGCGCTTCGATCACGCGGGCTTGCTTCTTGGATTTTTCGCGCACTGCGATCGCGTCCCCTGCCTTGACGGAGTAAGACGGGATGTTCACCGATTGGCCGTTGACTGTGATCGCCTTGTGCGACACGATCTGGCGTGCCTCGGCGCGGGTCGATGCAAAGCCCATGCGAAAAACCACGTTGTCCAGCCGCGCTTCGAGCAAGAACAGCAGATTGGCGCCGGTGTTGCCACGGCGGCGATCGGCCTCAGCAAAGTAGCGGCGGAACTGCCGCTCCAGCACACCGTAGGTGCGCTTGACTTTTTGCTTCTCGCGCAGCTGCAAACCAAAATCGGAGGTGCGCTGGCCAGAGGTACGTCCATGTTGACCAGGCTTTGAGTCGAATTTGGCCTTGTCGCTGATCGAGCGGCGGGCGCTCTTGAGCAACAGGTCAGAGCCTTCACGGCGGGAAAGTTTGGCCTTGGGGCCGAGGTAACGTGCCACGTGGATGTCCTTGTTTGATCTGCCACAACCGACGCCGACGGCGCCATTGCGGGAGCCTTCCGTTGAACGGAGGCGGTGGGCTTAGCAAAAAATGCCACCGCAGAGGTATGCGGTGGCGCTCAAAAAAGCTTTCGATTGTACCGCGCTCGGCGGCAACACCTCAGATGCGGCGACGCTTCTGCGGGCGGCAACCGTTGTGTGGCACAGGCGTCACGTCTGCAATCGAGTTGATCCTAATGCCGAGCGCACCCAAGGCGCGCACCGACGACTCGCGACCAGGGCCGGGGCCTTTGATCTCGACATCGAGGTTCTTGATGCCCTGCTCGATCGCAGCGCGACCAGCCACCTCAGAAGCCACCTGCGCAGCAAACGGAGTCGACTTGCGCGAGCCCTTGAAGCCCTGGCCACCCGATGATGCCCAAGACAATGCATTGCCTTGACGGTCGGTGATGGTGATGATGGTGTTGTTGAACGAGGCATGCACGTGAGCAATGCCGTCCGCCACATTTTTGCGGACTTTCTTGCGAACGCGGGCTGCTGCGCTGTTAGAGGGTGACTTAGCCATGGAGATCCTTCAATCCGATTATTTCTTCAGCGACTGCGCTGCCTTGCGCGGGCCCTTGCGGGTGCGTGCGTTGGTCTTGGTGCGTTGACCGCGCATGGGCAGACCACGGCGGTGGCGAAAGCCCCGGTAACAACCAATGTCCATCAATCGCTTGATGTTCATCGTGGTTTCACGGCGCAGGTCACCCTCGATCGTGTAAACACCGACCTGATCGCGTACTTTTTCAAGCTCCGCATCGTTCAGATCTTTGATTTTTTTGGTGTAGTCGATGCCACACGCTTCGCAGATTTTGCGCGCGCGGGTGCGACCAATGCCAAAGATTGCCGTCAAGCCGATTTCGGCGTGCTTGTGCGGCGGAATGTTGATGCCTGCAATACGAGCCATGTGTTACCTCTAAACGAATCGATCAGCCTTGACGCTGCTTGTGACGCGGATCTGTACAGATGACCCGCACGATGCCGTGACGCTTAATGATCTTGCAGTTGCGGCACATTTTTTTGACCGAAGCTGAAACTCTCATTGTCTTCTCCTAAAACTTATCGAAAATCTTGAACTGTCTGCGTTGCATTCGACTGGATCAGGCTACTACCGACCAGGTCCATTGCCGATCGATGTCTTGAAATTGGCTTTCTTGAGCAGCGACTCGTATTGCTGCGACATCATGTAGTTCTGCACCTGGGCCATGAAATCCATCGTGACCACCACGATGATCAGCAAAGAGGTGCCCCCAAAATAGAAAGGCACGTTGTATTCGAGAATCAGAAATTCGGGCAACAAACACACTGCGGTGATGTAGATGGCACCAGCAAACGTCAACCGCAACAAAATTTTGTCGATGTACTTTGCTGTCTGATCGCCCGGGCGAATGCCTGGAATGAACGCACCGCTCTTCTTCAGGTTGTCTGCGGTCTCGCGGCTGTTGAAAACCAGCGCGGTGTAGAAGAAACAGAAGAAGATGATGGCTGCTGCGTACAACGCCACGTAGATTGGTTGTCCTGGCGACAATGCCGACGCAATGTCTCGCAACCAGCGGGTCGAGTCGCCGGTGCTCACCCAGCTCACCACCGTGGTGGGCAGAAGGATGATGGAAGATGCAAAAATCGGTGGAATCACACCAGCCATGTTCAGCTTGAGCGGCAGGTGCGACGATTGCCCGCCATACACCTTGTTGCCCACCTGACGGCGTGCGTAATTGACCAGAATCTTGCGCTGCCCGCGCTCAACAAACACCACAAAGTAGGTGACCAGAACCACCAGAACGATGATGAACAGAGCAACCAGAATGTTCATGGCACCAGTGCGCACCAACTCCAACAGTCCAGCCACAGCGCTGGGAAGTCCAGCAGCGATGCCGGCAAAGATCAACAGCGAAATGCCATTTCCCAAGCCACGTTCGGTGATCTGCTCGCCCAACCACATCAGAAACATGGTGCCAGCCACCAAGCTGACCACAGCCGTTACCCGAAACGCCATGCCAGGATCAATCACCAAGCCCGCTTGACCTTCAAGGGCCAAAGAGATGCCAATGGCCTGGAAGATCGCCAAAGCCAGTGTGCCGTAACGCGTGTAAGAGGTAATCTTGCGGCGACCCGCTTCGCCCTCCTTCTTTAGCTGCTCAAACGTGGGCACCACGTAGGTCATGAGCTGCATGATGATGGAGGCCGAGATGTACGGCATGATCCCGAGCGCCATGACGCTGAACCGCGACAAGGCACCACCCGAGAACATGTTGAACAAGCTCAGAATGCCGCCAGCTTGGCCTTGGAACAAGCGCGTGAGCGTGTCAGGGTCAATACCAGGGACGGGAATATGGGTCCCGATCCGGTACACCACCAACGCCAGCAGCAGGAAAACCAGCCGACGGCGCAAGTCACCGTACTTGCCGGTTTTAGCCAGAGTTGAAGAAGCTGTCGCCACAGAATGCCTTTGACGTTTTCCGGTCAGGCGACAGAGCCGCCAGCCGCTTCGATCGCCTGTTTGGCACCAGCGGTTGCACCAACGCTCTTGAGCGTCACCGCGCGGGTGATTTCACCCGTCTTGATGATCTTGACTTTTCTGGCCAAGTGAGGCACCAAACCGGCTTGCTTGAGCGTGAGCATGTCGACTTCAACAGCCTCCAGCAGGTTCAAATCGGTCAGGGTCACCTCGGCATTGAACTGCAGCGTGGTTGACTTGAAGCCGCGCTTGGGCAAACGGCGTTGCAGCGGCATTTGACCGCCCTCAAAACCGACCTTGTGATAACCGCCCGAACGCGATTTTTGGCCTTTGTGGCCACGGCCGGCGGTTTTGCCCAGGCCAGAGCCGATGCCACGACCCACGCGACGCTTGGCGTGCTTGGAGCCTGCGGCGGGCTTGATGGTATTGAGTTCCATGAATATGCCTCTAATCAGACGATCTTCACCAAATAGCTGATCTTGTTGATCATGCCGCGCACCGCAGGTGTGTCCTGCAGTTCGCTGGTGCTGTTGACTTTGCGCAATCCCAGACCGCGCACGGTGTCGCGGTGGGATTGTTTGGTCCCAATGGGGCTGCGCACCAGTTGGACCTTAACGGTTGTTTGAGTGGTCATGGTGACTCCGATCAGCCCAGAATGTCTTCAACCGACTTACCGCGCTTGGCAGCAACGTTGGCCGGCGTGGTCGAGTTCTTCAGTGCGTCCAACGTGGCGCGCACCAGGTTGTAAGGATTGCTCGAACCGTGGCTCTTGGCCACCACATCGGTGATACCGATCACTTCGAACACCGCGCGCATAGGGCCTCCAGCAATGATGCCGGTACCCTTGGCAGCCGGCAACATCATCACGTTGGACGCGCCATGCTCGCCTTTCACACTGTGGTGCAGCGAGCCGCTCTTGAGGGAGACCTTGATCATGTTGCGGCGTGCCGCTTCCATGGCCTTTTGGACAGCCACTGGCACTTCGCGCGCCTTGCCCTTGCCCATGCCCACGCGACCATCGCCATCGCCGACCACGGTCAGTGCTGCGAAACCGAGAATACGACCGCCTTTGACCACCTTGGTCACGCGGTTGATCGCGATCATCTTCTCGCGCAAACCGTCTTCGTTTGCTTCTTTGTTGATGTTTGCCGTAAATTTTGCCATTTGAATATCCTGTCTGATCAGAACTGCAAACCAGCTTCACGTGCCGCGTCTGCCAGGGCCTTGACCCGACCGTGGTAAGCGAAACCCGAGCGGTCAAAAGCGACCTTTTCGATGCCAGCGGCCTTGGCCTTTTCAGCGATGCGCTTGCCGATGAGGGCGGCGGCAGCGGTGTTGCCACCCTTGCCTGCGCCACCAATCTGGGCCCGAACTTCGGCTTCTGCGGTGGAGGCAGAAGCCAGCACGCGGGTACCGTCGTCGGAGATGACGCTGGCGTAGATGTGCAGGTTGGTGCGGTTCACCGCCAGACGCACGGCGCCTTGCTGGGCGATCCGAATGCGGGTCTGGCGGGAGCGGCGCAGACGTTGCTCTTTTTTGGTCAACATGATCTGTCCTTACTTCTTCTTGGTTTCCTTGATCACCACCTTTTCATCCGCATAACGGATGCCCTTGCCCTTGTAAGGCTCGGGGGGGCGCACAGCGCGCACCTCGGAAGCGATCTGGCCCACGCGCTGACGGTCAGCGCCCTTGATCAGAATCTCGGTCGGGGTCGGGGTTTCCACCTTGATGCCAGCGGGCATGTCGATCACCACCGGGTGCGAATAACCCACCGTGAGGTTGAGCTTGGCGCCTTGAGCTTGGGCCTTGTAACCCACGCCCAGCAGCGACAACTTTTTCTCAAACCCCTTGCTCACCCCATTGACCATGTTGTTCACCAGCTGGCGCAGGGTGCCCGACATGGCATTGGCTTCGCGCGAATCATTCGCTGGGGCGAAAGACAGCGAGCCGTCCTTGTTCTCGACCTTGACCAGTGGGTTGATCGCCAGTGCCAAGGCGCCCAAGGCACCCTTGACGTTGATCAGCTCGTCTTTGACAGCCACTTCCACCCCGGCGGGGATGGTGACGGGCAGTTTTCCAATACGTGACATTCAGTTTCTCCTCAATGTGCGCGCATCAGGCGACGTAACACAAGACTTCACCACCGACACCGGTAGCGCGCGCCTTGCGATCGGTCATCACGCCTTGCGGGGTGGTGACGATGGCGACACCCAGGCCATTCTGGACCTGGGGAATGGCGTTGCGACCGCGGTAAACGCGCAGACCAGGACGGCTCACGCGTTCAATGCGCTCAATCACTGGACGGCCTGCGTAATACTTAAGCGAAATCTCCAGCTCGTTCTTGCCATCGGTGCTCTTGACCTGGAACCCGTCGATATAGCCTTCGTCCTTCAGGACTTGGGCAATCGCGGCCTTGACTTTGGACGCCGGCATCGACACGGTGGTCTTTTCGACCATTTGTGCATTGCGGATGCGGGTCAACATGTCGGCAATAGGATCACTCATGCTCATTTGTGTTTCTCCTGTTGCTTACCAGCTGGCTTTGGTGATGCCGGGGATTTCACCGGCAAACGCCATTTCGCGGATTTTGGCGCGGCCCAGACCAAACTGCTGGAATGTACCGCGAGGGCGACCCGTGATGGCGCAGCGGTTGCGCTGGCGCGTTGGGTTGGCGTTGCGAGGCAGCTTTTGCAGCGCTTGGCGGGCTGCATCGCGCTCTTCGTCGCTGTGCTTGGCGCTTTTCGCGACAGACTGCAGCTCGGCGTATTTGGTGGCGAACTTAGCAGCGAGTTTCTCGCGCTTGAGTTCACGTTGGAGCAGTGCTTGTTTAGCCACGCGTCACCTCAGTTCTTGAACGGGAAACGGAAACCAGCCAACAGAGCTTTGCACTCTTCGTCGTTTTTGGCGGTTGTCGTGATGCTGATGTTGAGGCCGCGCAAGGCATCTACCTTGTCGTACTC
>Ga0335395_10001770_pt1 | contig 13450 bp, 7 predicted proteins | sample MAT02_FD_205744 | JGI IMG/M metagenome (GOLD analysis project Ga0335395, IMG submission 205744) | Freshwater microbial communities from Lake Fryxell liftoff mats and glacier meltwater in Antarctica - MAT-02 (spades assembly) (version 2) ...
GAAAGAAAAATCGGTTTTTGACCATCTTTAGAGGCTTCAAATGCTTCCTGACCCCATGGGTACCAATCTACAGGATTATATGCATGCTGAAGCAAGTACGGAGATTTTTCAAGATTCAATCTGTTTGCTTTTTTTGCCATATTTTTGTACCTTTTCGTGAAAAATTAGTTTGAACAAATTTTTTAAGAAGGTCAAGCTACTTTTTACCACGACGAAAAACTTCTAGCTTCTGTTGGCCTTTTTTATAGCGCTATTGAGGGATTTTTTTACCGCGAAGACCGCGAAGAAGCGCAAGCGATGCTTGCGCTTCTTCGCGGTCTTCGCGGTAAAAAAAAAGCCAACAGAAGCTAGATAATAATACTCTTCATGGTAAAAAGTCGGCCTTCATGGTAAAAAGGCGAGCAGAAACTAGATAATACTTTGTGGTAAAAATTCCTCATGCTGTATAATCTTAAGTATCTAACAATATACGGGTTTCAAGATAAATGAATAATCAGCAGATCATTTTAAAAAAAGTTAATGTTCATAATCTTAAATCCGTTGATTTAACGTTAGAAAAAAATCAGCTGATTGTTTTTTCGGGCGTTTCAGGCTCAGGAAAATCCTCCCTTGCATTTGATACCCTCTATGTTGAAGGCCAAAGACGTTATGTTGAATCCCTTTCAACTTTTGCAAAACGACAACTTGGCGAAATGAGCAAACCGGACATTGAAAGCGCAACCGGAATTTCGCCAACCATTTCCATCGAACAAAAAACGGCCGGGAAAAACCCAAGATCAAACGTTTCGACCATGACGGAGATTTATGATTATCTTCGCGTACTTTATGCAAGAGTCGGTGTTCCCCACTGCCCAATCAGTGGCGAAAAAGTAATGCCTGAAAGCCGTGAAAAAATCATCAAGACCGTGCAAAACACGATGATCAACAAAAAACTGATTATATTAGCACCTTACGCAAAAGGCAAAAAGGCCGAATTTAAAGAAGATTTCCAAGACCTTTTAAGAAAAGGTTTCATGAGAGCAAGGGTTGATGGTAAAATCATTAATTTAAATGATGAAATTACACTCGATGGCACAAAAGCGCACGATGTGGATGTGGTGATCGATCGAATAGTTGTAAATGCTGAAAATGATTCAAGAATTTCAGAGTCCCTTTTTGCAGCATTGAATTTGGGTGCAGGGGTCTGCAGTGTCCAAGATGCCGAAACCCTGGAAGAAACTCTTTTTTCCATGCATGCCTTTTCAAAAAAATCGGGTCTTTATTACTCTTCCTTAGAACCGCATGATTTTTCCTTCAATAGCCCGGGTGGAATGTGCCCGACATGTAACGGTCTTGGAATTGCAAGCGAATTTGATTTAAACCTTATCATTGATGAAAATTTAAGTATTTCTGAAGATTGCTGTTCAATTGGAAGCTCTTACAGAACAGTTCGTTTCGGAAACATTTACGATAATTTAGCCGCCATTTATGGTTTTAGCGTCACGACACCTTGGAAAAAACTTACGCAAAAAGCAAAAAACGTATTTTTGTATGGCACAGAAAATAAATGGACCAGAATGAATTTCATTCACCCTGAGACACATGCAACCTGGGTTGATCATGTGAGATGGAGAGGTGTTCTTTATGAGGCGCATGCAAGATTTGCCGAAGCTACTAGTGATTCTTACCGCAATAGAATGAAAAAGCTGATGCGCGAGCAAACTTGCCCTGTCTGTAAAGGTGAAAAATTAAAGCCCTACCCTGCTGCCACACTTCTTAACGGAGTAAGAATTGCCAAACTTACCTCCATGACTATAGCAGATACTTTGGAATTTTTTAACAAATTAAAATTATCAAAAAATGAATTGCTTATTGCAGATGAGCTTCTAAAAGAGATTAAAGAGCGGTTGCAGTTTTTGATGGAAGTTGGTCTTCATTATTTAACGCTTGATCGAACTGCACCGACATTATCCGGTGGAGAGGCTCAAAGGGTTCGCCTTGCCTCTCAAATTGGTTGTGGACTTGTCGGAATTACTTACATCTTGGATGAGCCATCGATCGGGCTGCATCCTCGCGATAACCGAAAACTGATCAAAACGCTAAAACATCTAAGAGACATTGGAAATACTGTCATTGTTGTGGAACATGATGAAGAAACCATTTTGGAAGCGGATCATATTGTGGATGTGGGTCCGGGTCCGGGCTCTCGTGGCGGTGAAATTGTTGTGGATGGCACTGTTTCAGACCTTCTTAAAAGTAAAACTTCATTTACCGGAAGGTATTTGTCCGGTGCTTTAAAAATTGAGATTCCTAAAAAAAGAAGAAAGCCTACCAAAGAATATATCGAAATAAAAAATGCGACGCATCACAATTTAAAAAACGTCAATGCTAAATTCCCGGTCGGCTTATTTACTGCAGTAACCGGTGTTTCAGGTTCCGGTAAATCATCGCTTGTCACCGATATTCTTTATCCTGCGTTATCCAATTTTCTTCATCACGGCGAGCATCAAGTGGGTGCGCATAAAGAAATTAAAGGTTTGGAGTTTATTGACAAAGTCATTGCGATCGACCAATCCCCTATCGGACGAACCCCAAGATCCAACCCATCTACATATATTAAGCTTTTTGATGAAATTCGTGATCTTTTTAGTCAATTGCCAGAAAGTGCTGCAAGAGGTTATAAAGCGGGAAGATTTAGCTTTAACGTGAAACTTGGCTCTTGTCCTGAATGTGAAGGCATGGGCATGGTCAAGATCGACATGGACTTTATGGAAGATGCATTTGTTGATTGCCCCGTTTGTAAGACGAAACGTTTTGATCCGGAAACACTTTCTGTTTTTTACAAGGGCAAAAATATATACGACATCCTTGAAATGGAAGTGCATGAAGCGTTGGAATTTTTTCAGAATCACCCTTCCATCAAGCATAAGCTTGAAACCTTAAAAAAAGTAGGCCTTGAATACCTTAAGCTTGGACAATTCTCCACAACATTATCGGGAGGTGAGGCCCAACGCATTAAGCTTGCAAAAGAACTTGTCAGACCATCGACCGGTAAAACTCTTTACATTTTAGACGAGCCAACAACAGGTTTGCATTTTCATGACATTAAACATTTGCTTATGGTCTTACATGAGCTTGTCGATCGTGGAAATACAGTGATTGTAATTGAACATAATATGGACGTTGTAAAAACTGCCGACTGGATTATTGATATTGGCCCTGATGGAGGATCTTACGGCGGTGAAATTGTTGCATCTGCAAAGCCTGAAGTAATTGCAAAAATGGACACGCCTACAGGTAAATATCTTGATTTAAGCCTAAACCCTCAAACTCATAAGCCAAAAGAGAAAGAGAATCAACAATCTGTTGAGGCGATCAATGAAATTAGCGTGACGGGCGCTTGTCAAAATAATTTAAAAAATATTGCCGCAATAATTCCAAGAGGTAAAATTACCGTTTGTACAGGCCCTTCAGGCTCCGGAAAAACTTCTCTTGCTTTTGAAACCATTTATGCCGAAGGACAAAGACGCTATATTGAATCGTTATCTCCTTATGCAAGGCAATTTGTTAAACAGATGCCAAAACCAAAAGTGGCAGGTGTTAGCGGATTGTCCCCTGCTATTGCTATTGAACAAAAATCGCACTCGGGAAACCCAAGAAGTACAATTGGGACAATGACAGAAATTTATGATTATCTTCGTATTCTTTATGCCAATATGGGAATTGCCCATTGCCCGGAAACCCAAGAGGTCATTAAAGCCATTTCAAAAGAACATGTAGTAAAAAGAATTTTAACCTACCCGCAAGATGAAAAAATCCAGGTTCTTGCGCCTATTGAAATTGGCAAAAATGAACGCTTTGAAGATATTATTACAAGGCTCAAAGTTCAAGGTTATGTCAGAGTTCGTCTTAACGGAGAATTTTTTGATCTTGATCAGCCGATGGAGGTTTTTAATTACGATAAAAAACGCAAAAATGAATTGTTTTTGGTTGTCGATCGCTTAAAAATCAATCCTACCATTCAAAACCGTTTATTTGAAGCTGTTGAAAATGCTTCATTATTATCCGATGGCAAACTTGTGATCATGAGAGAAAAGGAAGATGTATTTTTTAATCTTTCATTTGCCGTTGAAAGCACCGGCAAATCCTACCCTGAAATTACACCGCATACATTTGCCTTCAATGACAAACAAGGCTATTGCCAAGATTGTTTGGGTCTTGGATTTCAATATGGAGCCAATTTAGTTCAAAAAGACGAAATCATGGACCAATCTGTGATGTCTTTAATTAAAACATTATGGCTTAGAGGTTTAAACAAAAAGACAAAACAATTACTCCATCTTTTTCTAGATGCGGAAGGCATCGATGCCTACACACCTTTAAATAGTTTAAGGAGCGATAAACTGCAAATTCTGATGAATGGATCACCGGAAGATCATTTATATGAAAGCGGTTTTGGCTTTAAATTTCGCTGGAGCGGGATCAACGAAGTCTTTACAAAGGCCGGAAAAGCCTCGCATGGCTACATTAAAGAAACTGTAATCACTTTACTAGACGAACATGATTGTATTTCATGTAAAGGCACAAGATTAAACCCACTTGCCCGCAATGTTACAATCAATAAACTTTCCATTGCCGATTTCTGCCGACTTCCGCTAGATCAATCTAGAATTTTCATGGAAAAATTAGAACTTGATGCTCAAGAAAATAAACTTCTTGAAGAAGTCTTGCTACAGTTAAGAAAACGCCTTACCTTTTTATGTGAAGTTGGCTTGACCTACATTCAGCTTGAAAGACGCGCCCCGACTTTAAGCGGTGGCGAAGCACAGCGCATTCGCCTTGCAAAACAAATTGGAAGCGGTTTAACAGGAGTGCTTTACGTTTTAGATGAACCAACCATTGGTTTGCACCCGCACGATAACAATAAGTTAAACCATGCTCTACAAAAATTAAAAGAGCTTGGAAACACTTTGATCTTAGTAGAACATGATCCGCTCACCATAGAAACTGCCGATTACATTCTCGATTTTGGGCCCAATTCAGGCAATCTTGGTGGTCACATTACAGCAAGAGGTACGGTTGATGAGATCAAAAATAATGAAAATTCCTTAACGGGCGCTTACCTTAGCGGCAAAATTTCCATTCCTTTATCAAAAAAACGACCTGTTTTTGAAAACGGGGAAATCCAGATTGAAAATGCATCTTTGAACAATTTAAAAACTATCAGCTGTAAAATTCCGGTCGGTGCATTAACTGCCGTAACGGGTGTTTCAGGATCAGGAAAATCCACACTGATCAACCAAATCTTGCTTCCATTGGCTAAAAAAGCGTTGTACAAAACAAACTCCATCACTTTAAATAAAGCAACGGTTTCAGGAATTGACCAATTTGATAAAATCATTTCGGTTGACCAAAACCCGATCGGCCATACAGTGCGCTCAAACGTTGGTACGTATGTGGATCTTTTAACACGCATGCGCGAATTTTTTATAGCGTTGCCGGCTGCAAAAATAAAAGGGCTGCAGGGAAAACATTTTAGCTATAACCATAAACGAGGCATGTGTTTGTCCTGTTTTGGCCTTGGATATAAGCGCATTGAAATGCTCTTTCTACCCGAAGTTAAAGTGGAGTGTGAAGAATGCAAAGGCATGCGTTTAAACCCTGTGAGTTTAGAAATTAAATATGCCGGAAAAAGCTTTGGTGAGTGGTTAGGATCAACGATTGATGAGGCAAAAATCGCCTTTCAAAATCATCCACGCATTGTTCGCATCTTAGACACGTTGATCACTGTTGGCCTTGGCTATTTAAAAATTGGTCAGGAAACGGCAACATTATCAGGGGGCGAAGCGCAAAGGATTAAATTGTCGCATGAGCTTGCAAAACGATCGAGCGGAAAAACATTGTACACACTTGATGAGCCAACAACAGGCCTTCACAGCGATGATATTGCCAAATTGCTTATTGTTTTGCATAAACTTGTGGATAAGGGTAACACAATGATCATCATTGAACATAATATGGACATCGTTAAAAATGCCGATTATTTGATCGACCTTGGGCCGGAAGCCGGAAGTGCGGGTGGCAATATTGTATTTGAAGGCACATTGGATGGCATCATCAAGTGCAAAGCCTCCCACACCGGCAAGCATTTAAAAAAATATCTGAAGGTTTAATTTCCAAGTTTTACCACAAATAGCAAAAAGAGAACACAAATAAAGAATTAGGGATAAAGAGAGTGTAAAAAAAAAGGGCAAGAGATTGGCTGAAAGGTAATTTGTCCCTAGTTTAAGATTTTTTAACGCAAACGTTATAATGCAAGAACCTCTTATCCCTTCTTTCACTTTCTCTTCTTTCCACTGTGGTAAAAATCTAAAATTAATAAATGGAGGTGATAAATGAAGAAGATTTTGTTGATGATGTTGATGGTGTCTCGGATTTGTTTTGCGGGCAAGATTCCGATCGAGCTTGAATATGCCAAAACGGAGCAGCAACAAACCCTTGGCTTGATGCAACGAAAAGAGCTTGGAACAAATCAAGGCATGTTATTCATTTACCCTAAAGCCGAAGTCCATCGCATTTGGATGTTTAATTGCTTTATTGACTTATCTGTTGCTTTTCTAGATGATCATCTTCGCATACGGGAAATCCATGAATTAAAGGCCTATCCTGAAATGATGGATCCTAAAAGGCCTGTTTTAACCCTTGAGGATATTTCTCTTTATCCACCATCTGATCCTATTTTTAAGTTCTTCATGCAACAAAGCGTGCAATCTTCTGTTAAAACTTCTTATGTGCTTGAAATGAATGCCAAATGGTTTTACAATCACCGAGTTACAGTTGGAGATCAACTGATTTTTAATGAAAATAGTGCAGAAGCCTACATCCTTCAAAAAGAGTAACTAAAAAAAAGAAAAAGGTGTATGTGTTGAAATAACACAATCGGGGGTTTTTGATGAGTCAAATTATTTTATCTAAACGAAAAGCCGAAGCTATTTCCAATGGCGTTTTTCTAGTGGGAATTGGTATTTTATTTTGGACAAATGGATGGTGGCCAGGTATTCTTCTTGTGATTTGGGCAGCCCTTTCCACAAGACAATATTTTACGGGAAGAATATGGGATTTTTCTATATCGACTGTGATTTTAGTTGGGTTATTTATCACCACTTTCTTTAATATCACTTGGTCCGTTTTGATGCCTGTTCTTTTTGTTATTGGAGGCATCTACATTATTTTCAGGGAATATTTCTTTACTGAAGACATTATAATCATTAAAAAACCGGAAGACATCGATATCGAGGATGACAGTGAACTGCCCCATAAATAATGCCTGTTTTTTTTAAACACAAAGACTCAGAAGACTCAGAAGATCTCTTAAAGTTCATGAAGTTTTTTACTAAAATTATCCTTGTAGTCCATAGCGCTCTTCTAAGTCTTTGTGTTTAAAAAAAACTAACTATTAAATCACTTGCGATCACTTGAATCTTGCTTGTTTAAAAATACAAAATGGCTTGAATATGCGAATTGAATGCAAACATTGTCAATCTCACTTCAGCTTCCAAAAGGAAAATTTCCCTTCCGGCATTCAATTTTGTCCAAAATGTGGATCTAGTCTTGATTCAGAAAAAAATGTTCCTTTTGCAAAGCAAGAAACCCTCATTGAATCCCAAGGCACAAGCACAAGCGAAATCACTCTTGTTCAAGGACATGAACCCGATGATCACGTGCAATTTTCGGTAGGTCCTTATCAGGTGCTAAGAAGTATTGGCAAAGGTGGCATGGGTGAAGTATTTTTAGCTTACGACACCACATGCGGAAGGCGCATCGCACTAAAACGAATCAGGGCGGACCTTGTCGAACATACTCAAATGCATAACCGATTCTTAAAAGAAGCAAGAGTTACAAGCCAGCTAACACACCCCGCAATTATTCCAATTTATGTGATTGCCGAGGCAGACAATCTTATTTATTACACCATGCCCTTTGTCGAAGGTGACACCTTAAAAGCCATCTTGAAAAATTCCTATGCGCTTGAAAAAAAAGGGGAAAAGCCTCACCCGATCGGAGGATCCATTCCCCCGCTTGCAAGGATTTTCTTAACTATCTGTCAGGCAGTAGCTTACGCACACTCAAAAGGGGTTTTACATCGGGATTTAAAACCTGAAAATATCATCGTTGGTAAATATGGTGAGGTTCTCATTTTAGACTGGGGTCTTGCAAAGCTCATGCGGGTCAATGAAAAAGATGAACAGGAATATCCACAAATAAAAAACTCGTTGCATCAATTGACAAATCTTGGAAAAGTTGTGGGTACAGTTTCTCATATGGCCCCTGAAAGGGCCCTTGGATTACCTGCCACTTTGCAGACGGATGTTTATTCTTTGGGAATCATTCTTTATCAGATTCTTACCCTTCGGATACCCTTTAAAAGAGGGTCCTTAAAAGAATTTAGAGGAAAGTTTGACAAAGAAGAGCTCTACAATCCAATTGAAGTTGCTCCCTACCGTGAAGTGCCTCAAATTCTTTCAACAGTTGTTTTAAAATGTCTTTCCTCCGATTTAAACGAGCGCTACAAAGATGTGGACCAATTGATCCATGTCATTGAAAACTACTTGGAGGGTAGATCCGAATGGTTTTATGCAGCAGAGCTTAATATTGATAAAAAGCCTGATTGGGAATTTCAAGAAAATGTATTGATCGCAGAACATATTGCCATTGCAAGAGAGGCCGAAGTCACAGATTGGGTCAACCTGATGATTTCCAAGCAATCCTTTCCAAAAAACATCAGGCTAGAGACAAAAATACAAATTAAAGAAAAAGGCCATGGCATAGGAATTCTTCTATGTGTCCCTGAAAAATCTGAACGCGTGCATCTCAATGATGGTTATTGCTTATGGCTTGGAACCGACACCACAAGAGGAACCAAATTATTAAGCTCAACAATTGAAGTTCTTCATGCACCAGACACTTATTTAGAAAGAAATAAATGGCATCATCTTCGCATTGAAAAAATTGAAAATAATATTTATTTTTATTTGGACGATGCCCTTCAATTTTCCTACATTAGCCATAAACCGCTTGCAGGAACGCACATCGGCCTAATATTGCGCGACAAAAACTTTACGATGACTCCTCTTAAATGCTATTTAGGAAGTGAAAGCATTCAAATTAGTTGCCTTGCCGTACCCGACAGCTACTTAGCGCATAAAGATTTTACAACTGCTTTAAGTGAATACCGAAGAATTGGATATTCCTTTCCGGGAACTACAGAAGGAAGGGAGGCTATATTTCGAGCAGGTATTACGCTTTTAGAAAATGGCAAAGCAATCGGCGATCAAAAAAGTCAAAATGAGTATTTTGAACTTGCATTGACTGAATTTAGCAAGCTGCATGGAACAGCCGGAGGCCCGCTTGAGTATCTTGGAAAAGCTCTTGTTTATGAAACACAAGCGGATTATGAAGAAGAAATTAAATGTTTTGAATTAGCCTACAGAAGATATCCAAAGCATCCTTTATTAATGGTTCTTCATGAACAAGTAGTTTTTCGCATGTATGAGAGCGCAAGGGCCAACAGGCTTACCACTTATAATTTTGCGCTTCTTGCTTTAAGGTTTCTTCCCTTGATGATCACAAATTCAAATTCTAAAAAACTTTTTATCAGCCTTAAAAAAAATTGGGAACCCTTAAACTTTTTAGAAGATGATGCGATGTGTGCAACTCTTTCAAAAATTAAAATTGCCGATTTTGAGTGTCGTCTAAGCTTCTGGCTAGCAAAACCTTACGTTCTTATTGAAACGCTCGATACTCTTTTAAAAACTAGCATTCAGCAAATTGAGGGTCTTGTTACGATTATGAACCTTCTTTTTTCATTGATCGAACTTGGATCGTTATCTTTGGCAGAGCAAAAAATTGAAGAGTTTGAAAAAGTCATTGTCGCATCTTACGATTTTGATTTATTGAAATTGGCCACTTCTTCAAAAACAACTGATTTGACAACAATTTTTGAAAAATGTTTTCTTATTTTTCCAAAAGCGTTACTCAAGAAAGAAATGCGTCTGGTTCTTTTTCTGTTAAACCGTGCCTTAATTTTAGAGCAAATTCCACTCATAAAAAAAGTGTGTGAAGAGTTAAAAAATTATGCGTTAACAGAGGATGATCAGTTACAAATTAATTATTTTCTAATTTCATCTTTAATTTTGCAACAGCAATTTGCAATTGGCTATGAAATTCTTCAAAGCTATTCCTTGGAGCTTCTTAACCAGGAAACAACTCCCCTGCATTTTCTTTATGGATGCTGGCTCTACATGATGGAAGGCAAGGAAATTGCAAAAATCCACTTTTCAGGGGCTTTGGAAGTTTCTTTTCCAAGAACTTTTGCGCTAGGTACTTATTATTTGAATGGGCAGCTTAGCGAAGATAGTTATTGGTTTAAGCGCTCATTCATGTGGGAAAGACGAAAGCTTTATCAACAGCTAATTCTTTTTTACTTAATTCGTGACGATCGCGCCAAAGTAGATTATTTCAAGCTCCTTGAGAAAAAGCAATACATCGATGCCCTATGAAAGGGTGAATTCCGTTAAGTTCTAAAAACAAATCAATCAATTCGTTAAATGTCGGTCTTACAGACCTCTGTTTTGTGATTTACTGTAACCCAGGTTCGGAGCGAAAGCGAAGGCCTGGGTTTGATCTGTAAGGGTTATTATTATTAACCCTTTATTCAAGAATAACATCGGGTGTTAATCGAGTACGTCTCTTCAATAAATAAAAGGGAAGTCCGGTCAATGGAATAAGGGCGGCAAAGGTGACTATTAAAATGCCTGATGAATAAAGTGCCCATCCGCAAAAGCTAAGAGCAAATAAACCAATCAGTACGCCTTTGGTATTTTGAGACTCGATGCAAATTTTAAGATGGCTTAAAGTAGACAAAACATAGATGAAAAGAAAAGCTGTGACGGAAACATCAATTATCAGATTGATTTGCTGAATGAGGTCTTGGTTCATGGTAGCTATTAAAACAGGAATCATTCCAAGCGATGAGAAAATTAACCCCCATTTTGGTGCTCCAAAACTATTTTTAACGCTAAAAAATTTCGGTAAATGACCATCGGTTGCCGCACCTAACGCAATCTGTCCGCTTGTTAAGACCCAGGCATTTAAAGTACCCATACAAACAACGGCAGCTGCAATCGAGATTGCCAAATACCAATTACCACCAAAAATGATTTGGGCAGCATCAGCAAAAGGAGCCTTCGATTTGGCTAGTGCCTCCGGTGGAACTACGCCCATAATTACAGTGCTGCTAAAGATGTAGATGACGGCAACAATTAAGGTGCCAACAATAATTGCACGCGGGATTGTTTTTTGTGGATTTTCAACAGAACCTGCCGTAGTCGTCGCTGATTCCACCCCAATAAAGCCCCAAAGAGTGAGCAAGGCTGCTGAATTAAGGACTGTCAAAGTAGAATCGGTAGTTGGGTTAAACGGCTCAAAATGCGACATGTTAAAGAAGAATAAGCCGGCAAAGGGAACAAGGAATAATGGAATTAGTTTCAGGATTGAAAAGAAAAAATCAACCCGTCCTGCCGAGGATACCCCAGATAAATTTAAGCTTGTGACCGATAAAAGAATCAAAAATTCAAGCATAAGGTTTGAAAATGGATGCAATGTGCCAAATACGGGGCTTAAGTAACTGACAATGGAAATGACAACCATGGGGGTGCTCATCCAGGAAATGACCCAATAAGTCCAGGCAGAAAAGAAACCTAAAGTTTTGCCAAAAGAATGTTCGATAAAGGTGTGAGGACCGCCCGTTTTTGGAATTTTTGCCGACAAATTAGCAAAGACCATGGCTAGTAACATAGCGCCGACAGCTGTAATGAGCCAGCTGCTAAGACCTGCAGCCCCGAAAAGGGCCATACTTGCAGGAAGTAAGAATATTCCTGTTCCGATTTGGCTTCCTGCCACAAGAGAAGTTACGTTCCAAAATCCCATTTTCTTTTGCGAGGTCATTAAAATTCTCCAAAAATTAAGTTGTCGTAAACAATTGTAATCTAATCATTTTGGAGAATTATAGGAATTACATAAAGAAAAATTTGATATTTCCTTTAATTTCCTTCCGAAGTCTCTCTAAAATTAAGCTAGACTCCAGGCTTTGGTCTAGGACCATTGCCTGCGTGCAAACCTTGAAAATCCAAAGCTATATTTGCAAAAGCATCTAATGGGCCCTGATTAGCAGCAATCCAACGATTGATAACTCTTGGTGCACCATAATGTTGAGGATCTCCAACGTTTGCAACCAGTGGTATTTGGTTAGGCATATTGTTATTGTTAATATTATTCATAATAAAATCGGTTTTAAATTAAAAAAAAATATTTGCTGCCATACTGACGATTGCAGGATTATTGGAATTTATAAGTCCTTGCTGAATTTGATCCATAGCATCCTGTTGAAGCATTTCTTGAATTTCACGGTTTCTTTTAGCAGTGAGAGAATCAACAAGCAATTTGAAAACTTGGCCACCTGCCTGAAGACCAAGTCCTGCTGAAGTAAATCCGCTATAATATAGCCCGCAAATTAAACCAACCGAAGTAGCGACAAAAACTGTTTTAGCAATAACTTTAGCTTTATCTGAATTTGATAAAGCTGAAAAATTATTATAAATATTTTGAATATATCCTTTTACTCCACTAATCACGTTCAACTCCTTTTTGTTTTTTCATAATCATAACAGAGTTAATTATTAATTACAATAAATTTTATAATGCATGTAAGAATTAAGTAGAGATGTCGTCTTTGCGTTAATTAGAAATGTCGCCTCTGATAAATCAACTCTTAAAGCAATTAAGCTTTAAGAGGAGGTAAAATTGGAGGAATTATTACAAATGAATTCTAAAGAACGAAATCGTTTAAAAGCAATTATACGTATTGAAACTGGAAGTTTAAATCAGAAAACTGCATCTGAGCAGTTATGTATCAGTACACGTCAGCTGCAACGTCTGATACAGCTATACAGAAAAAAAGGGGAACAAGCTCTTGTTTCAAAACGCAGAGGGAAGAGGAGCAATCATTCCCTATCAGATGATTCTAGAAAGAAAATAGCAGAGATAATTATTCAAAATTATGAAGACTTTGGCCCGAGCTTAGCTCATGAATATCTTGTTGAAAATTATGGAATTAAAGCCTCTATAAGTTCTGTCAGAAATATAATGATCGAAGAGAAAATCTGGATTTCAAAGAAATTAAAAGCAGCTAAAGTACATCAAAGAAGAGCACCTAGAGATTGTTATGGTGAACTTTTACAAATGGATGGATCTTATCATGACTGGTTTGAAGGAAGGGCGCCTGAATGTTGTTTAATTGTATTAGTTGATGATGCAACAAGTCGTATTATGTGGCTTCAGTTTGTTAAATGGGAATCTTGTAATAGTTATTTCAGAGCGATTAAAATTATATTAAAAAATTTGGAAAGCCGAT
>Ga0335395_10001771_pt1 | contig 13446 bp, 15 predicted proteins | sample MAT02_FD_205744 | JGI IMG/M metagenome (GOLD analysis project Ga0335395, IMG submission 205744) | Freshwater microbial communities from Lake Fryxell liftoff mats and glacier meltwater in Antarctica - MAT-02 (spades assembly) (version 2) ...
TTGCCGATCCACGGCGGGGAAGTCATGGGCGCGGCCGACCGGCTGAGCGCAGCCTACCGCCGCTATCTTAAAAATGCCGGCATCACGCACGGCGTGTGTTGAGGACCCCACCATGAACGCCACCGAACTCGCCCGCGCCATCCCCAAGGCCGAGCTGCACCTGCACATCGAAGGCTCGCTGGAGCCCGAGCTGATCTTTGCGCTGGCGCAGCGCAACAGCGTGACGCTGCCGTATGCCAGCGTCGAGGCGCTGCGCGCCGCCTACGCCTTCACCGATCTGCAGAGCTTCCTCGACATCTACTACGCCGGTGCCAGCGTGTTGCTGCATGAAGCGGATTTCTACGACATGGCCTGGGCCTACTTCGAGCGCGCCCACGCCGACAACGTGATCCACGCCGAGCTGTTCTTCGATCCGCAAACCCACACCGCGCGTGGTGTACCCATGGCCAGCGTGATTCAGGGGCTCTCACGCGCCTGCGCCGATGCGAAAGAAAAGCTGGGCATCAGCGCTTCGCTCATCCTGTGTTTTCTGCGCCACCTGAGCGAGGAAGACGCTTTCGCCACGCTGGAGGCCGCGCTGCCGCACCGCGAGCATTTTATCGGCGTGGGGCTCGATTCGAGTGAACTGGGGCATCCGCCCGAGAAGTTTCAGCGCGTGTTTGCGCGTGCTCACGAGCTTGGCTTGCACCTGGTGGCGCACGCCGGCGAGGAAGGCCCGCCGGAGTACATGTGGCAGGCGATCGACCTTTTGAAAGTGGAGCGCATCGATCACGGGGTGGCCTGCCTGCAGGACCCGCTGCTGGTGGCAGAGTTGGCCCACACGCGCCTGCCTCTGACGGTCTGTCCACTGTCCAATCTCAAGCTGCGCGTGGTGAGTGACCTGCGCGAGCACCCGTTGAAGAAGATGCTTGACGCTGGCCTGTGTGTGACCGTCAATTCCGACGACCCAGCCTATTTCGGCGGCTACGTGAACGCCAATTTCGTGCAGACGGTGGAGGCGCTGGGCTTGAGCCGCAGCGAGGTCATCACGCTGGCCAAGAACAGCTTTGAGGCGGGTTTTATGGATGCCGCCCGTCGGAGCGACTGCCTGCAGCAGCTGCAGGCGGTGCTTGCGCGCTCGGCCTGAGCGCGCTGGGTTCAGGCGGGTGAAGGCGGCGCAGGCAAGGCGATGGTGACCAGCGCGCAGGCATCGGTCAGGGCGGTCACGCTGTGCATCGCATCGCCTTCGAGATAGAGAATTTGCCCGGGTTGCAACACCGCCGGACCGTCGTCCAGGCCGACCTCAAGATGGCCTGCCACACACTGGATCGTGATCTCGCCGGGCACCCGGTGCGGTGGCATGCCCTTGCCGGCGCCCATCAGCAGGCGAATCACCTCCAGATCGCGTGATTTGAACAAAGCCGTCGAGGTCAATACGCCAGGGCTGGCGGCTGCGCTGACATCGACGGGCTGACCGGGTTGAGCGTGTGGGATGGCCATGGTTTGGCAGCATACGCCTGCTTGGGCGCAGCGGTCGCCCTCGGGCGCAACCCACTGGCTCTGGTGGGCCAGGTTTACAATTCCGCCCAGCGAGCCGGTGCTTCCCCGGTTCGCTTTTTCATTCCCGGAAGCCATGTCGAGGAACACCATGTACAAAAACCTCGTGGCCCGGCGCGTCTGCGCTTTGGCGGTCACCAGCTTTTTCTCTTTCTTTGCCCTCCAGGCGTCGGCTCAGTCCTCAACGGTGGCTGTGCCTCCGCTAAAGGTCGCGTTTGTCTATGTGGCGCCGCTCACCGAGGCGGGCTGGGTGCGCCAGCACGAGCGGGGCCGCCTGGCGGTCCAGGCTGCGCTGGGCGATCGGGTCCAGACCACTTATGTGGAGAACGTGGCCGAGGGCGCGGACGCCGAGCGGGTGATTCGCGACCTGGCGCGCCAAGGAAACCAAATCATCTTCACACCCAGCTTTGGCTACATGGAGCCCACGCTCAAGGTTGCGCGCGAGTTTCCAGATGTGAAATTCGAGTCCATCACCGGCTACAAGACCGCGACCAACGTGGCCACCGCCAACGCGCGGTATTACCAGGGGCGCTACCTCGCGGGCATCGCAGCGGGGCGGCTCGCCACGCAAGCGGGCTACGTGGCCGGCTTCCCAATCCCCGAAGTGGTGCAGGGCATCAATGCGTTCGCGCTGGGCATGCGCTCGGTCAACCCGGCAGCCACCGTGCGCGTGGTGTTTCTGGGCGAGTGGTTCAACCCACCGCGCGAGCGCGAAGCGGCCATGACGCTGATGAACCAGGGCGCCGAGGTGCTGGCGTTTCACACCGGCTCCACCGCCGTGATGGTCGCAGCCCAGGAGCGCGGGCGCCTCGCCGTGGCCTACCACTCCGACATGAGCCGCTTCGCGCCCGATGCGCAGATCGCTGCTGTGACCCACCGCTGGGGCGATTACTACACGCAGCGGGTGCAGGCGGTGCTCGATGGCAAGTGGGCCAGTGGCAACGTGTGGGGCGGCGTGCGCGAGGGCATGGTACGCGTCGAAGGCTTCGGCCCCAAGGTACCGGATGCTGTGCGCCAAGAGGTGCTGAAGCGTCAGGCCGAGATGGCGGCGGGCAAGGCGGTGGTGTTTGCTGGTGGCCGAACCGGTGTGAAGGACAACATCGGGCGGCTGGTCCTCGCGCCCGGCAAAACACTCAGCGATGCCGAGATATTGAACATGGACTGGGCGGTTGATGGCGTGGTTGGGCGCTTCTCGCCTTGAGACAGGCTGGGCTGCGTGCGGCTTGTCTAGTACAGTGAAACACAACTAAAAGAACATGAATACACTGTGCGTATCGCTACCTGGTTGACGGGGGTGTATCCATGAAACAGACCGAGCTGCATTTGACGGACGCGGACCGATTCATCGTCGAGGAAATTCGTAGCAAGGGGCTTCATCGCGCGCGAGAAGTGAATCGAGCGCATGTGCTGTCTTGCCTGGATCGCGGTGTCCCCGAGACGCAGATTCTGAAGGTGCTGGGTATGGGCCGAACAGCCTTGTGGCGAACCCGCTTGGCATACTTGCAAGGCGGCGTCGAGCTTGCGGTCTTCGATGTGGCACGCCCTGGGCGACCCAGGCAATACGGCACCGACGCAGAGGCGCGAATCACGGCACTGGCATGCTCAGCACCCCCGCAGGGACGCGGGCGTTGGACACTGGCTGAACTCGAACGTGCCGCACGCCAAGAGGCCGACCTCGGCACAGTGAGCCGGGAAACCGTGCGGCGCATGCTAAAAAAAACGATTTCAAACCCTGGCGGCGGCTGATGTGGTGCGTTGGTGCTCTGACTGAGGAGTACCGCTCTCGCATGTACAGCCTGCTCAAGCTCTACGCCAAGCCGCTTCACTTTGACGAGCCCGTCGTTTGCATCAATGAGAAGAGCCAACAACTGATAGGACACAGCCGTGCGGCGCTGCCCATGAAAGCGGGTTCGCCGACCAAGCAAGACTATGAATATGTTCGTAAGGGCACGGTCAACCTGTTCGTCGCCGTCGAGCCCAAAGCCGGGCAGCGCGTCGTCTGTGTCACCGAGCGCCGTTGCAAGACCGACTTCGTGGCCTTCGTGCAAACACTGCTGAGCGAGACGTACGCCACGGCACGACGCGTTCATATCGTGCTGGACAACTTGAACACGCACTTTCGCAAATCCTTTGATGACCTGCTGGGTCGGCGCGCTGCTGGCAAGCTGCTGCGCCGCGTGCGCTTTCACGACACGCCCAAACATGCGAGTTGGCTGAACATAGCAGAGATCGAGATTGGCATTCTGAGCCGCCAATGCTTGGACCGGCGCATTCCCGACTCGATTGAACTGCAAAGTGAGGTCGCCGCTTGGCAGGCCGAGCGCAATGCGCAGCATCGAACCATTGAGTGGAAGTTCACATGTCAAGATGCTGATCGAAAACTCAGTCGACATTATGTGCCGATATTTTCGGGTTGATGTACTAGCCTGGTATGCCGGCCATGCAGGTGGCGGTATGAAAAGCCTTCTGCAGTTGGCTACAGTGGCGCCATGAAAAAAGCCTATCGTGCCGCGTTGCTGTCGTTTGATGACCAGCACCAACCCTGTTTTGAACGCGACGGCCTTCTCGTCACCGGCCCCGATGACCAAGGCGTTCAGCGGGTGCTGGCGCTCGGCGACCATGGCACCTTGATTGACCAGTTTTCCGACTTGGCGGTGCAGGACCTGCGCGGCCAGCTGATCGCGCCCGGCTTCATCGACCTGCATGTTCATTACCCGCAGACCGACGTGATCGGTTCGCCAGCCGATGGTCTGCTGCCCTGGCTGGAAAACTTCACCTTTCCACACGAGGCGCGCTTTTCTGACGCCACCTATGCCCGTGGTGTGGCCGACTTTTTCTTCGACGAGCTGCAGCGCCATGGCGTCACCACCGCGCTCACCTTCGCCACCTCGCATGTGACCTCGGTCGACGCCGCTTTTGACGCTGCGCGCGAACGGGGTCTGCGCTTCATCACCGGCAAGGTGCTGCAAGACCGTCACAGCCCCGACGGTGTGCGCGATGAGACCGAGCAAAGCCTGATCGACACCGAGGCGCTGATCGGGCGCTGGCACGGTGTGGACCGTTTGGGTTACGCGATCACCCCGCGCTTTGCGCCGTCATGTACCCCAGCGCAGCTGCACGGTGCCGGCGAACTCGCTTTGAGGCATCCCGATGTCTGGATTCAATCCCATGTGGCCGAGAATCTCGATGAGGTGCGCTGGGCACACGAGCTGTTTCCCCAGGCCGAGAGCTATCTGGGCGTTTACGCCGACTTCGGGTTGCTGCGCCAGCGCGCCATTTACGCGCACTGCCTGCACCTGAGCAAGAACGACCGCGCGCTGATGCACGAGTCCGGCGCGGCAGCAGCGGTCTGCCCGACCAGCAATCTGTTCCTGGGCAGCGGTTTTTTTGACTACGCGGCAGCCGACAAGGCTGGCATGCGCTACGGCCTGGCCAGCGATGTGGGCGGCGGCACCAGCTTCTCGCCGTTCAAGACCATGCTGGCTGCTTACTGCGTGGCGCGTGAGGGCCAGACCAAAGCGGGCCTGAGCCTCAAGCCTTCGCAACTCTGGTGGCAACACACCGCAGGTGCGGCTCAGGCGCTGGGCCTGACAGGTGTGGTCGGCAATCTGCAGCCCGGCTGCGAGGCCGACTTCGTGGTGATCAATCCGCGGGCCACGCCCTTGCTCGCGCGCCGCACCGCTCAGGCCAACGGCTTGGAAGAGCTGTTGTTTGCGCTGATCGTGCTGGGTGACGAGCGCGTGGTCACCCGCACGGAAACCGCTGGCCTTGCCCACCCTGCCGAGGTTAGGCCTTAGCCATCCCTCGCGCTGCGCCCAGGTGCCAGTTCGGCCAGCAGCGCGCACAAAAGGCTTTGCGCTCCATCCAAGACCCGTGCACTTGCCGCCCAATAGGGTGGCGTGATACATTGAATACACGCATTCAACTGGAGCCCTTACATGGCCACCTCGATCCGCCTGGCACCTGAAACGGAGCAAAGGCTTGACTCCCTCGCGGCCAAAACTGGTCGCACCAAGGCCTACTACCTGCGCGAAATCATTGAGCAAGGCATTGAGGAGATGGAGGACTACTACCTGGGTGTCGATGTGCTGGAGCGCATGCGCAAGGGGCAAGAGCCCGTTCACTCTGTGGCCGACGTGAGGCAACACCTTGGCTTGGACGATTGACTACGCCGACACGGCCTTGGTACAGCTGCGCAAGCTCGACCGACAGACCGCGCGGCGTATCGTGGACTTCATGGATGAGCGCATCGCGCCGCTGGCCGATCTGCGCAGCTCGGGCAAGGCGCTGGCTGGCCCAATGGGCGGCTTGTGGCGCTACAGGGTAGGCAACAGTCGGGTGATTTGTGATGTTCAAGACAACGCCCTGCGTGTGCTGGTCGTGCAGGTGGGCGATCGACGCGACATCTACCGATAAGCGCGTCGTGGGCTGGCTGACAGCAGTCGCTTGCTGTAGCACGCCCGAGTCAATAACTCAGCGTCTGCGCCTTGCCCCAGAACACCCGGTACATGAACACGGTGTAGCCAATGATCACCGGCAAGGTGATGGCCACGCCGACGAAGATCACGTTGAGCGAGGCGGTGCTGATGGCCGCTTCCCACACCGTCATGCGGCCGATCACGATGTCCGGGAAGATGCTGTAGGCTAGGCCGAAGAAGGCCAGCACGAAGATCAATACCGTGTTGGCAAACACCAGCCAGCCGTAGCCTGCGGCCACCAGCGACGGCCGCGTCTCCACCCAACGCATGGCAAAAAAGGCCAGCGCGCACATCAGCGGCACCGGGAACAGCGCGAACATCTGCGGCACGCCAAACCACTTCTCCAAGACGCCCACCTTCACCAGCGGCGTTGCGGCCGCGATGGCGATCAGGGCGGCGGCCATGGGCCACATCACCCGGCGCGCCCAGCAGACAGCGCGAGCCTGCAAATCGCCCTCGGTTTTCATCATCAGCCAGCCTGCGCCCAGCAGTACGTAGGCCGCCGGCAGCGTGAGCGCAATGCCCAAGCTGAACGCCAAGCCCATTGCGCCAGTTGCAAAGCCGGTGATGTAGCTGCCCAGCATCCAGCCCTGCGAGGTGCTGGCCAACAGCGATCCAATGAAGAACGCGCGGTTCCAGAATCGCTTGTAGCGGGTGGGCGCCTTGGTTCGAAAATCAAACGCCACGCCGCGCAAAATCAGCCCAATCAGCATCACCGCCCCCGGCAAATACAGCGCCTGCAGCACCACGCCGTGCGCAAACGGAAACGCGATCAGCAACACGCCCACGGCGAGCACCAGCCAGGTTTCGTTGGCGTCCCAAAATGGCCCGATGCTGGCGATCATGGTGTCTTTGTCGTGGTTTTCTGCCAGCGGCAGCAGCAGACCGACACCGAGGTCGTAGCCGTCCAGACTCACATAGGCCAGCAGTGACAGGCCCATCACAGCGAGGAAGAACAGCGGGAGGAATTCGGCCCAGGTCATGTCAAATCCCTGCCTTGCCAAGCACGGCACCGCGTGAAGCTTCTGGTGCGTGCTCTTTGGGATGCACGGCCATGTACTTGAGCACGCCCACATAGGCCACCAGCAACAGGCCGTAGACGACCAGATAGGCGGTGAGCGTGAGCGCGATGTAAGGCGGCGGCACCGTGGTGGCGGCTTCGTTGGTGCGCATCAGGCCATAGACGAGATAGGGCTGGCGGCCGATTTCGGTCACGTACCAGCCGGCCAGCGTGGCCACCCAGCCGGAAAACGCCATGCCCGAGAGCACCCACAGGTGGGCGCGTGGCAGGCTGACCTGGGCCGCCCTCCGTTGCTTCCACAACCGCCAGGCGGTGAAACCGGCGACCAGCAACATCAGCGTGCCCACGCCCACCATCACACGAAAGGCGTAGAACACAGGTGCGACCGGCGGGTGCGAGCCTTTGAACTCGTTGAGGCCTTTGATCTCACCATTCAGGTCGTGGGTCAGCACCAGGCTGGCGAGCTTGGGAATCTTGATCGCGAAATGGGTGGTGCGCTCGACCTCATCGGGGATGCCGAACAAGGTGAGCGGTGCGCCGCGCTCGGTCTCCCAGATGCCCTCCATGGCGGCCACTTTGGCCGGCTGGTGCTCCAGCGTGTTCAGGCCGTGTGCATCGCCCGCGAAAAACTGCATCGGCATCGCAGCAGCCGCGACGAAGATGGCTGCGCGAATCGCCTTGTGGGTGCCTCGGGTGGCGCTGCCCTTGAGCAGCTGCCAGGCACTCAGACCGGCGATCAGGAGCGAGGCGGCGAGCGTTGAGGCCAGCAGCACGTGCGTCAGCCGATACGGCAGCGACGGGTTGAAGACCACCGCCAGCCAGTCGGTGGGGATGAACTGGCCGTTGACGATCTCAAAGCCCGCGGGGGTGTGCATCCATGAGTTCAAGCTCAGGATCCAGAATGCCGACATGGTGGTGCTAAAGGCGACCAATGCAGTGGCGGTCAGATGCACCCGCTCGCTGACCCGACCACGACCGAACAGCATGATGCCCAGGAAGCTCGCTTCCAGGAAAAATGCGGTCAGCACCTCATAGCCCAAGAGCGGGCCAGAAATGTTGCCGGTGCGCTCCATGAAGCCGGGCCAGTTGGTGCCGAACTGAAAGCTCATCACGATGCCCGAGACCACACCCAGCGCGAAGGTGAGCGCAAACACCTTGGTCCAGAAGTAATAAGCCTCTTACCAGGCCGTGTCCTGGGTGCGGGCGAAACGCACGCGAAAGAACACCAGAAACCAGCACAGCGCAATCGTGATGGTGGGGAACAGGATGTGAAAACTGATGTACGCGGCGAACTGGATGCGCGAAAGGATGAGAGCGTCGAGTTCCATGGTGGGGTGCTCTTGGGTGGAAGGGTCAGGCGGTGTTGCGGTCGTCGTTGTTCGGGTGTTTTGGTGCGGCGCTGGCGGCGCGGGTACCACGACCGGTGAGTCGGTCTTTGAGCTCCAGCACCTTGGTCACGGTGCTGCCCATGCCCATGAGTTGCATGGCAGTCTCGGGCGCGAGTTTCTGCACGTCGTCGAACCAGCTCATCAAGCGGTCGATCAGGTCGTGCATTTCGCGCATGCGCTGCTGGGCGTGGCGCTCGGCGTCGCCTTGCGGCGTTTCCAGCAAGGCGGTGCGCAGCATCGACAGCGTGGGCTCAATCTCGCGTCGGCGCCGTTCCTCGGCCAGCACACGAAAAATCTCCCACACATCGTCGGGCGCCTCGAAATACTCGCGCCGGTCGCCCGGCTGGTGGCGCAGCCGCACCAGCCGCCAGGCCTGTAGCTCTTTCAGGCCCATGCTCACGTTCGAGCGAGAAACCGCCAGCGTCTCGGCGATCTCGTCGGCGTTGAGCGCTTGGGTTGAGATGTAAAGCAGGGCGTAAATCTGCCCCACGGTGCGGTTGATGCCCCATTTGCTGCCCATCTCACCGAAGTGGGCGATGAACTCGCGATTCAAGCTGGGGAGTTGGTCTTGCAATGTCATGGCCGTGAGCTTAGCCAGAACCTTCTGAAATTTCAGAGATAACTGAAATGACTGGACTCCGAATAAGGGTTTGCCCTTTTTCTGTCGCAAGCGTCAGGCCGTGACCTCCCTACAATCGCGAACCATGAGCATCAAAAGCGACAAATGGATCCGCCGCATGGCCCAGCAGCACGGCATGATCGAGCCCTTCGAGCCCGGCCAGGTGCGGCAGAACGCGGCAGGCGAGCGCATCGTGAGCTACGGCACCAGCAGCTACGGCTACGACATTCGCTGCGCGCCCGAGTTCAAGGTCTTCACCAACATCCACAGCACGGTGGTGGACCCGAAGAACTTCGACGAAAACAGTTTTGTCGACATCAACAAAGACGTGTGCGTGATCCCGCCCAATAGCTTCGCCTTGGCGCGCACACTGGAGTACTTCCGCATCCCGCGCAACGTGCTCACCATCTGCTTGGGCAAGAGCACCTACGCGCGCTGCGGCATCATCGTCAACGTGACGCCGTTCGAGCCCGAGTGGGAGGGCTTTGTGACGCTGGAGTTTTCCAACACCACGCCGCTGCCGGCCAAGATCTACGCCGGCGAAGGTTGCGCGCAGGTGCTGTTTTTCGAGAGCGACAAGGACGACGTTTGTGAGGTCAGCTACAAAGACCGCGGCGGCAAGTACCAGGGGCAGGTGGGCGTGACGCTGCCCAAAACTTGATTCTGGTCGCTCTCATGGTTTCGCCGTGTCTTTCGCGATTCAAGCCTGGTAGGCCGCGCTGTAGGGCGGTAACGATCAGGAGTGCTGGCGATGAAATGGGAAAACAACCGCGAATCGGATCAGGTTGAAGACCGCCGCTCGTCACCCAGTGGAGGCGGGCGTCGAATAGGGGGCCGCAGCCTTGGCTTGGGGACGATCGCCATCGCGCTGGTGGCGGGCTGGATCTTCGGCATCAACCCCATGTCGATTCTTGGCGCGCTCAGCGGGGGCGGTGACGTTGCCGAGCACTCGGGCCAGGTGCAGACGGTGCCGCGTTCTGGCGAGAAGCCGACCGACGACATGGGGCGTTTCGTGGCGTCGGTGCTGGGCGGCACCGAAGACGTCTGGACCCAGTTGTTTCAGCAGAGTGGAGCGCAATACCAGAAGCCCACGCTGGTGCTGTTTCGTGGCGCCACGCCCATCGCCTGCGGCACCGGCCAGTCGGCGATGGGGCCGTTTTACTGCCCGGGCGACCAGAAGGTCTACACCGACCTGAGCTTTCACGACACGCTGCGCCAGCAGCTCGGCGCGCCCGGCGACTTTGCCCAGGCCTATGTGATTGCCCGCGAGGTGGGCCACCATGTGCAAAACCTGCTGGGCACCACCGACAAGATGGACCAAGCGCGCCAACGCAGCAGCGAACGCGAGTTCAACGCCTTGTTGGTGCGGCTGGAACGGCAAGCCGACTGTTTCGCGGGCATTTGGGCCCACCATAACCACCAGAACAAACAGATCCTGGAGCCGGGCGACATCGAAGAAGCGCTGAACGCTGCCGCCGCTATTGGCGACGATGCGCTGCAGCGCAAAAGCCAATGCGCGGTGGTGCCCGACAGTTTCACCCACGGCACCAGCGCGCAGCGCCAGCGCTGGTTCACCACCGGCCTGCAAAGCGGACAAATCAAAAGCTGCGACACCTTCAGCCCCCGCCAGCTCTGAGGCGGGCAGCGCAGGCGTCTCAATGGCCATACCCGGCTGCCATTGGGTGAAAAACACCCAAAGTGCGACAATGCGAGGCTAACGCCTATCACGCAGCGCGCAATTTTTTGGCAGCGCGCCCACCAATGACCCAATCCTTCGCCCAACTCTCCCTCTCCCCCACGATCGCCCGCGCGGTGACCGAAATGGGGTACGAAACCATGACGCCGATTCAGGCGCAAGCCATCCCCGTGGTGCTCGAAGGCCGCGACGTGATGGGCGCTGCGCAAACGGGCACCGGTAAAACCGCCGCCTTCTCGCTGCCTCTGCTGCAGCGTATGCTCCAGCACGAAAACGCCTCCACCTCGCCCGCGCGCCACCCGGTGCGTGCCTTGGTGCTGCTGCCCACGCGCGAGCTCGCCGTGCAAGTGGCCGAGCAGGTGGCGCTTTATGCGAAGTACACCCAGCTGCGCAGCACGGTGGTGTTTGGCGGTATGGACATGAAGCCGCAAACCGCCGAACTGAAAAAAGGCGTTGAGGTGCTGGTGGCCACGCCGGGTCGCCTGCTGGACCACATCGAGGCCAAGAACTGCGTGCTGAACCAGGTGGAGTACGTGGTGCTCGACGAGGCCGACCGCATGCTGGACATCGGCTTCCTGCCCGACCTGCAGCGCATCCTGAGCTATTTGCCTAAGCAGCGGATCACCTTGCTGTTTTCGGCCACTTTCTCGCCCGAGATAAAGCGCTTGGCCAGCAGCTACCTGCAAGACCCGGTGACGATCGAGGTGGCGCGCTCCAACGCCACCGCGTCCACCGTGGAGCAGCATTTCTACCGCGTAGACGACGACGACAAGCGCGGCACGCTTAGAAAAATTTTGATTGACCGCGGCCTCAAGCAGGCGTTTGTGTTCGTTAACAGCAAGCTGGGCTGCGCACGTCTGGCGCGTTCGCTGGAGCGCGAAGGCCTCAACACCACCGCACTGCACGGCGACAAAAGCCAGGACGAGCGCCTCAAAGCACTGGAGGCTTTCAAGAGCGGCGCGGTCGATTTGCTGGTGTGTACCGACGTGGCCGCGCGCGGCCTGGACATCAAAGACGTGCCGGCGGTGTTCAACTTCGACATTCCGTTCAACGCCGAAGACTACGTGCACCGCATCGGTCGCACCGGCCGTGCGGGCGCCTCTGGCTTGGCGGTCTCGTTCGTGAGCGCGCGCGACACACGCCTGATGGGCGACCTGGAAAAGTTGCTGGGCAAAAAAATCGAACTTGAAGCGCTGGAGTTGGAGGCCGACCGCCGCCCGGCCGGTCATTTCAACGATGGCCAGCGCGTGTGGCAGCAAGAGGACCGGCCCAGCCGCGAACAACGCAGCGAACGCGAGCGCCCTCCAAGCGCCCGGGCCCCGTTTCGTGCGCCGCGAGCCAACACCGACCCGCTGTTCGACAAACCCTACGAGCCAGCGCCAGCCAGCGACCAGCCACCAGCTTGGGAGAGCGCGCAGCGACCAGCCGCGCGCAGTGCGTCGCCCAACATCAAGACGCGCAAGAAGGTGCCAGCGCTGTTCAAGCGCGCTGAGGCACCGGCAGAGACAGAGACAGAGACAGACTCCTGACTTTCTCGCGCGCGGGCGCTCGCTCCGCGAGGCTTGAAAGTGATTTCACGTTGAACATCCATCGTCAGCCCGGCGCCTGCGCCTGAGGGCAGTCGACGCTGATGCGCTCAACAGCGCCGTGTTCGTCGAGCAAGCGCGCTGCGGTGAGGCAGCCACCCCAGATGCAGCCGGTGTCCAGCGGCAGCACGTCGTTGCGCGGGACCTGCTTCAAGGTCGACCAATGCCCAAATGCCACCGGCGTGCCAGCGGTGCGTCGCCCCGGCACATCGAACCAAGGCATGAAACCAGGCGGCGCATCGGCAGCGGCGTTTTTGGTGGCGAACTCCATCTGGCCCTGGGCCGAGCAAAAGCGCAGCCGCGTGAGCGCATTCACGATCACGCGCAGGCGATCTGCGCCCCCCAGCCCGTCGCGCCAGCGGTCGGACTGATCGCCGTACATGCCGTGCAGAAACGCCACCCAGTCGGGCCCGCGCAGCACCGCCTCCACCTCGCCCGCCAGCGCCACGGTTTGAAGCGCGTCCCAGCTGGGCAGCACGCCCGCATGCACCATCAGCCAGCCGTGGGCCTGCAGCGCCATCGGCCGCCGGCGCAGCCAGTCGAGCAGGTGGCTGCGGTCGGTGGCGCGCAGGATATCTCCCAGGGTGTCGCTGCGGTGCGGCTTGCGCACCCCGTGCGCGGTGGCCAGCAGGTGCAGGTCGTGGTTGCCCAGCAGACAGTGCGCAGCGCTGCCCAGCGCCATCAGTCGGCGCAGCACGCCAAGCGAATCGGGTCCCCGGTTGACCAGGTCGCCCAGCAGATAGAGCGTGTCGCGGCTCGGCGAGAAACCCACGGTGTCGAGCAAACGGCCCAGGGGCTCGTTGCAGCCTTGTAGATCGCCGATCAGGTAAAGTGCCATCCACAAATTATGGACATACTGCTAATCGCTTTTCTGACGTTCATGAGCGGCGTCTTTTCGATGACTGAAATGGCGGTGGTTTCCAGCCGCCGCGTGCGGCTGGAAACACTGGCGCAAAGCGGAGACGGTGGGTCTCGGGCGGTACTTCAACTGCTGGACAACCCGACCCAGTTCTTCTCCACCATCCAGATGGGCAACACCACGATTGCACTGCTTAACGGCATTGTGGGAGAGCGCGCATTTGGTGGGGGTTTGAGCGGTACCTTCGAGCAGTGGGGCATGGC
>Ga0335395_10001772_pt1 | contig 13444 bp, 5 predicted proteins | sample MAT02_FD_205744 | JGI IMG/M metagenome (GOLD analysis project Ga0335395, IMG submission 205744) | Freshwater microbial communities from Lake Fryxell liftoff mats and glacier meltwater in Antarctica - MAT-02 (spades assembly) (version 2) ...
GCTGTGTCGGCCCTGCAGAGCACGCGCAGCCACCCACAAGCGCCGCCAGCTCGCGCACAATATGCGCTCCCTTGTGCTTGTCTGTGCCGCCCCTGTGTCTGCCCTGAACTCCGCGCCCTCCGCTTCCTCCCCGAGCACCGCTGCTGCCTCGAGCGCTGTGGCGCGCATGACGTCGGACGAGAAGCGCGCCAGTTTTTCGCTGGCCTCTATCTACGCGCTGCGCATGCTGGGCCTGTTCCTGGTGCTGCCGGTGTTTGTGCTGGAGGCGCACAACTACCCCGGCGGTGACAACCCGGCGCTGGTGGGGCTGGCGATGGGCATTTACGGCCTGACCCAGGCGCTGCTGCAAATTCCGTTTGGCCTGGCCTCAGACCGGCTGGGCCGCAAGCCGGTGATCGTCGCGGGGCTGGCCTTGTTTGCGATCGGCAGCATGGTGGCCGCGTGGGCGCCGAGCCTGACCTGGCTGGTGGTGGGCCGGGCCTTGCAAGGCGCCGGGGCGATCTCTGCCGCGGTCACCGCATTGCTGGCCGACCTCACGCGCGACCAAGTGCGCACCAAATCGATGGCGCTGATCGGCGTCAGCATCGCGCTGATGTTTGCGCTCTCTTTGGTGATCGCACCGGCGCTGGTGCCCTACACCGGGCTGGCTGGCCTGTTCTGGATCACCTTTGGGCTGGCGCTTAGCGCCATAGCGGTGGTGGTGTGGGTGGTTCCGCCAGAGCCAGCGCAGCATGTGGTGACCAGCCGCGCTGGTTTGCGCGAGGTGCTGGCCAACGCCGAGTTGCTGCGGGTGGACCTTGGCGTGTTTGTGCTGCATGCCGTGCAGATCGCGATGTGGATGTCGGTGCCAACGCTGCTGCGCGAGGCGGGTGTGGCGACCGCGCAGCAGTGGCAGGTGTACCTGCCAGCGGTGGCGGGCTCGCTGCTGGTGATGGGCGGCTTGTTGTTCCGGCTGGAGCGCATGGGGTATTTCCGCGCGGTGTACCTGGGCACGATCGGGTTGGTTGCGCTGGTGCAGCTGGGCTTTGTGTTCAGCGTGGGCTCGACGCCCAGTGTCTGGGCGGTGGGGCTGCTGCTCGGGCTGTATTTTCTGGGCTTCAACACCCAAGAGGCCAGCCAGCCCAGCCTGGTCTCGCGGCTGGCCGTGCCACACCAGCGCGGTGCGGCGCTCGGCGTTTACAACACGATGATGTCGCTCGGCATTTTTGCGGGTGGTGTCGTGGGCGGACTGGTGCTCAAGGCCTGGGGCAGCGAAGGCATTTTCCTGCTCAGCGCAGCGCTCATCACGGTGTGGCTGGTGCTGGCCTGGCCAATGAAGCCAGCCCCTGCGACCGGCTGATGCTGCGCCCTCCTGGGCGCGGCAGCCACAGGGCGGCGGGTCAGCGATCGCCCAAGGGTGCAGACGGCGGCGCTGGTGACACGTCACCTTTCACGGTTGGCGCCTCACCCTCGGCAGGTGGTGTGTCTGGCGGCGTTTGCATGCGCTGCGCGGGCGCAGCAGCGGCTTGCGCCGCGTTGATCATCAGCGCCGAGAGCGTGGGGTAAAGCGGGCGGCTGATCAGGCGCGAAATCAAGCTGGCGAGCATGGCAGCAGCCATCAGGCTGAGCACCATGGCGCGACCGTCCACCATTTCCATCACGATGATGAACGAGGTGAGCGGGGCCTGGGTGGTAGCGGCGAGGAAGCTTGCCATGCCCAGCGCGATCAAAATCGGCGCCAGTCTGCGCGCGTCTTCGCCGAGAAAAAGCTGCGCCACGTCGTTGCCCACACTGGCCCCGATCGACAGCGAAGGCGCAAAAATGCCTGCCGGCACGCCGCTCCAAGAGGTGAGCCAGGTGGCAACCAGTTTGAGCAGGGTGTAGAGGCGAGACAGCTCCGCGTTGCCCGCCAGCATGTCCTTCACTTCGTTGGCGCCCGCACCGAAAGTGGCGCCGCCCGTGACCATGCCGATGACCGCCACGGCCAGGCCGATGCCGGCCGCGAAGCGCACCGGATAGGCGCGGCGGTAGGCGCTGATGCGGTCGGGCATGCCCTCAATGGAGGCCGCCAGCAGGCGAGAAAACAGCCCACCCAGCACGCCACACAGCAAGGCCACCAGCACACCCGGGAAGAACACGCCCCAGCTGAGGGGCGGCACCGCGATCGAGCCGAAATAGGTCAGATTCCCGAAAAAGGAAATGCTCACCAAACCCGCCAGCACGATGGCCGCGATGATGACGCCGTTGGTGCGCGAATCCATGCGCTTGGAGAGCTCTTCAATGGCGAACACCACACCAGCCAGCGGCGCGTTGAAGGCCGCTGCGATGCCCGCTGCCCCACCGGCTATCAACAGCGCTTGGTCGTTCATGGCCGAGCCGGGGCGCAGCCAGCGCCGCGCGTCGTGCATCACGCCGGCAGCCACCTGCACCGAAGGCCCCTCGCGCCCGGCCGACAAGCCCGCCAGCAGACTGGCCGAGCCCAGCACCATCTTGGCCACGGTGAGCCGGAGCGAGACGAAATGGCGGCGCATGGCGCTGTCCACTTGCGGATCAAGCGCCGAGATCACCTGCGGAATGCCCGAGCCAGCAGCGCCCGGAAAGTAGCGCCGGGTGCACCAGACGATGGCGGCGGTCAGCGCCGGTGTCCAGATCAGCACCGCCCAAGGCGCCACTTCGCGCAGGTGGGTGAACCACTCGAAAGCGGTTTCGCTCATGACGGTGAATGCCACCACGAACAAACCCGCTAGCACCGCGTAAATCAGCACGATGCTGCGATCGAGCCAAGCGCGCCCGTCAGACAGCTCGTCTTGCAGGTTCTGGAAAAAATTCGGTTCGCGGTTCATGGGGGCGGTTCATTGTGGCATCCCATGCCGATGGCGGGCGGTGCGGGCCTTGCGGCACAATTGCTCGGATTGTGTTCAGCGCGTCTTCGCAAGCGCTGTTTTGTCGCCCCATTCAAGGAAATTCCATGGCCTCCGTCAACAAAGTCATCCTCGTCGGCAACTGCGGCCGCGACCCCGAAGTCCGTTACCTGCCCTCGGGTGGTGCCGTGGCCAACGTCACGGTCGCCACCTCCAGCCGCCGCAAAGACAAAAACAGCGGCGAGATGATCGAAGACACCCAGTGGCACCGCGTCACCTTCTTTGAGCGCTTGGCCGAAATCGTGGGCGAGTACGTCAAAAAGGGCAGTCCCATCTACATCGAAGGTCGGCTGCGCTACAGCACCTACATGGACAAAACCACCGGCGTGGAGAAGAACACGGTGGAAATTGTGGCGACCGAAATGCAGCTGCTGGGCGGCCGCGAAACCCGTGGTGGTGGCGAAGAGGGCGGTGGTGGAGGCGGCAGCGGCTACTCGCGTCCACCCGCCAGCGCCCCGCGCGCGTCAGCGCCATCCGCGCGCCCAGCCCCAGCACCCGCAGCAGCGCGCCCGTCCAGCAGCTTCGACGACATGGACGACGACATTCCGTTTTGACCGCGCCTTGCCCTGACCGTCCCGCCCACTTCACCGGGCGCGCCGCCCAACCCGCCCTGCTCTGGCTCGGCGGGTTTTTTGTGCTTGAACGATCTTTGGCCAGCGGGCACATTCAACGCCGCTGGCGGCACAATGCGAGCCATGCAAGCCCCCACCGCGCCCCACCGCCCGCTGCCCCCCGACGATGCGCTGCGCATCGCTCTGCACAACGAGGTGCATGCGCGCCCACCCACCCGCATCGCGGCCCCTGCGCTGGTGGTGCTGGTGGCGGTGAGCCACGAGGGCGTGTCGCGCGAGCAGGCCGGTGAGCATTTGCGCCGCCTGCCGGGACAAGACGCGCTGCTGGCAGACGATTTTTCAGGCAACTTTCTGCGCCTGAACCTGCCCGGCGCCACGCTCACCTGGGAGCGCCACACCGAATTCACCCGCTACACGCTGGTGCAGCCGCTGCCCGTGTCCACCACGCTGGCGCAGTGCGATCCCGACGCTTTGTTGCAGGCCGCGCTGCCGCCCGACTGGCTGGCGGGCGTGGCGGGGCGCACTTTCGCGGCAGTGCAGCTGGTGGTATTGCAAGGCGATCCCGAGCAGCCGCTGGACACGCTGGCCCAAGCGCGCGACTGGCTCGGGGAACACACAGCGGTGGCCTCGGTCACCGGCGGCCAGAGCAACGGTTTGGTGGCAACCGACTTCATGCTGCGCGACAGCGGCTTCGAGCGCATGGTGGTGATCACCGCGCCAGGCACCACCGACACCCGCTCTGGGCGCATTGCGCAGCGGGTGCTGGAGATCGAGACCTACCGGATGATGGCCTTGCGCGGCCTGCCGGTGGTCAAGGTGCTGGGGCCGCTGCTGACCAGCAGCGAGCACCAGCTGGCCGCGATCACCGCACAAATGGAAGACAAGAGCGCCACCGACGATGCGTTGCTTGACACGCTGGTGGCGCTGGCTGCGGGCGTAGAACGCGCCACCGCCGAGCACAGCTACCGCTTCGCCGCCACCGCCGCCTACAACACGCTGGTGGCGCAGCGCATCGCCGAGCTTCGCGAGCATGCGATTCCCGGTACCCAGACGATTGGCGAGTTCATGCAGCGGCGCCTCTCGCCCGCGATCGCAACGGTCGCCGCCACCGGCCAGCGCCTGACCTCGCTCTCCGGGCGCATCAGCCGCACCAGCGCCTTGTTGCGCACGCGGGTCGACATCGCCACCGAGTCGCAAAACCAGCAGCTGCTGGAGAAGCTCACCCGCGGCCAAGCGCTGCAGCTGCGCCTGCAAGCCACGGTGGAAGGCCTGTCGATCGCGGCCATTTCTTACTACGTGGTGAGCTTGCTGTATTACGGCATCAAGGCGCTCAAGGCTGGTGGCGCGCCGATCAACGCCGAGGTCGCCACCGGTGCCGCAATCCCCCTCGTGCTGGGTGCCGTTTGGTACACCACCCGGCGCATTCACAAGAAGCTGCGCGCTAGGGAGTAAGCGACGGTTGGTCCGTTGCGGTGAAACGCTGGCTGAGGAGCGGGTTTTTTGTGGGAGCGGCACTGCCGCGATGGTGTTGGCCTGCGATGTCGCTGGCGGGTCGCGGCAGTGCCGCTCGCTACGAGAGAAGGGTACTGCGCCGAGGGGTGAGGTGCTGACCGGCGCGGGGGGGTTTGCAGGAGCTGCATTGCCGCTCGCTACAAGAGAAGAAGCACCGCGCCGAGGTGTGAGAAGGGTGAAAACTTCACCGGGGTGAATCACCCGCTGTCTCAACGCGCCACAGCGGTGCGCAGCCCAGCGCCGCGCACCTCAACGCGCACGGCATCCACCACCGCACCGCGCCCGTCCACCAGATCGATCTGGTGGACGCCCGGCCAGGGCGCCCACTGGCCGGATGCGCCGCGCGCCACCACCTTGCCGCCGATGCGCCAGCGCAGGTTGGGCGCATCGCTCAAGAGCGCGAGCTGCTGGTGGCGCGGCGGGATGTCGGGATCGAGCGCGACGATGGTGCCGTTGGTGGGGCTAAGGATACGGGCCTGCCCGATCTCGTTGCGCGCCAGCGACCCGTTAGCGCCCACGCTCAATTGCACCAGCGCCTGCTCGGTGCCGGCCAGAAACCACTCACTGCGCGGCGGCTCCAGGCGCGGCGAAAACGCCACCGCTTGGGTCAACAAACCTGTTGGTGGGTGCGGCGCGCGACTGGGCGGGGCGTTCGGTGCCTGGGTGTGCAGCCAGTGCATCACCCCGGCCCAAACCGGTGCTGCCCCCGTGCCGCCGCTGACCTCGCCCATCGGCGCGCCGTCGGCGTTGCCCAGCCAGACGCCCACCGTGTAACGCTGCGACCAGCCCAGCGCCCAACTGTCGCGCATGTCTTTGCTGGTGCCTGTTTTGACAGCGGTCCAGAAGCGGGTGGCGAGCACGCTGTCGGTGCCGAAGGTGGTGGCGCGGGCGTTGGCGTCGCTCAGGATGTCGGCCAAGATGAAGCTGGCGCCGGCGTCGATCACCTGTTCGCAGGGCTTCGGTGGATTGCCGTTGCGCTTCGGGGCCAACGGCAGCGGCGCCAGTTCACTGTGGCGGCCCTGGTTGGCGAGCGTGCGGTAGGCATTGGCCAGGCGAAACAGCGACACCTCGGCGCTGCCCAACGCCAAGCCCAGGCCGAAATAGTCGCCGGTTTCGCGCAAGCCCAGACCGAGCGCATTGAGCTGCTGGTGAAAGCGGTTGGCCGAGACCATGGCCAGCGTGCGCACCGCCGGCGTGTTGAGCGAGGCCGCGAGCGCGGTGCGCACGGAGACCCAGCCCTGGAATTGCCGGTCGTAGTTTTGCGGGATGTAGAGGCCGCTGGGCGTAGCGATGTGGGTGGGCGCGTCTTCGATCAGCGAGGCGGCGGTGAGCCGGTGCTGGGCGATGGCTTGCGCATACAAAAAGGGCTTGAGGGTGGAGCCGGGCTGGCGCTGCGCCAGCACCGCATCGACCTCGGGCGCGGCACTCAGCGCGCCCGAGGAGCCAACCCAGGCCAGCACCTCGCCGCTGGCGTTGTCGAGCACGATCACCGCGCCGTCACCTACCCGCTGATCGTGCAGCTCGCGCAGCTGCTGATTCAACAGCGCGACCGCCTGACGCTGCAACGGCGCCCAAAGCGTGGTTTGCAGCTCAGTGGGGTTGAAGGCGGGCTGCTCGCCCGCTGCTTGGGCCAATGCACGGCGCGCGGCGTGGGGCGCGATGCCGTCGCTGGGCGCCCAGTGGCGCTGCTGCAGCCGCGCCGCCATGCCCCAGCGCAGCGGCGCGCAGTGGGGCGCTGGCGAGCGCTCGGCCGCGCTCAGGCTTTGCCAGACGGTGCAGGCGCGCGCGGCGACCCGCTCGGGCGCGGCATTGGGCGCGCGCACCAGCGCCACGGTGAGCGCGGCTTCCTCGTTGTTCAGGCCGTGCGGCGCCTTGCCAAACAGGCTGCGCGAGAGCGCATCGATGCCCACCAGCTCGCCGCGAAACGGCACCAGGTTCAGATACGCTTCCAGAATTTCGTCTTTGCGCCAGCTTGCCTCCAGCTCGCGCGCGGTGACCACCTGGCCCAGTTTCTGGCCCCAGCTGCGCCCGCCCGGGCCGACCCGCAGTTCCTCGTCAATCAAACCGGCGAGCTGCATGGTGAGGGTGGAGGCGCCGCGCGTCTGGCTGTGCCACAGGCGGCCCCAGGCTGCTGCTGCTGCCGCTTGCCAGTCGACCCCGCTGTGCTCAAAGAACCGGCGGTCTTCGCTCAGGATCAGCGCGTTGCGCAGCGCAGGTGACATGTCGGGCAACCGCACCCATTCGCCCTGGCGCCGCTCTGGGTTGCTGCGCAGGCGCTGCAGCAGTTCGCCATGGCGGTCCAGCACCCGGGTGTCGGAACTCAACTCGCCAGTGCGTACGACTTCAAAACTGGGCAGCGCGGCGAGCGCGCCGCTGCTGCCCAGCGCGATGCCGGCCAGCAGGACTAGGGCGCGCAATCGAGGGGCAGACATCAGGGCCGCGCTTCCACCACCAGGCGCGGGTTCGGCGCTTCGCCAAACACCTCGGGTGCATACATCGCCTCGACCCGCGTCGGCGGCACCGCGAAGTCGCCCACGTTGTTGAGCCGCAGCGTGTACTGCAGCTGCACCGTGCCCTTGGGCAGGTAGCGGTAGTAGCTGCGGTAGGCCTCGAAGCTGCGCTCTTCGAACGCGGGCCAGGCGCTTCCAGTGCGTGTTTCGCCTTGGGTGGCAATCAGCGAATCGCGCCCCAAGCCGCTGCCCAGGATGCTCGCGCCGGCCGGGATCGGGTCGCTCACCACCACCCAGGTCATGTCGGTGCTCGCGGTCACACTGAGCGTGACTCTGAGCAGGTCGCCCCGGCTGTAGCGACCCGGCACCGCCTGCTCGATGGCGGTCAGCGTCTTTTTCACTTGGTAACCGGCGAACAGCGGCTGGGTGCGGGGCACGGCCGCGAGCGATTGCACGGTGAGCCAGGGTTGGCCGCTGCCTTGCTGCGCCACGTTCAGCGGCTCAGCGCTTGATGTCCAGGGCAGATTCATGCTGTTGTTCAGCCAGCCGGTGGTGGGGGTGGCGGGTGCACCGATCGCAGGCGCTGCGCCAGCTTCCGCTTTCTTGACCTGCGACCAGTCCACGCTGGCCTGTGCTGCGCCCAGACTGGCCACGGTTTTCCCCTGCACCGGCGCCGATTCAAAGCGCGCCGAGAAGCGCTGCAGCGCCAGACTGCCCCAGAGGTTGGCGGTGGTGGTGGACCAAACGCCGCGCGTCTGCCGGCCCACCAGCCCGCTGGCCAGGCGCCCGAGATCCGATTTCCACTCGGGCTCGTCGAGCACCGCCAGCAGCAGGCGCGCCGCGTTCACGTCGGCGTTCTGCATCAGCCACCACCCCTCGTCGTCGCGCTCGCTGCTGAACGTGGTGCGGGTGCCCTGCTGGCTCAGGCGCGCGCGCAATGTCTGCTGCACCTCGGTCAAGCGTTCGGCGCGCTGCGGCACCTCGGGCAGGCGCTGCAAGATCAGCAGCCAGTCGATCAGCGCGTGGGTCGGCCAGCTCTGCGGCGCGATCTCCAGGCTTTGCAGCATCTTCGGTGTGGCGAGCCGATAGCGCGAGAGCGCCTCGATCGCGGCCAGCTTGCGCACCGCGAGGTCGGCGCGCGGGCTCCAGAAGCGGCGCTCGATGCGGCCTTCGACAAACGCGGTGAGGCCGCGCTGCATGGCCGCGAGCGCCTCGGGCGGCAGGGCAAAGGCCGGGTCGGTGCGCGCCATCTCCGCTGAAGCCGCCAGCAGGTAGGCGGTCAGCGTGTCGCTGCCCTGGTTGCCGTCGCCCTCCCGCGCCGGGAAGTAATTGGCCAGGCCATCGCCGTCCAGATAGGTCGGCAGACGACCCATCAGCGTGGACCAGCGCGCTGCGTCGCGCAGGCCAATGGCCTGGCTGCCGAGCTGCTCCAGGCAGGTGTAGGGGTAGTCGGCAAACCAGCGCTGCACAGCCGGCAAACCATCGGCCAGCGTGGGTTGCAGGAACAGACTCAGGCCGCCGCGCAAGGCGCCGTCAGACCCACGCAGCGCCTGCGCAGACGCGCTGACGGGAAAAGACAGCGGCGCATCCAGCTGCACCAGCGTGGCCTGCTGCACCGCCAGCGGCACCGCCGGCACGATGCGCTGGCCGATCTTGATCGCATCGCTGGCGCTGGAGCGGCTGTCTTTGACGCTCACCTCCCACAGCAGCGCCTGCAAGCGGTTCTGGCCCAGTGGCACCGGCGCGGTGGTGTCCCAGAAGATTTCCTGCGACGCGCCAGGCGCCAGCGAGAGCGACTGCGCCGCCAGCTCCAGCCCGGTTGCGCGCGCGCTCACCGCGAGCTGCATGGGCTCGGCCGTGGTGTTGCGCAGCGTGAACTGGGCGCGAAACGGATCGCCCTCGCGAACCAGCGGCGGCAGGCCGCTGATGATTTGCAGGTCTTGCCCGGTGCGCAACTCCGCGCGACCGGTGCCAAATGAGGTGAGACCGTTTTCCACCACCGCCACCACCTCGAAGCGGCTGATGCTGTCGTTGAGCGGCACCTTCACCAGCGCCTCGCCCTTCTCGTCGAGCACCACGCTGGGCTGCCACAGCAGCAGCGTGTCGAACAGCTCGCGGGTGGCGCTGCGCCCGCCGCCGCCGCCCGCTGGCACCGCCTTGCGGCCGTAGTGGCGCCGACCGATGATTTCCATTTGCGCGGTCGCGGTCTGCACGCCCCAGGGTCGGCTCTGGTACATCGCATCCAGCAGCTGCCAGCTTGGGTTCGGGCTGAGTTCGAGCAGGGCCTGATCGACCACCGCCAGCGTGAGCTCGGCGTGGGCGGCGGGCTGGCCGCTCGGCAGCGTGGCTTTTACCCGCACGGTGGCGGTGTCGCGCACCTGGTAACTCGATTTCTCGGGCGTGAGCGCGACTGCAATCTGGTGCGCCTTCACCCCCACCCGCAGCTCGGCCACGCCCAGGCGGTAGGCCGGTTTGCTCAGATCGATCATCGCGGTGGGTGCCACGATCTCGCGCCCGTCAATCCAGAATGCGGTCCACCACTCGCGCGGGGCTTTGAAGCCCCAGGTAAAGAAGCTGTACCACGGCACCTCGCGGATGCGCCCGCGCAGCGCGAGCACGCTCACGTACACATTCGGCCCCCAGCTCTCCAGCACTTTGAGCTCGATGGTCGGGTTCTGACCGCTGAGCTGAACCACCCGCGTCTCCATCACGCCCTCGCGCTCGATCGCCACCAGCGCGGTGGCCGAGCGAAACGGCATGCGCACCTGCAGCCGCGCGGTGTCGCCCGGCTGCAGGTCTTTCTGCTCGGCCACGATTTCCATGCGGTCGTGGTCGTCGCCGCCAAACCAGATCTCGCCTTGGCGCGTCACATAGACCGAGGCCGCGCTCTGGTGGCTGCGACCAGCGCTGTCGGTGGCGGTCACGATCAGCTCCACCTCGCCCGCCTGCTGCAAGCGGGTGGTGCAACTCAGTTTCCCAGCGGCGTCGCTGCTGCCTGCGCAGACCTCGCCCAGATCGCGCACTTCGGTACGGTTGTCGTAGGTGTAGAAGCCGCCGACCATGCGCTTGCGGGTGCTGGTCACAGTGCGCGACTGCGCGCGCACGCTCAGCTTCACGCCGCGCTGCGGCTTGCCGTCCAGCCCCAGGGCCAGCGCGGTCAGCGCCACGTCTTTGCCGCTGGCGACCCAGTCTTCTGCGCGGATGCCGGCGATCACCGCCGCCGGCCACAGCGGGCTGACCTGGCGCAGCGTCTGCACCTCACCGTTGGGGTCGGCGTAGCTGGCCTCAATCACGAGCTCCTGCGGCTGGGTGCTGGGCGCCAAGTTGTCGATCACGGTGCGGCCTTGGCCTTGTGCGTCCAGCGTGAGCGCCAGCTTGTCGGCCACCAGCTTGGGGGCGTTGCTGGGGCTGGTGCTGCTGTCTTCGTCGGCGAACGCATCGCCGCCCTGGCCCGGCACCTCGGCGGCGCGTGGCGCGTCAAAGCGAAACCCCTCATAGGCGTTGAACTGCAAATACTTGTCGCGCAGCAGCGCCGAGACCTGGGTGCGCAGTTTCGCCGCTGGTCCACCTGCCAGGTAGTTCACCTGCAGGCTCACCGGCACCGACGTGCTTGCGATCAGCGGCTTGGCGTTGGTGGTGGTGTCTGCGGTGCGGTCTGTGATGCTCAAGCGACCCTCGAACACCGGCAGGCGGAATTCTTCGACCCGGAAGCTGCCGCTCTCAAACGACTCGGTGCCCTCGCCTGTGTTGCTTCCCTCGCGCTCCATCGCCACCCGGTAACGCCCCAGCTTGGCGGCAGGCGGCACCTGCCATTCGCTGCTGGCCACCAAGCCGCCGCTGCGGGTCTTGCGCCATGCCAGTGGCAGCCGCGTCTCTTGCCCGCTGCCCTCGTGGGTGATCACCAGCACCTCGGGCGTGCGCTCGGGGAGCGCTAAGCCCTGGCGCGTCTCGACGCGAATCAAGTGCTTCATCGACAGCTTCTCGCCCGCGCGCAGCAGGTTGCGGTCCAACACCGTGTGGGCGCGCTCGTCGGGCTGCGGCCGGTCGCTGGTGGGCAGGTTGAAGCGCCAGGCCTCAATGCCCCGGTCCCAGTGGCTCCAGACGAAAGCGAGATCGGCCACGCCATCGGCGCCGGTGACGCGCGCGCTCACGAAATACGAGCGGCTGCCCTCGCCCATGCCGTCGCAGGCTGCGGCCTCGGGAAGGGCGGTGTCAAAGCGCGCCAGGCCGTCTTTGTCGGTGCGCGCACTGACCAACGCCTTGCCGGTGCAGTCGGACACCTGCACCGTGGCGGCGACCATCGGTTTGCCCTTGTCCAGCGTGGTCACCCAGACCAGCGCGTTGTCATGCCCGCGCTTGAAGTGCACGCCCAGGTTGGTCACCAGCGCCGAGCTGCGCACGTACATCTTGCGGTCCGCGCCATGGGCGGGATCAAGCAGCGCCTGGCCCAACATGGGCGAAGCAATCTCCAGCACATGAAAGCCGGGCGGCAGCGGAATGCCGACCACCTCGAACGGCCGCTGCTCACCCGCTGCGGCAGGCGGCAGGCTGAGCTTGCGCGCGGCGCTCAGGCCTTGCAGCAGCGAGACCATGCGCGTTTGGACCCAGTCTTTGTCTTCGTCTTTCACGGGCTTGGGCAACGGCGTGCGCGCGACAGGTTGCGCCTGCGCGCGCTCGATCTGCCCGCGCTCGAACAGTTGCAGCCGGCCCAGCCAGCGAACGATGTCGGCGTCGGTCTTCAGCGCCAATGTGCTCACTTCGCCCACTGCCAGCGCTTGCAGCGGCAGATTGGCTTCGACGCGGCGCAGCGTGACGGGCAGCAAGGCCTGCCCGTCGGGCTCAGCCAGGCGCTCGATCACACCAAAAGGCGCCGCCGCGAATTTCGCCAGCGGCGGCATCGGACCAGTGGCCACCGCCAGCGGGAAAGCAGCGGCGTTGTCGGGCGCGCGCCCGGCGTCATCCACAAAACCTGGGGGCAACGCGATGCGGTAGCGCGCGCTCTCTGGGAACGGGGCGGCGAAACGCACGCTGTTCACATGGCTTTGACCCCGTTGGTTTTCATCAATCTGCGCTACGACCGGCACGCCGCCCGCCAGCGGCTGCAACCGGATTGCCAGCGCCAGCTCGCGCGCCACCGGCGCGCTGAAGAACAGGTTCATCGCGCGCACCGGCAGGCAATCGGCTTGGGCGTTCTCGCGCTGGCAAGAAAAATCCAACGAGAACGGTTCGCGCACATCGAACAAACGGGTTTGCGCCTGGCGACTCACCACGCCATTGGGCGTGGCGATGCCAGGGCCGAACACCAGCCGCACCCGCGCGCCCGGCGTGAGGCGCCGACCGCAGCTCAGCACCGCGAGATCCAGCGGATCGCCCTCGGCCTGCGCCGGGATGCCGCGCGCTTTGAGCAGCGCGCGCCGAGGCTCGCCGCCCACCCAACGCACCGGCAGCCGCTCGCCCAAGCCTTCCAGCTCGCACCAGCTGTTCGCCAGCAGGCTGGCGCGCGTGACCTGACCCGCGAAGCGCACCACCACATGTTGCTCTTCGTCGATGGTGGCCTCGTTGCCGGGCCAGGTGCGCAACACCACCGGCCCACCGGTGCCGAACGCAAAGCGCTGGGTGCCTGTGATCGCTTGGCCGTCGGGCGAGCGAAAGCCGCTGGCTACCTCTGCCGTGCAACGCGTGCCGGGCGGCAGCGCCTGTTTGAAGTCAAACACCCACTGGCGCTCGTTCACCCAGCGCCCAGTCCCCACTGCCGCCTTGGGCGCGCAACGCAACGTGAACGGCGCACTCGCCTGCGCGTCGCCCAGCAGCACCGCCGGTGCATCGAAGCGCACCGACACCTGCGCCACCCGCGCCACCTCATCCTGCGGCGAAAACCCGGCCACCGCCAGCGCCCAGGCGGGTGCTGCCATGGCCCAGCCCACCAACGCCAGCCAACCGATCGACCCCGCGCGCACCACCGTGTTCCAAGCTGCCATCTGCCACCTCCATCGCGTGATGAGGCGGGGCC
>Ga0335395_10001773_pt1 | contig 13440 bp, 12 predicted proteins | sample MAT02_FD_205744 | JGI IMG/M metagenome (GOLD analysis project Ga0335395, IMG submission 205744) | Freshwater microbial communities from Lake Fryxell liftoff mats and glacier meltwater in Antarctica - MAT-02 (spades assembly) (version 2) ...
CGAGGGTCTCCAAAGGCGGTTTTTTCGATTTGTTCGGCGTGAATCAGTATGGGATTGTCCACGGTTTATACCTCTGTCAAGTTCTGAGTCTAGTTTACTTTGACTTGTGTGTACACGGTAGCCTTATCAAGGGGGGGAAGAAGAGTTATCTCAATCCTTCTCTCTTAAGCCCCCCCTTACCAAGGGGGGGTTGGGGGGGTTATCAATTGCCAAAATCAAACAAATCGCCCAACAGAAAAACTCCACAATCATTGAATATTCGATTGTTTATTCAGACCTTTATATCTGGGTAATCCAACCAAACGGCAACATCACCCATCGCGCCGCCAACCTCGAACCCCTCAACCAACAAAACCAATCCCTCAAACAAATCATCCTCAAAACCCGCGTCTCCATCGGAGTCGATGAAATCGATGACGAAAACAACAAAATTCAGGGAGAATCAAAATATTGGCCAGACATGGAAGGCGGCTATCCCCTACTAAAAATACTTTATCAAATCCTGATCGAACCCATAGCAGATTTGCTACCAACAGACCCCAATGCCCTCATCATCTTCATCCCCCACTACGAAGTATTTTTAGTCCCCTTCACCGCCCTGCAATCCGCCAATAACCGCTACTTAATCGAAGACCATACCATCCTCACCGCCCCATCCATCCAAGTATTAGAACAAACCAGCCAACACCAACAAAACATCAAAGGATTGAGACAAGCCGCCCTGATAGTCGGCGATCCAACTATTGCAGCAAAATTCCAAGAAAACCCCTACAAACTCCGACAAATATCGAGGGCAAAAGAAGCCGCCGAAGCCATAGCCGCGATTTTAGGAACCGCAGCAATTAGCGGAGAAAATGCCACCAAAGCCGCCATTTTAGACCAAATGCTCAACACCCGCATCGTCCATTTATCCGCCCACGGACTCCTCGACGATTTCCAAGGTTCCGGTATTCCCGGCACAATAATTTTAGCACCATCAGGAGACACCGACGACGGCGCGCTGAATGCCGCCGAAATCCTGCAATTAAAACTCAATTCCGAACTGGTAGTATTAAGCGCTTGCAGCACAGGCCGCGGTACAATCACCGGAGATGGAGTCAACGGACTATCGCGCTGCTTCATCCTCGCCGGAGTACCGAGTATCATCGTCTCCCTGTGGAATATGGGAGTAATCTCAGCCAAATTACTGATGATTGAATTTTACCAAAATTTAGCACGAGGCGATAACAGAGCGGCGGCTTTGCGGTGTGCTATGCTAACCACAAAGGCTCGATTTCCCAGTCCGATCGCCTGGGCTGCATTCACGTTAATCGGCGAAACCGCAAGTTTACCATTAGAGACTCAAGAAATTGATTTAAGGAGGCTAAAAATGTCACTACCCGATAATTATACATCTGAAGAGATTGTGGCGGGTTTAGCTAAGTTATTGAAAATATCTGAACCGAAGTTATTTGTTAATGATTTAGCTGCGCTTGATGTGGAATCAACAGATAATGTGAATATTGTAGCAGAAAAAATTAGGGCATGGTGCGAAACTCGATCGCAAATTGAGGAGAATTTAGAGAACGAAATTGAGCAAGCTGGGCCTGGTGGAACTGATGGCGATGCACCGGAAGAAGTTGTGAGGAATTTGATGGAAGTGATGCAGGAAAATACGATGAGGTTGGGTTTGTCTCGGCCGTCGGTGCCGGTTGTTGAAACCGATGATTCTGGGACGGAATCGGTTGAGAATCCAACATAAATACTGTCGCGAATCTCAGAAACCGGGTTTCTTTCTATATCTCTGGTTTTCAACCCAAATTTGTCGCAGAAACCCGGTTTTTAAACAATTCTCCAATCATCAATGCCGTAGGGGCGGGTTCACCAACCATCTATAATGATTGCCGACAATTCACAAAAACCCGCCCCCACCAAACCCAAAATTCCTGGTACAAAAGCGCCTGAAAATATCGGTTGGGCGGGGGCGGGTTTATTAAGATTGTTTGTGGGAGTTAGATATGGTTGGTGAACCCGCCCCTACAATAATTATGTTTATTTTACCAGATATAATGTCAAAAAAAGCGCTCGTATATTGCCCAATTTTCCAATTATCAATGCCGTAGGGGCGGGTTCACCAACCATCTATAATGATTGCCGACAATTCACAAAAACCCGCCCCCACCAAACCCAAAATTCCTGGTACAAAAGCGCCTGAAAATATCGGTTGGGCGGGGGCGGGTTTATTAAGATTGTTTGTGGGAGTTAGATATGGTTGGTGAACCCGCCCCTACAATAATTATGTTTATTTTACCAGATATAATGTCAGTATATTCCACAAGATTTGATTATGAACGAACCAACGCAAATCAAAAATCCCAGCATCACTCTCTATCCTTTCCACCTGCGAAATGACGGAGACGAAGGCTACCAACAACCAGCGAAAAATGCCGAACATATCTGGCAAACTCTAGCAGATAATGTCGGCGAAAAATTTAATTTTCCAGAACTCAAGTCTCTGAGAGATTACTTCATCTGCTACCAAAACGGACTATATTACCCAGCCGGCGAAGATGGGAATTTGAACGATCGCAAATTGTTAAAAAATGGCAACACTTTAAAATTTCAGTCGCTTACTCTGCCAAATAATCTCAAACTCAACGGCTCGATTCTGGCGAGACAAATTCACGATACCTACGCCGCAGACTTGACTTTTTATTATGATAATGCTACTATTTCAGTGGCAGATTTAAAGCAATTTAATCCCCAAGGTTGCCTGCTACCGAATCAAATTCAAGCATCCATCGGACAAACATTGTTGCTGTATGCAGAGCCTGTTGGGTTCTATGATGATTCTGCTGCTTATGCCGCGCTAGCTGAGGAATGCGTGCGGGATTTTGTGGGAGAGGGAATCGCACCGGAATTGAAGTTAACCGTCGCCGGGAAGTTGTTTGGTAGTCCGATTTTTGAATATGATAATATTGCCAAAAATTGTCAGATTTTAGTTTGGTTGAAACAGCATCCCGAAACTTTAGTTCGGGCGACATCAACGTTTAACTTTTATTGGACGAATCTACTGTGTGCTCGCAGTAAAATATTGTGTGTTTACAATCAAGCTAAGGAAAGCTATCGCCTCGGACAACAAATCGCGGGCAAGTTAGAAAAATTACTGCCAGAATTTACTAAAATAGAAGCGGAACCAAATCGAGAAGTTAAACTCACGAAGTTAAAGAGTTTGTTGGCTGCAATCAGCAGTCTAGTCTTTGAATATGCTCAGGAATTGCGGCATTTGCGAGAATTCAGTATTACGACTGATATTAATACTGACAATTATTCCGAAAGTTATGTTAAAATTAAAGCATTGTCCATTGCAGGCGATGATTTGCAGTTTTTGCAGAAGTTTCGGAGATTGTCCGATCGCAAATATCAAAGTCAAATCCAAAAATATTTAAACTACCTGATTGCCAATCAAGATTTGTTCCAGCAGACAATCTCCAGAATCAGCAGCATGGTGGCAATCGAACAGGTGGAATTGGACGCGGAACAGGAAAAAGATGAGAAAAAGCGCGATCGCCAACTTGAGAATATCATCTTTTTTGTCGGAACTGCGATCGGCGGCGGTCAAATCTTTTCAGCAGCCTATCCCCTAATCAAGGATACACCCATTAAATGGCAACCCGATTCTTCCCTCCCGCTTCATCCCTTCACCGCCACGATTATCTGGAGTTTGGTTTTCGGTATATTATTCGGCTTGCTGATATTGCCTATCCTACCGCTGGCGAGAAAAATATTGCCCAAAATCCTGCCGCTGCTAAGAAAAATATTGCCCTGGTAGGGGCGGCTTGAAGATAAATCTTATTATTTTAGTCCTTCGGGAAAAAGTACGATCGCCTACGTGCCCAAAGGTAGAGGCGCGATCGCCCTCGGAGACCCCATCGGGCCTGCTGAAGACCGCAAAGAGGCAATTCTGGGGTTTCAAGATTTTTGCGATCGCAACGATTGGTATCCAGCATTTTATCAAACTTTGCCCGACGATTTAGAAATGTATTCTACTCTCGGTTTTCGAGTAGTACAAATTGGCGAAGAAGCGATTGTAAATCTCAAAAACTTTACTCTCAAAGGCAAGGCAAATCAAAACTTAAGAACCGCGATCAACCGACTGACAAAAGCAGGCTATCGTATCGAATTTTAACAGGATTTGATCGCATCTGGGGCGGTGTGTGATGTTTGGTCGCCCTATGATGCGTTTGATGCTGCACAGACGATGCTGGGAGTTTTAAAGCAATCGAAATCCCAAGAGGATGAGTAATGTGGAACGGGGAGCATCTCAGTTTTGCATTTAATAGTGCTGTCCCCGCTCGCGTATCGTATAATACGCGAGCGGGGACAGCACTATCAGAAAAAAATGCTTTTTACAAAAATGAGATGCTCCCGTGGAACGTTTTTCTTTTGTATCTGTTAATTTGGCGTTTAATGTTAGTCCTCGTTGACTGCTTCCCAAGCAGAGAGAGCCTGGGAATCCATAACGAGTAAACGAGTAATACCAATATCGCCGGTTCGTAGTGCGGACTTTAGTCCGCAGCCGCATAGCGGACTAAAGTCCGCACTACGAACCACACGGCACTCTTTCCTTCCCCCTTCTTCCTTCTTCCTTCTTCCTTCTTCCTTCCGCTATGCCAAGCCCCGCAGAGGCACGCGCTGCTTCTGCAAAACCTCTGAGTACAGCTTTTCGAGCTCAGTAATATTCTGACTGAGAGTGTACCGCTCGATCGCCCGTTGCCGTGCTTTTTGGCCAAGCAGCATTCCAAACTCAGGATGATCGCAAAACAGCGGCAGCAAAGTTTGTAACTGACTCCGCACCCGCTGAGTGTTCAAAACTATCCCCGCGCCTTCCTCCAAAGCCTCACCATCAGCACCGGCATCCGTTGCCAAACAAGCTAAACCGCAGGCCATCGCTTCCAGCAGCGACAGCGACAGTCCCTCCACCAAAGAAGGCAAAATAAATACATCTGCACCCCGCAGAATTTCGATCCGGCGCTCCTCCTCGGCGACAAATCCGAGCCACACAATGCCCTCCTCTTCGCCGTAGGACAGTTGCAGCGACGCGGCTAGGGGCCCGTCGCCCACGATGGCCAATACGTTACCAGGCCCAAAATTGCACTCTTTCCAAGCCTTCAACAGAGCCTCGACATTTTTCTCCGGCGCAATCCGGCCTTGGTAGACAAAAAGTCGATCGGCCTTTAACTCCGACTTCAACCCCGAAGGCCCCGGAGAATACTTCGTCGCGTCTACTCCGTTGGGAATCACGGCTACCCGTTCTTGCGGTACTCCCAACTTCATCAAAATCTCCCGCTGAATGTAAGAAAATACGATCGTCGAGTCGTAGTGAGCCAAAAACGGAGCGTAGAGTTGATACATCAGGTGTTGGGTTCCCGATGTCAAATTCCGCAATTTGCGATCGAACGGCGGGTGAAAAGTCGCCACCAAAGGCAAATTCAATTCTTGACAAATTTCCGGCAGCAGAAAGTCCAGAGGCGAAAGCGTCAGGGAAGCGTGAACAACATCCGGTTTCAGTCGCCGCAAAGACTTCATCAACACTGTGCGGGATTTGAGAGTCGGAATCGTATAAATTTGCGATTTGTAGTGACAAGGTAAAGAAACTTCGTTGCAACTCGCGGGCGAAAGCGAATTGGTAAATGAAGTTTGAGCAATTGCCGCTCCCCATTTCCCATTTGCCATGCTCCAGGCCGTATTGTTCCTGTCCAGCGGGCCGGTTTCTTGGGCAAAGTGCAGGAAACTTACCTGGTATCCCCGGTCTAACAGTGCGTTGGTGACTTCCCTGGAGTAAGTGACGTTACCGCAAAAAGGTGATTTTTTTCCTAGCCAAGCGATGTGCATTCAAGTAAATCAGAGTTTGTTAAGCAGAAGGAAGAAGGAAGAAGGAAGAAGGAAGAAGGAAGAGTGCTTATATAGCAAGCTTTATTGCCATCTGTATCTTACGTTTAATTAGGTGGATTTACTTATTTTATTGGAGTCGATCGACTGTGATCTTACTACGGGAAATATACCAGGTTAAGACACCACCTGCGATCGCCAATCCTGCCAAAGCCAAAAACACAGCAGGCAAACCCAGAAATGTTTCCGCTACTCCGGCCAAAGCTAATGGTAAACTCAAAGCGATATTAGTGGCATTATTTTGCAGCCCGAAGACTTTTCCCCGCATTTCTTCTGGGGTTTCTGATTGAATTGTCGTCTGCATCGGCACTCCTACCAATGAGGCAAATAAACCCAACAGGGTAATAAAAAGCACCGAGATCCACAAATGGTGTGTAAATGCAGAAAGGCCCAGCAAAGCAAGTGCCATCCCAACCGATCCGATTAAACTCAGTTGAGAATGAGAAAATTTGTGACCGAGATAGCCGACAGTTGTCGCCCCAACAGCCATCCCCACGCCCACCGCAGCCAGCAAAAAGCCAAATTGCGACGCTTTCATACCGGGCAGCATTTCTGCCAGCCGCACCGCTAGAACTGCCAAGGCCGCAAAAATGGAAAATAGAATAATTAGTTGAATTAAAGCATTGCGGACTTTCGGTTGATCGTTGATGTAACGCAGGCCGTCTTTTAAGTCTGCTAGGGGATGCGGTGGTTCGTGTTCGGATTCGTTTTTTTCGCCTGTTTTCATCAACAGCAACAGCACTCCGGCGAAGGCGTAACTTCCGCCTACTACTATTTCTTTGCCGATGCCGAGTCCGCCGCCGAGGTTGGTGAATAGGTTGTCAGCTAAAGCTAGTAAGGGTTCTCCGACTGCAAAGCCAATAATCACCGAACCCATCATGGTGGTGGTGTAGAGGGAGTTTGCCAATAGCAGGTGCCGGCGTTCCACAATTAGCGGAATCACTGACTGTTCTGCTGGGGCGAAAAATTGAGTTAGGGTCGAAACTAGGAATGTTACTAGCAGCAGCAAGCAGAATCCCAGGGGTAGTTTACCGATTTCAAAACCGTCTGAGAGCCACAGCAGCAGGGGTAATGCTAATACGAAGCCTCCCCGCAGCAGGTTTGTGGCTACGAGTACGGCTTTTTTCGGCCAACGATCGACATACACGCCCGCGGCGGCACCGAACAGCACTGCGGGTATGGTAAAGGCGATCATGATTGCTGATACCCATCTGCTGATGCTTTGATCTGGCGCTTGAAACCGGCTGGCTACGAGGGCGATCGTCAGTACGAGATAAACTTTATCTGCTAGTTGGGAGAATATTTGTCCGCCCCACAGTGCTAGAAAATTGCGGTTTTTGATAACTGGCAAAAATCCTGTGTCTTTTTCGGGAGTTTCGGTAACTGTTTCGGATATTTCTGCTGGCTCTGCTGTTGGCGGCGGGGGGATTGCTGCGGCTGGTTCGCCGTTACTTGTGCTCGCGTCTGTTTCTGGATTTGTCGGATATTTATCCATTTCTGGGTGTTGGGCGTTGCTCCATTGTCGATCGGGCAAAACTGGTTCAGATTGAAAATCTGGAAAATTTTCTCGTTCTTCCATCTTGTGGTTGGTCGCAGCTAAAACAGATATTCTCAAATCAGAATCGGACAGTCGCATCATAGGATTGGGGGGTGGCTCGCTGGGGGTGGTTCAGGGTGGGGGATGTGAAGTTCAAATTGAGGTTTTTAGCCCCTAAGTTTAATAATTCGTAACTTTATCTATTATCTAATGTTGCAAGAATGTTGAAACTTTATCTGATATTGCCGACAGGTTCGGATATCCCGCCGGCTAGGGGTGCTGTACGATCGCCCGTTCACCTATTTAACCGAAAATTTAAAACTCAAAATTCTCTAAGTAAGTGTCGATCGAGCTTCCCGATCGAATCGTGCAACCTAAATGATACTGGGCATACTGTCGCAAAATATTTTCTACTGACATCCAAGCTGCGCGATCGGCAATCCCCTCTTCTAGTTCTGCACTACCCAACTGTTGCAACGCTGCTAATTCCTTAGCATTTATATGGAAATTTGTCAAGTGTTTGCTGTCGCTCGTTGGCCGGGAACGGGAAGCGGCTCTGTAGGAGCTGCCAATTTCAGATAGTTCAGCTTCTAAGTTAGCTAGTTCTGGCAAGCTAAAGGTTCCCCCAGAGGGTATACTAAAGCCGGTTTGCCAGTTCGGATCGCTGAAATTTGGGGCGATCGGTTGTCTGGTGGCACCGCAGACTTGGACTTGGGGCGCGAGGCCTGCTAGGGCGAGCAAGTGAAAAATGCCCTGGGCGAGGTGGGCGATGAGCACGGCGGCGGATTCGATTTCTGTGCGATCGGACAAACGCTCCAAACGGCTCAAGTGTTCCCCCAGCAAAAAGAAGAGGTCTTCTTGGGGCTCGTCGGAAAGGGCGCTGGCGATCGCCAATTCGGCCAGATATTGCGCGGCTGCGAGTTTTCCCAAGTTGCGGCTCAAACCCGGATAGGATTCGACGGTGGAGGCTTGGGTAATTTTGTCGAGCGATCGGCCTTTGGCAATTAGCAATTCGTTGACGACAAATAACTCGCTTCTACCGCCAATGCTCGATCGCTGTTTGCGAACACCGGGCGCTACGGCTTTAATTAAGCCGAATTCCCGTGTCAAAACTGTCAGCAGGCGATCGGATTCGCCGATCGGCCCACTCTTGAGATTGATTCCAGTTGCTTTGTAAGTTCGAGTCATTTGTTAGTTGACGGTTGACTGTTGGCTGTTGACGGTTGACTGTTGACGGTTGGCTGTTGGCTGTTGGCTGTTGACGGTTGGCTGTTGGCTGTTGGCTGTTGGCTTTTTGTTTTAGTGAGTTAAGATAGGCATTAAGTTTTGGTGAAAGTTCATTCAATAACGGATGCAATCGATCGCTCTGTTCTTGAGTTAAAAGATTACGAGCATAGGCAAGTCTTAACCAGTGCCTTGTTTCGTTTAATGAACCTCGTGCAATTTTCACAAAACGCTGATTATCCTGATAGCTATGGCGTCCATGTCCTTCTGCAATATTAGCACCAACACTATCAGCCGATCTGACGATTTGTTTGCCCATCGTATCCTTCGTAAAGTAGTCCCATTCTTTAACAATAAACCATATTTGATTTGATATTTGTTCGGCTAATTGATATACTTGTAGCTGTTGGAAGTTCTCCATATTAACTCCTTTAAACAATTAATCACCAATAAATACAAATCAACAGTCAACAGCCAAAACTCAACAGTCAACAGTCAACAGCCAACAGCCAACAGCCAACAGTCAACAGCCAACAGTTAACAGTCAACAGTCAACAGTCAACAGTCAACAGTTAACAGTCAACAGTCAACAGTCAACAGTCAACAGTCAACAGTCAACGATTATCTAAATGATCGCGCTGGCGGATCAATTCCGGGCCACGAGAAGTCCCCAAACGAGTTGCACCAGCCACGATCAAATCTATAGCTTGTTCGTGAGTCCGAATTCCTCCGGCGGCTTTAATACCAACCCTTCCCTTAGTAATTTCCTTCAGCAACCGCACGTCTTCAACTGTCGCCGCGCCAAAAAAGCCGGTGTTCGTTTTAATGTAAGCCGCACCCGCTTCCATGCAAAGCTCAGCCGCTAATTGCTTTTCCGCATCGGAAAGCATCGAGCATTCGATAATCGCTTTGATAGTTAGTCCAGTTTCTTCGCAAATTTCGGCCAATTCCCGGTGAAATTCGTCACTTTTTCCGGCTTTCAACAATCCTAAGTTGACGCAGACATCTAACTCTACAGCTCCGCTGTCTGCCGCTTCTAGGGCTTCGTACAGTTTTACTGCTGATGTGGTTGCTCCTGTGGGAAAACCTATGACTGTTGAGACTTTGGGGTTTTTGCCGTGTAGGAGACTTACCGCTTGTCGGACATAGGCGGGATACACGCAAACTGTGGCGAACCCAAATCTTTCGGCTTGTTGGCAGCAGTCTTCTACTTGCTCTGGAGTGGCGCTAGGGTCAATCAGGGCGTGGTCGATCGAGGGGGCAATATCGATATCTGACCCTTTTTCAGCCATTGCTGTTTTTTCTCCGAAGTAACTACTTACTTATTATTATGTATCGAATTTACCAATCCTTGACTTTACTCCTAGTCTGAGCGAGTACAAATACTCAATTCGCTGCTCGTAAAAACTCTGGCGGAAATTGGTTTGTCGATTTATTCCAAAAATATATATTTTTGTATCTGCCTTTAGATACATTTTCCATCTTTCTTTAGGTATACTTTGTTAAATGGAGTTGCAGTAGAGCCTGTGTCAGCTACGCCGTCTGGCTGAGCCCGATCGCGGCCACTGTTTTTACTCCGAGTAGTGCTTTAAAAACATAACTGCCAGTGCTAAGCATGAATCATTTAGAACTCGAACAAGAAATTGGGAAGATGGCTAGGGCGATGATGACTCGCAATAGCTTAATTGGTAAAGATTTGATTGCCGATCTCAGAGGGCGGCTGTCTGTTGAAAGTGTCGCTGCTTTGATGATTGTCAGTATTGAGCGTTTGATTTGGTCTGACTGCGAGTCGGTGATCTGGAGTTTGACTTATTTGATTCCTGCTGACGTGATGGAAGAAATTCGCCGGATTACGGCGCTGATAGTTTGTCAGCGGTTGATGGGCAAGGGTTTTGTGCTGGGGAAGGATTTTAGTATTGATGCTGCTGGCAGGTTGTTGTTGAGCGAGACTGCTCAAACTGCGGTTGTGGTTGCTTGAATTTGGCAAGCAGAAGTTGGAGCCGCCAGCACTGTGGAATTTGCACTATTTCTGTAACTGCAAACCTAATTCGCGATGCGGTAATAGTTGCTTGACTCGCGCAGATTTCAGATTCGCAGCAGCTCCAACCAGTGATGAGTGCGGTTAGCTGAAATAGCTTTTCGTCTTGGGAAAGTAGTTAGTTTCGATCGCAAATTGTTGAGTTTGTTACTGGCGGTTTGTACGGGCGATCGCCCTGTATCAAAATTTTCCAAGTTTTGAGTGGAATTACAGTTTAACTCCGCAGATTGTTTGTGTAAAATCATCCCTAAGATAGATGAAAATATTATGAACTTAATCGACAACTTGGAAGCAGCTTGGTATTATCATTTGGGTTCGCGCCTCCTCGAAGCTAACGATCGCGATGGTGCTCTGGCTAACTTTAACAGAGCTTTGAAGTTGCAATCGGATCATTATCAGGCTTGGTTCGGGCGAGGCATGGCTTTGGGCAACTTAGAACGGCACTTAGAAGCCTTGAAAAGTTTTGATGAGGCTTTGGCGCTGCAGCCGAATGCGAGTTTTGGCTGGCACAACCGAGCTATTGCTTTAGGAAAGTTGGCCCGCCCTTGGGAGGCACTCAACAGTTTTGACAGGGCTCTGGAGTTCAACCCCTGTTCAGCGAGTATTTGGCACAACCGAGGACTGACGCTGATCGATATGGGGCTTTTCCATAAGGCGGTTCTGAGTTTCGATCGCTCTTTAAGTTTAGAGCCGGAGGTTGCTGGGGCGTGGTACAACCGAGGTAATGCTTTGTTGGAACTCAAGCTTTACTATCAAGCGCTCAACAGTTTCGATCGGGCGATCGAGTTTAACCCAGATGATGCGAACGCTTGGTACAATCGCGGTCTAGCTGCTAACTCAATGGGACTTTACAAACAAGCAGTGGCTAGTTTTAGCCGATCGATCGCTCTGAAACCGAGCAGAGCCGAAGCTGTGGGCGAACGTCGAGTTGCTTTGGGGAAATTAGTCGGTTTCAATCAGAAAAATAGCAAGTTCACTCCCACATCAGAGTGTGGTTTTGAGGATTATTTAATTTGGTACAACCGGGGTGTGGAATTAGCGCGAAAAGGCGGCTACTCAGAGGCAATTGCTTGTTACGAAACTACCTTAGAAATTAATCCTGATTTTGCTAATGCTTTTTACAATCAAGCTTGCTGTTATGCTCTACTGGGATTTGTTGATTTGGCCCTTGACAATTTGCAGCGGGCTGTGGAGTTTATCCCTAATTTATACCGAGAATTAGCTTTGGCTGATTCGGATTTAAGCTGCGTTTGGAAACAAGAACGTTTTGCAGCGCTGATCCGAGGTTGAGAAGGAAGAAGGAAGAAGGAAGAAGGAAGAAGGAAGAAGGAAGAAGAAAGAAGGAAGAAGGAAGAAGGAAGAAGGAAGTATTCGTAGGGTGCGTCGCGAGCGAAAATCCCTAATGAAAGATCGACAATCTCCTAGCGACGCACCTTACACAATACTGGAGTAAACAACCCTCCGTTTCACTCTTGCCCAGCACTTCTGTTGTAGAAAAACTTTGTAAAAATGGTATAAACATCTCTCTCCCTCTTTCTCTCTTTTCTAGCTCCTCTGCGCCCTCTGCGCCCTCTGCGGTTAGTAAAAAAATCTGATTTACAAATCAAATATAATTGCTATGTACGCAAAAAAAACTCGCCGATTGGGTGAGCTTTTGTGGCCGGGCGACGGAAATTCGATCGCCCACAAAGAGTTTTTTTTGCCATCTCGATCTAACGTACAGAAACTTTGATGGAGGGCTTGACGGGCCTTTTGGCAACTACTAGCACTTTGTAAATGCCGGACTCGGGAAGTTGAGCAAAAGTTTGACCTTCGCCTTGATCTAGGAGTTGTCCCGACGGAGATTCGATCGCCACACCGAGATTTTTGCTGTTAGCACTCACCCTAATTGTCTGTCCCTGTTTTCCTGGAACTGTGAGGGGCTGGATTTGGTAGCCGGACATTTTGAGTTTGACTGTGGCTTCTTTTTCTCCGAATGCGATGGGCATTGGGCGATCGGGCCTGTAAGTCCACTTGGCGTTAAAGTCGCGTCCGATTACGAAGCTGCTGGTTTCACCTTTCGGGGTGACTCGCAGGCGGTAGATTCCCGAGTCTGGTAACTGGCCGATCCACTGATTGTCGCTTTTTTCAATAACTCCCAGATTCTCACCGTTGGGGCTGTACAGTTCGGCTGTCAGTTGTCCCGCCCACAGCGAGAGTGTGAGTTCTCGCCCTTTGATGCCTTCAAAAATATAGGTGGTTGGTTGGTTGATGGTGGCTCGAATTTGTGAGGTTGACATTCGCTCGATCGGCTCTATCTTCGCAACTGGGTCAGATGTAGCTGGCATTGGATCGATCGGTTCTACGTTGGCAACTAAGGCAGAAGTAGCGGGTTTGTTAACGATTTCTGTAATTTCCGAGGCGGCCATCCGATCGCCCGGTGCAATTTTTGGGGCTACAGGGCTGGCAAATACTGATTTTGCCGTCATCATTAGTAGCATTCCAGTCAGTAAAATTAGTTTTTTCATGTCACGCTTGCCAAAGGTAGTCAGTTGTATATGTTTACTTGTGTGGTGCTGTTTGCACCGGATTAAATCTGCCGATCGCGCGATCGGCTTTATCAGCATAGAGGATAGAGGTAAATATCCCGTAATTGCACAAAAATTCGCGGTAGCAGATGGCCCTGCCGAAGCTAAATAGTAGCCTTGGTCGATCGGACATTTCCATCATA
>Ga0335395_10001776_pt1 | contig 13429 bp, 10 predicted proteins | sample MAT02_FD_205744 | JGI IMG/M metagenome (GOLD analysis project Ga0335395, IMG submission 205744) | Freshwater microbial communities from Lake Fryxell liftoff mats and glacier meltwater in Antarctica - MAT-02 (spades assembly) (version 2) ...
TCGACAGCTAACTGAATCGGCGATTCGAGTGCGGTGTAAGATTTGCGTTCAGCACGCCACAAAGTGCGATCTATTACGCCGACATCAGGAACTCGTCCTTGCTCTCTACCTTCTTTTGTGGTAGTTTTGATAGTGATGCCCCGTTTTACTACATAGTTGAGTTTTTGCCGATCGCACTCTTGATAAAACTGTCTGTCTGCAAATTCAGCAACGTCATCGTGATTTCTGGTAGTTGCCATTTTGACAGTCTCTCCGTTCACCCATTCATAGACACCATCTTCCGGGCAAATTTCAATAAATTCGTTAAAACTTACTTTTTGTTTAGTGGTTGCAATCATTTTTTTATTATTCCTCGACTCGACATTGAGTTTGGTGCGTCGCTATGAGATTGTCTGTCAAGTTTATGGCTTGTCAATGGCGACACACCCTACGACTTTAATTAGGTAGAGAGGAATAAATTCCTCACTACGAACCTTGGTTTTTAGGCTTGGTATTTTTTCAGAGTTGCGACTTTTTCGGGGAAGATGTCGATCGCCATTTTCTCATCATATCGAATAGCCAGCGATCGCCTCACTTCGCCCAAAAACAACGGCTGCGACACCCCAGGCTCAGGATGTACGATCGTCCGTACCCGAATTGTCATGTAGTCTCTGCCGCTGCCACTGCGTCCTGGAGAGTACAAATCCGCAGCCACTTGCTGCATTGTTGCTTCTAACTGGGATTCGGTGATCGAAGGTGGCACGCTAACTACAGTTTGAGCGCCGCCTGTATCGTAAACTAAAGAATAGCGAACCGCACCCGCAATTTCTGTGCGAGCAAACAGTCCCAAACCCAGACCAAATATACTTGCAGCAATCACGGCCATAAAGCTAGTAACTCCTACTAAACGGAACCGAAAACTCCATTTTAAGAAGAAAGCTACCACTGTCACAACTAACAAGATTGCTGTGAGAATTGCCGCCCATTGGGCATACATTAAAAAAGTAGAATTTACGTTCATTTGGTTACTGCTTTATTGGTTACTGCTTTATTGGTTATTCGTTATTAGTTATTCGTTATTAGAAGTAACAAATAACAATTAACAAATAACAACTAACTCTTTCTACTCACAAGCAAATAAGTCATCATATCACCTTTGCCTTTCACTGAAATCACGCCGCGCTCCTCAAAAACGTACTTATCCCGCAGCCGATCGTACGTAGCAACTGTCACCTGAATTCCGCCGGGGACGCCTTGAGATTCCATCCGGGAAGCTGTATTTACGGTGTCTCCCCACAAGTCGTAGGTAAATTTCTTAGTGCCGATGACGCCGGCTTCTACTGGGCCCGTGTGGATGCCGATGCGGATGCTGAGCGGCTGACCTCCTTTGGTGCGGATCTTCGCGATTGCTGCTAGGATGTCGATCGCCATTTCGGCGATCGCCTCGGCGTGGTTGTCACTTGGCCTCGGTAGGCCACCGACTACCATATAAGCATCGCCGATCGTCTTGATTTTCTCCAGTCCGTAGCGATCGGCCAACTCGTCAAAAGCTGAAAAAATCTCGTTGAGCAATTCCACCAACTCCGCCGGCGACAAATGAGCCGAAAGCTTGGTAAAACCGACCAAATCGGCGAACATTACTGTTACTTCAGCAAAACTGTCGGCGATCGTAATTTCCCCTTCTTTGAGGCGTTGTGCGATCGGGCCTGGCAAAATATTCAGCAGTAAACGCTCGGACTTTTCCTTTTCCTGGGCTAACTCTCGTAGATAAGTCTGTTCCTTATCCCGCAGTCGCTTCTTTTCCAGACAAGCACTAATCCGAGCCTTGAGCAATACTGGATTGAAAGGTTTAGAAAGATAATCCTCCGCCCCCAACTCAATACAGCGGACAATACTGTCGATATCGTCCACCGCCGAAATCATAATCACCGGGATGTGGCGCAAATTCTCGTCCGCCTTCAGATTTTCCAGCACCTGATAGCCATTCATTAAGGGCATCATAATGTCGAGGAGAACCAAATCAAAGGGCTCGCTTCGCATCATTTCCAGAGCTTGGAGACCATCCTCAGCAACAGTCACCACGTGGCCTTGACGCTGAAGTCGGCGGGCCAACAAATCGCGGTTTACCTCATTGTCATCAACAACCAGCACGCTGCCCTCGTCACCTTTCATGTCATGGCCTCTTTGAGAAGCATTTCAATCTTACCCAGAAGTCGGGGAAACTCAACCGGTTTGGTGTCGTAGTCGTCACAGCCTGCCGCCAGACACTTTTCACGATCACCCGCCATTGCGTGAGCTGTCAGCGCAATCACTGGAATCGTTTTAGTTTCAGGAGCGGCCTTAATTTGCTGCGTGGCTTGCCAACCGTCGAGCACTGGCAAACTCATATCCATTAGAATCAAATCCGGTACTTTGTCGATCGCCATCGATACTCCCTCAGCACCGTCAACTGCAATAAAGACCTCATGTCCCTTGCGGGCCAGACGCCTGGAAAGCATATCCCTATTCATTTCGTTATCTTCGACCAACAGGATTTTAGCCATTGGTGTTCTCCTTGCCTTTCGAGTCATACCTGCGATCGAGTCTGTCATTCACTATAGAGCGAACATCGCGTAGCAAAGTATCGCAACTGTAGACTCCCTTTTGTAGCACGCGATCGACATAGCCGTTGAGCTGCTGGCTTTCGGCGGTTGTCAAGTCTTTAGCGGTAATTACTACGATCGGTATAGGATCTTCAGAATGCGACTTGCGAAGTTCCGCGATCAACTCAAAACCATCCATTTCTGGCAGCATCAAATCCAGCAAAATCAGGTGAGGGCGAGCAACTGCTAGCTGTTCGAGAGCAGTCAGTCCGCTGTCAGCTTCCGCCACAGCCCAGCCTTTCTTTTCTAGTATGCGCCGCAGTATTTCGCGGGTGGCATCGTCATCTTCCACAACTAATATCTGACAGGGCAAACTATTGGCAGCAACGCCGTCTTGGTCGCGTCGGTACTTGTTCAACAAAGCAGCCAGCCGTTTGCCGTCCACTGGTTTGGTGAGATAGTCCGCAGCGCCGAGCGCAAAGCCGAGGCTTTTGTTGCCCACAAAGGATAGCAGGATTACCGGAATTTCTGCAAGGTCAGGATCTGCCTTCAGAGCCGAAAGCACCGCCCAGCCGTCCATTCCGGGCATAATCACATCCAGGGTAATTGCGTCTGGCCGCAGTTGCTTAGCGAGTCTGAGAGCTTGCTCGCCCCCGCCGGCTACTTCGATGCGTAGTCCTTGGCGAGCGAGGGCGCGCTGGATCAAATCCCGCGAGATCGGGTCGTCGTCAACTACCAGCACCGTGCCGACACCGGAACTCGCAGTGCTAGTGCTGTCGCGGACTTGGTTGGGGATTTCCGGCTGTTTGATGGCGCGGGGCAACTGTACGGTGAAAGTGGTGCCCAAGGTCAAGGTGCTACTGGCTTCAATACTGCCGCCCATCATCTGACAGAAGCGCTGGCTGATTGCTAATCCCAAACCGGTGCCGCCGTACTTGCGGGTAGTCGAGGCATCAGCTTGGGTGAAAGGTTGGAAAACTAGCTGCAATTGCTCTTGTGTCATGCCGATGCCTGTGTCGGCGACGCGGAAACTTAAAAATTCGGAGTTGGAAATTAAAATTTCGGCAGATTCCTCTTGATTTTTCATTCTTAATTGTTCATTTTTAATTTTTTCGACTCCGATCGTAATTTTGCCGTTTTTGGTGAACTTGGCAGCATTGCTGAGCAAGTTAAGCAACACTTGCCGGACTTTCGTCATGTCAGCGTGCATGGTTTCGAGATTGTCTGGACAGTAGACTTCTAATGTATTGCCATTTTTTTCTACCAGCGGGCTGGCTGTGGCGACAGCACTTTCAATTAAGGCATGGATGTCGAAGGTTTCTAAGTAGAGATCCATTCGACCTGCTTCAATTTTAGAGATATCGAGGATGTCGTCGATCATTGATAGCAGGTCTTTGCCTGCGGTGCGGATTTTTTCGAGGTCGGGGACGGATTCGCAACTGCCCAATTCTTCGGCTTCTTCTTTGAGCATTTCGCTGTAGCCGATGATCGCATTGAGGGGTGTACGCAATTCGTGGCTCATGTTGGCGAGAAATGTGCTTTTTGCCCGGTTGGCTGATTCTGCGGCTTCTAGGGCCGATTGCATTGCGGATTCTGCCTGTTTGCGATCGGTGATGTCGGTGACAGTGCCTTCGTAGTATAAAACGTTGCCATTTTCGTGGCAGATGCGGCGGGCGTTTTCCGAAATCCAGATTTTGCTACCGTCTCGGCGGTATATTTGGGATTCAAATTTTAATATTTGGCGGTGTGCGGCCAATTGCGCTGCAAATTCGGCGCGCCGATCGGGATCAACGTAAAGTTGGTGGTTGAGGTTTGCGAGTTCGGCGAGCATTTTGTCTACTGTTTCGTAGCCGTAAATCTGGGCTAGTGCGGGGTTTGCTCTGAGGTAGCGTCCCTCTGGCGTTGTCTGGAATATGCCTTCGACTGCGTTGTCAAAGATGCTGCGGTAGCTCGATTTCTCTTGCAGCAAGGCGAATTCTGCTTCTTGGCGTTCTAGGGCATTGGCGATCGTTTCTCCTACCATTTTTAGAGGAGTGGATATTTCGTCCAATTCCCTACGGGATAGCTGCGGTTCACGACTGGCTGACGATATGCAACTGTCGAATCCGACAAATCCGACTAGGTTTTTACTGCAAATTAGGGGAATAACGATCGCCGATTGCAGATTTTTTTGAGGTTTGTTTAATTTTGTGTTTGCAGAATTCGCGATCGGATCTGTTGAGGTGATTGTTGTTTGGGATGGGGAGTCTGTCCGAAATTCTGCTGGATTTTGACCTCTCAAATAGGCAATTTCGGCTTTTTCCGAGGGCGATAGTTTCTCGATTTCTGGGACGTGGAGGCATTCGGCTCGATCGAGCTTTTGGGCGATCCAAGGGATTTGTGCGATGTCTATTTGTCTGTCGCTGCTGTTTTTTTTGATAGCCTCAATGCCGTCGGCGCACCAATCGTAGGTTTTGTTGGCGCGGGTTTTGTCTGGAGATAACAGGTAAATGTAACTGCTGTCAAAGCCGATGAAGGTGGCGATTGCTTCTAGGATGCGATCGATGCTTTGATCTATTTGCGATCCGGGCTGGCGGATTAAGTCGGTTGACAAACTGACAATCAACTGTGCGAATTCTAGTTGATATTGCCAAGATTGTGCTACTTTTTGGCGATCGGTAACATCTCGAAAGCTCCAAATTCTGCCTACTGTGTCCGCTCCGACTTTTGAAGCTATGGGATAGTCGTCATGGGACTGGCGCGAGTGGGTCAAATCATGCTGCTGAAGTCTTTGCTGACTCGGGGCTCCATCGTCATAGCTAGAACTTACCTGCTCTAAAAATAGCTGCCACTCCTCAGCAGTAGGAGGGGGAGTCTCGCCGGCTAAACCGAGCTGTTCGAGTTGACGCTGGAGGTGGGGGTGCATATTTTCGGGAGCTTTGTAAGCAACTTTTTACAGTATACCTTTTTAATTAATTATATATTTGACACTCCCCGGCGTGAACGCACTCTTGATTCTTTAATCTACGACGTAGCTTGTTCAGGCAGGATTTCTCCAGCAAGAATAGAGGCTTCATCTCCTAAAGTGTTGCTTGCATCAAGTGCAAAGGTTCCGGTATGCCCTACCGTACCCAATCCTCGATTCAGGATATTCCTAGCTGCATTGAAATCTCTATTCATCACACAGCCACACTTACAAACGTGTGTCCGATTGGATAGTGTTTTCTTCACAATTACACCGCAACTAGAGCATTCTTGGCTGGTATATGCTGGGTTGACAGCAACCGTGACTCTTTTAAATACTTTGCCAAAATATTCAAGCCAGACACGAAACTGATACCAAGAAGCATCGTTAATCGACTTAGCTAGGCAATGATTTTTCACCATGTTTTTAATCCTCAAGTTTTCATAAGCTATCAAGTCGTTTGACTGAATTACGCACCGTGCAAGTTTGATTGCATGATCTTTACGTTGCCTACTTATCTTGAGATGGCGCTTGCCTAGAATCTGCCTAGCCTTGCTTCTGTTTTTTGAACCTTTGATTTTTCTGGATGTTCGACGTTGACAACGCTTAAGAACTTTTTCAGCTTGGGGGAGGAATCTCGGATTTTCAACCATCACCCCGTTTGAATCGGTGTAATATTCCTTTAAACCCACATCTAACCCAATGGTATTACCAGAGGGTTCTATGTTTTCTTTTCTGTTAACATCAATGCAAAATTGAACGTATACACCGTCTGCACGTTTTACTTGAGTAATTTGGTAAAAGTGTAAGTCGCGCGTTCCTTTTAGCTTTAGTTTACCAATTCCTTTTTTGTCGGTAAATTTGATTGATTTTCGATCATCCGCCAATTTCCATCCAGTTGATTTATACTCAACTGAGCGACAATCTTTCTGAAATTGTGGATATCCCTTTTTGCCAGGAGTTCCCTTTTTGCAGTTATCATAGAATCGGGAGATAGCAGACCAGGTTCGTTCAGCACTGGCTTGTCTTGCTTGAGAGTTGAGTTCGCCCGCAAACGGAAAATTATTGGCGAGTTCTGCACAGTATTTGTTCAAATCGTACTTATCCACTTTCTGGTTGTCCATCCAATAGCGTAAACAGCTATTTCTAACAAATTGGGCCGTACGAATTGCTTCATCTACTGCTGTGAACTGACTTGATTTCCCGTAGGTCTTAAACTCAAAAACTAGCATTGCCTTACCTCCTATTTTAGGCTACCCTACTTGGCACAAGATATTTGGTATTACAACAAAGCTTTACAATTAAAGCCGTCCTATAAGGACGGGGTTTTAAACCCAATTTCTTGATAAGAAACTATAGGGTTATTGAAAAGCTACAGATGGTGCATCTGTATCATTAAAGTGGCACTGGAATTGATATAAGGTGAAATACTCTGCCCTGTTTTGCCCATCCCATTTTTCGATTATAATCACTGTCAAAAATCGCTACTTATCAGACTTTTTGGTTGAGATCGAAAGGTCGGTGAAAATAGCTGGTAGCCGAATTATAAAAGTAGAACCTTTATCCAACTCGCTGAATGCAGTAATGTCTCCGCCCATCATTTCGCAGAATTTCTTAGTAATTGTCAGCCCCAAACCAGTCCCGCCGTATTTCTTAGTAGTTGAAGAATCAGCTTGGGTGAACGGATCGAAGATTTTGGCCAACTGTTCGGAACTCATGCCAATGCCGGTATCTTTGACCGTAAAAACAATCCAATCTTGAGGGGAAGATAACAGAGACAAGCTATTTTCAGCTTTGCCACTTCCTCTAGGCGCTCCTAATCTTTTGCCTCTCTTTTCAGCCTCGGCCGGGGTTTCGATGGAGCGGGTGACGGTGAAGGTAATTGCGCCGGAAGAAGTAAATTTGGAGGCATTGCTGAGCAGGTTGAGCAGGGACTGGCGGAGTTTAGTCAAGTCTGTCTGCATTGAGCCAATATCTTCGGGGCATTGTATTTCTAGGATATTACTATTTTTGTCTGCCATCGGGGCGATCGTTGCCGCTACTTCTTCAACCAGATTTTCAATGGTGAAGGTTTCGAGATGGAATTCGGTATGGCCTGCTTCAATTTTGGTCAAGTCCAGAATATCTTTAATTAACACTAGCAAATGCTGGCCGGCAGTGTTAATTCTCTGGAGGTCGTCGATGAACTCTTCGGCACCGAGGTCTCGGGCGTCTTCTTGGAGGATCTCGCTGTAGCCGATGATGGCATTGAGGGGGGTTCTGAGTTCGTGACTCATGTTGGCTAGAAAAATGCTTTTCGATTCATTTGCGGCTTCGGCGGCTTCTTTTCCCCGGCGGAATTCTTCGGAACGCAAGCGTTCTGTTATGTCGCTAGTCATGATTAAAACGCACTGACTGCTGCCAATGTCGATCAGCTCTACTGACAGCAGCCAGTCGCGTACTTCGCCGGCTTTGGTGCGAATTTTGATCTCTTGATTGCCGATCGAACTTTGTTCCTGCAACACCTGAGAAAGCCGTCGCCCGTCTTCTGAATTGACCCACATTCCTAACTCGCTGGCGGTGCGACCGATAAATTCCTGCCGCAACCAGCCCCCGGAGCGCAAAAAGCTGTCGTTGGCATCGAGGAAGCGTCCGTCTGTGAGGGTGCAGATGCTGATACCGACTGGGGAGGCGTGAAATGCTTTGGAAAATCTTTCTTCTGAAGAACGCAGGGCGACTTCGGCCCGCTTTCTGTCTGTGATGTCTTGGACGGTGCTGGTGATGTAGAAGGAGTTGACGGCGGCTTGTTCGCAGACTGTGCGGTGGCTACCGTCGGGGAGTACGAGCCGGTAGTCGATAATGTAGGGCTGTTGCTGAAATAAAGCGGCTTCGATCGAGCTTTTGACTAATTCTCTATCTTCGGGGTGCACGTATTCCAAGTAGCCTTCGAGGCTGGGTTCAACAGTTCCCGGCCGCTGTCCCAGGATGCGATAAATTTCCTCTGACCACCGCAATTGCTGGGTGTTGCGGTCTAAGTCCCAGTTTCCTAGTTGGGCGATGCGCTGGGCGTTGGCGAGGCTGGCTTCGCTGGCGCGCAGGGAGATTTCTGCTTGGCGGCGTTCGGAGACGGTGGCTGCTAAGACTAAGCCTGTGACGGCGATGACGGCGATGAAGGCTTGCAAAGATAACAGTGCTTGGGGGATGCTGCTAGCGTGTTTGAGAAAGGGGCCGCTACCTCTGGCTATGCCCCAGATGGCGAAGCCGCAGAGGATCAAGTTGGAGAGGGCTGTGTAGCGCTGGCCGAATCGAAAGGAAGCCCAAACTACTAGGGGGAATGGTAGGTATTCGAGGGGATAGCGGGCGTAGGCGGCGCGGGTGCGGGAGCAGAAGACGAGCCAGCCGATTGCTAGCAGCAGCAGCAGCCAAATCGCTCGTTCGGCTATCTGTTTGCGATTAGTTGGGACTTTGGGCAATTTTTGCCAGGTCAGCAGCAGCGGGGCGACGAGCAAAATTCCCATAGCGTCTCCCACCCACCAAGTCCCCCAAATTGTGCCAAAATTGCTCCAGCTAGATAAACCGGTCAGGCACACAATGATGCTGCCGATGGTGGAGTTGATCAGGGTAGATCCGAAGGCTGCTAGTCCGACTATTCCTAAAACGTCTTTGAGCCGATCGAGCTCGGCGCTAAAGTTAATCCTCTGCAATAGATAAGTTCCCGTCCACGCTTGCAGGGTTCTGGCGCTCGCTGAGATCAAAGCAATGCCGATGTTGGCCGATGGTACGCTCATGCTGACCAAGAAGCCTCCGATCGCAATTCCCGGCCACAGTTGCCGCCCGAACAGCAGCAGAGCGACTTGGGCAATTCCTGCTGCTGGCCACATCGGATAGATTTCTGAACTCAGGGTGAGCGTGGAAATTGCGAATTGCGACGCCAAATAGTAAATTATGGCGATCGCGCCTACTGCGAGGAAGTACCGCCAGGAATGTCCTTTGATTGCGTTAAGGAACTTTGTCTGCATTGTCGTTTGGGGAAAAGGTGGACGGTTATTGGGGTCTCAGTAGGTGGCACGGGACAGGCACTGGGTAGGAAAAACGTTTCTATTAGGTGATGGTAGGTCATGGGTGGTAGGTAGGGGGAGAACCTTTTGAGATAACTTTTTGTGGAGCCGTTGAGGGATCGGTTTTTTTGGCGGTGCGCTCTAATTTGCGGATTAGTTTTGGCAGCATCCCTTTTTTGCCAATATATCTTTGATGGCTAAGCATTCGGTCCGTAATTTTTGTTTTTTGTTAAAGATTTATTACCGAGCGACACCGGGCGTATTTTTGTGTCGGGCGATCGCAACTCAATTCATCCTAACATTTTGCACCATCAGTTCTGGACGCACACACTCTATTTGTAGGGTGCGCACTGCGCACCTTCTCCTTACTAATAGCGGATGAAATCTTTTTTTGGCATTAATCCTGACCATTCTCAATAATACCTAATCAACGGATAACAGCGACGCAACATCTCAGCTTTCAGGGAATTCTGGGGAAAGCAACCAGGTTTATAATTACAAGTGTAGCTGGGAGTAATTTTAACTAGATTCTCAACCAATTAATCGAAGTTTCAAGTTTGGCGATCGAATACAGTCAGGAACCCCATAGTTAAAACTAGGGGCTTGCAAAGTCCGACTCTTCGAGCGGTATGGAGCAAGCCGAACCTGACCAGGCTAAGTCCTTCGAGGACTACGTTTTTTGAGTCATGACACCGACGAATGCGTAGCCAGTTCGCCGCTCTGTCGCTAAAAGTTAAACAGTTCTAACGGGTTAAGACAGTGCTTTTAGCCGAACAAGCTCATCAAACATTGCCGAGGCTAACATTACACGCAAGTAGAAGAGACGCAACAATGTCTAATTTTATTTTTGTTCTAGACACCAAAAGCCGACCGCTATCACCCTGTAAACCAGGAGTAGCACGGTCATTGTTGAAAGCGGGTAAAGCCTCTGTCTTCAGGCGGTTCCCCTTCACAATTATTTTGAATAAAGAGGTTAATGCAAGTCCTGAGTCGCTAGAAATCAAACTAGATCCAGGTTCCAAAACTACTGGCATTGCCATCAAGCAGGGCAACAAGATAATCTTCGGAGCCGAACTACAGCATCGGGGACAACAGATTAAAGAAGCACTGCTGTCTCGTCGCCAACTCAGACGAGGAAGACGCAATCGCAAGACTCGGTATCGTCAGGCGCGATTCCTCAATCGCACCCGTCCCGATGGTTGGTTAGCTCCATCCTTGCAGCATCGGGTCGAAACAACACTCACATGGGTTCGCAAGTTGATGCGATTTGCACCCATTACCAGTATCGTTCAAGAGCTAGTGCGGTTCGACTTGCAACTCATGCAAAGCCCTGAAATCTCAGGCGTTCTGTATCAACAAGGAGAATTATGCGGGTATGAGGTGCGCGAGTATCTCTTGGCAAAATGGAATCGACAATGCGCTTACTGTTCGGTTGAAAATGTACCGTTTGAAATCGAACACATTCAGCCCAAATCAAGAGGTGGCTCCGACAGGGTTTCTAACTTGACGATTGCCTGTCACGATTGCAATCAAAAGAAAGGCAATCAGGATGTTCGAGCATTTCTAGCGACTAAACCCGACTTGCTAAATCGCATTCTCAAACAGGCAAAACTACCGCTCAAAGATGCGACTGCGGTCAATTCAACTCGATGGGCATTGTTCAACGCACTCACTGAGACGGGATTGCCCGTCACCACTGGTACGGGGGGACAAACTAAGTTTAATCGGACTCGATTAGGACTACCCAAATCGCACTGGCTTGATGCTGCGTGTGTGGGTAATGTTGACGCGCTCGAAGTCTTGACTTCAAAGCCGTTACTAATTATGGCAAAAGGGCATGGAACGCGACAGATGTGCGGTACAAACAAATACGGCTTTCCCGCACGGCACAAGTCCAGGGTACAAATCCACAAAGGATTTCAAACTGGCGATATTGTCAGTGCCACCGTTACCGCCGGCAAAAAAATCGGCTCTTATGTAGGGCGGGTTCTCTGTCGCGCTTCAGGTAGTTTTGATATCGTAGTTAAGTCTGGGAGAGTGGCAGGCATTAGTCATAAATATTGCAATCCAATTCATAAAAAGGATGGGTATAGCTATGCGTTTTGAGAAGGAAGTTTCAAGCCGACTGAAGTCGCAGCCGACTTCCTCCCCGTGTCTAAAGCCAGGGGCTTCCGTCTCGCTTTTCGGTGAAAGCAGAGAATTTACAACGAAAAAAACATTCTCTCTCCCTTTGATTGTTGCACTATATCGATTCTCTAATTTCGTGAATAATCGCCATTTCTCTTACCAATGACTCATGACTCATGACTCATGACTAATGACTCATGACCAATGACTCATGACTCATGACCAATCTGTACCTCACTTTGCAATATCTAAGGTTAGTGTCAAACGATCTTGAGCTTCTTTAAGAGCATCTTGGGGATTGCGGCCGAGGAGGGTTGCTTCGATGGCGCGGCCGAGGTTTTCTGATACGCGGGAGTAACCTGAGATGATTGGGCGCGATCGAGCCCAGTTCATTTGTTCTAAAAATACTTTCAAAACAGGCGTTTTTTCCACAAAGTTTTGATAAGTTTGGCTCTGTCTCGATTTTAAGTTAATTGGCAAGTAACCTGTTCCCAATGCCCATGCTGTTTGGAATTCTTCACCTACAACATATTCTAAGAACTCTAGAGCAGCTTTTTCGCGTTCTGGCGAGGTTTTCATTAAAAATAGGTTTTCACCCCCAACGACGGCGGCGCGGCGTTTGAGGATTGGTATGGGCATGACTGCGTAGTCGATCGCACTTTGCTGCAATTGTGCTAGAGTCCACGGCCCGGTGATTTGCATCGCAACTTTGCCGGCGATGAAGTTGTCGAGCTCGTAACCGCGTTCGGGTGCTGACAGTATGGCGGAACCTTCTGTTAACAAGTCCTGCCATAATTCCAAGGCGGCGCGAGAACCCGGACTGTCTATTTGAGGTACGGAACTTTTCGTGGTTTCTGCTTTGAAGTCGCCGCCGGCGCTGAACATGAATGGTAGCCAAGTAAATACTGTCCATTCTCCTTTGCCTAGAGAGAGCACTATGCCGTGTTGGTCTGGGCGGCCGTCTCCGTTGGTGTCTCGTGTGAGCGATCGGGCTACTTGCTTTAATTGCGCCCAATTCTGCGGCACTTGTTCGATTCCTGCGGCTTTAAATAAGCTGGGACGATAAAATATAGCCGCGTTGTTTGTGGCTAGGGGAACCGACCAAATGTGTCCGTCGAGTTCCATTGACTCGAACAGTGCCGGATAAATTTCGGCTTTCCGGGGCGATTTGTCCAGCCAGTTTTCTAGCGGTTGAATTGCGTTTAGTTCAGCTAATTTTCCGCTAATTGTGGGAACATTCCACAGCAAATCCGGCGGTGCATTTCCTACTATTGCTGTGAGGATTTTGGGCATTTGTTGGTCTGGCTGTCCGATGTAAATTGGTTTTACTTGGATGTGAGGATGTGTTTTGTTGAATTTGTCCGTAAGGGTTTGAAATACATCACGATTTGGCGGGGGATTGATGCCGTGCCACAGTGTTAGTTCGATTGTGTCGCTGTTTTTTGAAGTGTTTTGGCAGCCGCTTAATATTAGTAAATTTAAGGTAAGTAAAAGGCAAAAAATTAGTTTGAATTGCATTTTAATTGTTTTGGATAATTTGGATGAAATCATTTTTTAGTTGCCTTCAGGGAAGAAGATTTTTTTAAACCGCAGGTGGACGCGGATGGACGCGGATGGTTAGAGGTTGTTCAATAGTCGATCGTTAGTTGACTGATGAGGGCGACTTCTAACTGGAAAGCAGAGGACGATCGTAATCAATAGTTTTCTTTTAATTTCTCCCTAACAGGAAGAGGCGTTAAACTAATTCTTTCTGGTGCAAC
>Ga0335395_10001779_pt1 | contig 13421 bp, 9 predicted proteins | sample MAT02_FD_205744 | JGI IMG/M metagenome (GOLD analysis project Ga0335395, IMG submission 205744) | Freshwater microbial communities from Lake Fryxell liftoff mats and glacier meltwater in Antarctica - MAT-02 (spades assembly) (version 2) ...
GCAACAGGTGCTGATGGAGCAACAGGTGCTGATGGAGCAACAGGTGCTGATGGAGCAACAGGTGCTGATGGAGCAACAGGTGCTGATGGAGCAACAGGAGCTACTGGTGTATCAGTTCCTACAGTTAGTTTTTCTGCAGTTAATACCAATCAAGCAGGACAAATTATAGCGAATACTCAAATAATTCCTGAGTGGAATACCCCAGCTGTAACGCCTTATTATTATGATGCGAATTTTAATCCAACCTTAGGGAGATATACAGTGCCAACTTCTGGTAAATACTCTATAAAGATTGTGATATTCTATTATACTACTGGTTATTTAGTAGTTGCGAGTAATGTCAATCCTTTTTTTGTTCTCACTGATGTAATAACTAATGTTCGTTTGTTATATGGTAATTTAGCAGCAACTTATACTCCTACAAATTTAGAAGTAATTAATAGTTCTGGTCAGATTATTTTGACGGGGGATTTAGATTTAGTTGCAGGACAAATTTTAGGTATACAATATCGGGCTACTGGTTACGTTTCTGTGGGCTTAGGGCTAAATAGCATAGGTACACAGGCTGCCACATGGTCAATGCATTCATTATTTTAAAGGTGTTAAAATTACACAGCATAGGCTAAAGCCCTATGCTGTGTATTGCTTTTCAATTTAGCTAAAAATTAGCTTATCTTGATAAATAAAAAATTACATTTCTTCAATTGAAACAACAGCATCTAATTGTTGAACTTTTTGTTTTAGCTCTTCACTCATAAAAACGCCCCATTTACTATCGATATGTAAAGTAGCTAAATGTTTCAAATGATTATGAAAATGTATTTGAATGGGATTTTGACCACGATGTTGCGCAAAAAAAGTTTTTAGTTGTAGAATTTGACTTAATCGCATGCGACTTGCATCCACATTAATTAACATAGATTTCATCTTTTTTATCTCTTCTTTAGGTTTCTTATCGTTCGTAGATTTATCCGGAGAAGTTGCTGCTTTATGTGCAAATCTTGCAGCCATATGCTTGGCCTTATCATAAGCTTTATCACAATCCTCAATCATAGTCTCGTTCGCTTGTGTTAAATCATCTAACCAACGACAACTTAGTTTAATATCTTCTGCATTGCTTTTGTCAAGTTGTAGAACGGCATAAACAAGTTGATTATCGCGCAATAACGTGCATCTTTGTTCATATAAATCTGACCAAATGGGAAGCTCATAGCGCGCAATTCCATCACTGACAATAAGAATAGCAAATTTGCGTTGGGATTTATTTGATACGCGTATTTGTACAGATTCGACAATAAAGGCAGAACGAAAAACCGCATCGTGGTCTAATTCTTCAATACTTCTTAAGGGTACACAAGATAAACGTTGCAAAATACCTTTATATTCATCCATAGGATGACCAGTAAGAAAAAATCCCAATAACTCTTTTTCTTTACGTAAAGTTTCTTGTTTGGAACGACTATTTTTAACAACAGGGGGAGTTTTGAAATTTTCTTCATTACTCTCGCCAAGTAAAGAAAAAAAGGATCTTATTCCTAAATTTTCATCTTTTTGAGCTTTAGTTACTGCTTCATGAATCGCATCGATTGATAAAACAAGTGCCTCTCGACTCCAATTTGTAAAGTCAAAACAACCAGCTTCTACCAAATTTTCTACCACTTTTTTACCAACTCGTTTGGCATCCATCCTTTTAAAGAATTCGTATAAGCTCTTAAATGTTCCTCTTTGCTTCCTTTCTTGTACAATTGTTTGGACAATACCTGAGCCAACACCTTTAATGCCTGTCATAGCAAAACGAATTCCACCGGGAGTAGCTTGAAAAGTTTCACCAGCTTCATTAATGTCTGGAGGTAAGATAGTAATTCCTAAACTTTGGCAATCACGAATAAATTTAGCGACTTTTGTTAAATCATCGCGATCACAAGTCATGAGAGCAGCCATCCACTCTTTTTGAAAATTCGCTTTTAAATAGGCTGTGACATAGGATAAATAGCCATAAGCGGCTGCGTGGGATTTATTAAATCCATACGCTGCAAATTTTTCCATCTTATCAAAAATTAACATGGATGTTTTTTCGTCAATTTGATTTTCTAACGCACCTAAGCGAAACTTTTCACGTTGTTGCGCCATTTGTTCCATGTCTTTCTTACCCATCGCGCGACGTAATACGTCACCTTCACCGAGTGAGAAATTAGCAAGCTTACTCGCTATTTGCATCACTTGTTCTTGGTAGACCATAATGCCATAAGTTTCATCTAAAATATCTTTCATCCAGGGATGATCATTTTCAATTTCTTCTCGGCCATGCTTACGATTAATAAAAGAGGGGATCATATCCATAGGTCCGGGTCGATAAAGGGCGCCAACCGCAATGATCTCTTCAAATTTATCTAAATGTAATTGTCGCGCTAAATCTTGCATTCCACCGGACTCTAACTGGAAAATGCCGGCTGTTCGACCTTGGTTGATGAGGTCAAAAGTGGGTTTATTATCTAAAGGAAGATTAATCCAATCAATTACTATGCCCGAATGAGCTTTGATTGCATCTACGCAGATTTGAATTGCTGTTAACGTTTTTAATCCTAAAAAGTCCACTTTGAGCATGCCTACAGCTTCTACAGGTTTCATAGAAAACTGAGTCACGGGCATATCAGAATCTTTAGCACTAGCCACAGGAATTAAATCAGTTAAGGGCGCGCCGCTAATAATTATTCCTGCAGCATGAATTCCTGTATTACGAACAGAACCCTCTAGTTTTTTGGCAAGATCAAATAAACGCGTGACTTCATTATCTGTCTCATAAAGTTGCCTTAAATCGGGTTCTTTTTCTAAAGCTTTTTCTAAGGTAATATTTAAATCTTCCGGAATCAATTTGGCAATGCTATTGACTTTAGCGAGCGGGACGCTTAGTACACGGCCCACATCTTTTAACGCCATTTTGGCTTTCATGGTACCAAAAGTAATGATCTGCGCGACGTTATCTTTACCATATTTTTGCAACGTATAGGCAATTACTTCGCCTCTTTTGTCCATACAGATATCTACGTCGATATCTGGATAAGAAAGACGCTCCGGATTAATAAAACGCTCAAAAAATAAATGAAATCTTAAAGGTTCAATATCAGTAATGCCAATCAAATAAAGGACAATTGAGCCTGCACCTGAACCTCTTCCGGGTCCCATGGGTATGTGATTTCTTTTAGCCCAATTAATAAAATCCCAAACAATGAGTAAATAGTCGCTCATGCCTTTAGGGACAATGATGCTCATTTCGTAATCTAATCGTTCTCTTACAATCTGCATAGGATCGCGATCAGGAAATAATTCTTTAACTTTTGCTAATCTTTCAGTTGTATAGCGGTTAGGAATACCTTCTTCACAGAGTTGCCAAAGAAATTTTTCTACTTCGCGTTGTTGTTCTTCTTTTTCATAAGGTTTATCGGCCAAAGAAGGAGGTGTAAAAATAGGATAATGTTTTGTTTTAAAATCAATCTCGACATAACATTGTTCAGCAATCAATCCCGTTTGTCGAAGAGCTTCTGGTTGGTCTGCAAACAGCTCTTGCATTTGTTCACTAGTTTTGAAGTAGTATTCATGAGAAGAATAGACTTGTCTTTTAGGATTGGGAATTCGAAATTTAGGCACCCCATAAGAATCTTTTTCCCATAATTCACAAGGTTCACCCGATTGAATATTCATTAGAATTTCATGTGGTCGCCAATCTTCACGTTCCAGATAGTGGATATCGTTTGTTGCTACCAGGGGAATTGTATGTTTTTGACTAAGTGCAATTAACTCTTCATTTAACTTTTGTTGGCGATTGACATGATCTTGGTATTGTTGGATGAGCCATGTTTCATTGGCTAACCCATCTTTTTGAATATCTTCAGCAGACATCGAATGCCGTTGCAGATCTAAGTAGAAATTGTCTTTAAATAATTGCTGATAACTTTCTAAATGTTCTAAAGCTTTATTGGGCGTTCCATAAAGAATCTCGTAGGCTAAAAATGTTCCCGAGCTTCCGGTGATACAAATTAATCCTTCCCCATACGTTTTCAATAACTCGTAATCAATGCGGGGATAATAATAAAATCCGGCTAAATAGCCAATAGAGGAGAGTTTGCAAAGATTTTTGTAACCTTGTTGATTTTTGGCGATTAGGGTTAAATTGTAAGCAGCGCGCATGCCCGGCAATTTAACTTTTTCTGTATGTGCCGTTAGCGCGACATAGAATTCACAACCCAAAATGGGTTTGATTCCGTTAGATTTACATTCTTTATAAAATTCGACAGCTCCAAATAAATTCCCATGATCCGTTAAAGCAATGGCTGACATTTGACTCTGTTTAGTTTTTACAACTAAATCATGTAGAGAGGGGGTTGCATCTAAGATAGAGTATTGCGAATGAGAACGTAAATGAGTAAAACCAGACATGGGAAAATCACTATTTTCGTGTTATAAATGATGACATGAAAAGCTAAAAAAGTTTATTTTTTTAATTTTTAAACTTTAACACCTAAAAAAAGTATAAATTATAAGAACAAAATTCTCTACTGTTATATCAAATCATCTAACCACGACAGAAAGAAAAGATCAAAATGATATTTTCTATTTCATGTCTTTTTTTGATGCAATTTTATTGCAGATATTGACCATAAAGGTAATAAAAATAGCATAGTAATTCCGCAACAAATGAGCATGGAAATATAAAATCCGTCCCACCCAAAATTTTGCGTGACTGTTCCTAATGGATAACCTGCAAAAGCTGCACCAAGATAAGCAAATAAGCCGACAAAACCCACAGATGTGGCAGCAGCGCGTTTATGAGATAGTTCAGCAGCAACTAATCCAATCATCATTTGAGGACCAAAGATCATAAAACCTATTAAAAACATTGTGATTGAATCCAGCCAAGGATGATTGAGGGGGATAAACCAAAACATAGCAATTGTTATAAAGATGCCTATAGCAAAAATAACATTGATGGGTCCACGTTTTGCGCTTAAAAAACGATCAGACGACCAGCCTGCCGCTAAAGTTCCAAAAAAACCCCCTACTTCAAATAGTGATACACAGCCATTTGCAGCGATACTACTATATCCTTTTGATTCCACTAAATAAAGGGCTGTCCAATCATTAATTCCTGTACGAACTGTATAAAGAAAAAAATAGGCAAAAGCGAGTAACCAAATATAAGGATTTTTAAGGACAAATTGTAAAAGCAAGTCACGTAAGCTGACTTTTTCATTGTTACGTTCAGCTTCAATCTTATCCATATAGTCATTTCGGTATTTGTCAATAGGAGGTAAACCTAAGGATTGAGGCGTATCTCGCAATCGATTGATTAAGAAAATGCCTCCCAATATACAGATTACTCCCGGAAAAAACATGGCATAGCGCCAACCATAATGTTGTAAAGTAAATCCGACTAACCAGGGAATCAAGAAACCTCCTACATTATGCGAAACGCTACAGGTTGACCACCAGGATCCCCTTTCAGAATGAGAATACCACTGAGTTAAAAAGCGCACGCATGGAGGCCAGCCAAATCCTTGAAACCAACCATTTAAACCCCAAAATATAGCAAATAAAACAAGAGAAGAGGAAAGACCAAAAAAGATGTTACATAAACCGGTTAAAATCAAACCACTCGCCATCATATAGCGGGGGTTGACTTTATCTTCCATTATTCCACTTGCAAACTTACTAATTCCATAAGTAATGGATAAGATGCTTCCTAAAATTCCAAGTTCACTTTTTGTAAAACCTAAATCTGCAATTAGCCCAGGCATGGCAAATGTAAAACTTTTTCGCGTGAAATAATAGAGAGCATAACCAATAAACATGGAATAAAGAATGCGAATACGCCAATACTTATACTCAGTGTTTACTTGTTCTTCATCTTGTATTTCCGGTAAATGGGGAGCCGGTTTTAAAAATGAGAAAATCGTATTCAAAATTTCTCCTAAAAAATTTATAAATATTTTTCTTTAATATTTATTATTAAATTACCCAGCCTTATCAAATCTTATCAAAAATCTATAATCAAAGATAGAGACATGTAATAGAAAGGAAAATCTCAGATTCTGTCAAGAATTTTTTACAGAAATTGCAAGGTATTTGCAAACATTTTCTTTTTTATAAGCAGTGGAAAATAATTCTCTAATAGAATTTAAAGTTATTAAATTGTATTTTCATGTTTTAAACACGATTAAATTTGTTAATTTTGATCATAAGCTATATAGATAGTCTAATTAAAAAAAAACAATGTTAGATTATTTGTTAAACAAATTTAAAGTGATTTGAAATCTTTGATTGACGCTTATATTGAGATTTGTTAAAAGAGCAGGAAATATAAACGTCAATGATTTAAATTCCTGCACATGATTCGTCTCACAATAACTTCGTATAAAGATCCAGAAATTCATCTATTCAGCAAAGCAATTATTTTGCTTGGTTCAGATAGTACACAAGTTGATTTAGCTTTAAACAATTCTTTAATTCAGGCTGTTCATTTAAAGATTATTGAACAAAGTGGTGTATTTTTCGTTTTAAATTTAGTCAATGATCCTTTTGTTTCTGTGGATCATCAGCCATTTGGAAAAAAGCAGCTAAAAAGTGGCGATAAAATCCAGATAGAGCAATTTGAAATCCAATTTGATGATTTAAATGAAAAATTGGAAGAAGAAAATGCCCCAACTAAAACAGCTACAGCTTCTTCAAAAAGCATCTCTGCGAATGAGCCACTTTTACAGATTGATTTTCCTTTTGACAATGACATCGCTATTCTGACTCCTGGAGAATTGAAAAATACTCAACTAGATTTATCACTGAATGAGCTCTCATCAGAAGTTGAATTGGAAAAACAAGCAACAAATATCCACCAGCCTGCTCACTCTAAATTAAAAACCAGTCTAAAAGATGATTATCTGCGTGATTTGGAGGATGATAATTCAAATTTCAAGGCAAGTCCGTTCAATGATGCAGAAATAAATCGAAAGCCCAATAGAAATGTTATCTTTATTCTTTGTATTTTTTTTCTAATTTTATTTTCTTTTGTTAGTTCTTTAATTTATTTAAGTATTAGTGGAAAAAATGGAGCGCAAGAATTAAAAGCTGCGCAAGGTATTGCAGATATTGCAATGGCCTTGACTCATGCCAAGCTTTATCACATTAAGCCCCATAATCAAAACTGGCTTGATGGGGATTTTATTAAAAGCAACTTACAATCGATCATTCCAAATGTGGAATCTTATGCTTTAAATTTAGATACGCAAGGTAAATTCAATTGTTGCCCTTATACCTTAAGAATTTATACGGATAGAGATCTAACAAGGTTTTTGTTAATTGCGCAGCCTGTATCTGGTTTTTTAAATAATTTTTTTCCTAAAACAATTATCGCTCTGGATTCTGAATTGATGGAGCTCAGAACTTTTAAAGATGTGAGAAATATCAACCGTCTGCTGGCGCATCCCGATCCTTTAGAAGGCACAAATGGAAATGAAATAGGGAACTTAGTTAAGGATGGACAGCTCATTCGACTGAATGTACTTGCTTATGAATCTAATCATTCAGATTTCTCTCCTCCAAAAAATATTGCGTGGATTAAGCCTAAAGCAGAAAATTATATTTATAATGCTCCTCGTTATTATCGCTTAGCGCAAAACCTTTTACAGCAAGCGATTAGCCTTTCAACTTCTAAAGGTAGTGGACAAGAAGTCACCAAGCTTAAACAGGACGTGACAAATTTTTCAAAGTTAACTGATTTAATCCTTTATTCAGACAATCAAGAAGCGGCTCTTTTATCTAGGCGCAGTCTGATGCTTTTTGCCCCTTCGGATAAATTTTTGTTTGGTTATTTACAAATGCATCAAGAAAAATTCATTGAAGCGCATTTATTAAAAGAAGAACCTGAAGAGAAAGATTCTAAACTGGCTGAATTTCCACCCATTTCAGAGCCTATAGCGATGGAAGATAGTCCCATCTTGCAAACACAGGATGAAGAGGAAGAAGAAACAAGTATTGATATCAATCATCCTATCTATATTCAATTAAAAGCATTAGTAGTCACAAGACAAAACGAATTAAGGCCTTTATCTGCAGCAATCTATTATTTATTAAATCAAGAACTTGATTTTCCTAAAGCTCATTTTCAAGCAGAGTTTCAAAATCTTTACCATAATTATTTGATTACCAATTCTCGGCACAAACAGGCTATTAAAGAGACAATATTAAAGCTCTATCATCAATATGAAGAAATGCCTATTAATCAATTTGTCTCGTTTATCAATTCTGTGCATCTCAGTCATATGATTATGCAAAAAGATGAGACGTTACGACTCATCGATGAAAATTGTATTCAAAATTTAGAAAATATTTTTAAACATATTCAGAAATGTCAATCTATTTTGGAAGTAGATAACTTAGTTCATATTGCATTGACATGGTTAAATTTTGATTATCTAAAAGATCCCGAAGAGTTAATTAAATATCAAAATTTATTAAGAAATCATATTTTAGATCAATTAAAAGCTTTTCTAATTGTTGATAGAAAATTAGTCAGAGTTAAATTAGACGATATAGAAATTTTAAAACATATTCTAGATCATGAAAGATTGATTAATTTAGAAGAAAAAGAGTTTTTTTTAGCTGAATTTGATGAAATGGTTCATCTAGACAAAAAAAATGCGCATTTGATCAGGAGCGCTTATGAAATTTAATATTCCCCCTGGAGTTTTTGATTTAATTCCACTAAATGAAAAAGAAAAATGGAAAAGTAGTTATATTTGGAACTACATAGAAAAAATAATTCGTGAAGTGACAGCAATTTATGGGTATCAAGAAATTCGTACACCTACTTTTGAAAGAACGGAACTATTTCAAAGAAGTGTAGGGGATGACTCAGATATTGTCTCTAAAGAAATGTATACTTTTATAGATAAAGGGAATCGTTCGATGTCCTTGCGACCTGAAGGGACGGCACCTGTAATGAGAGCATTTGTTGAAAATCGTTTAGATTTATCTTCTGTCAATCAAAAGCTTTTCTATATTGCTCCTATGTTTCGTTATGAAAGAGCCCAAGCTGGCCGATACAGACAACACCATCAATTCGGAATCGAAGCAATTGGCAATGGTTCTGCTGAACAAGATGTGGAAGTCATTGATCTTTTATTTGCTTTTTATAAGCGATTGGGTTTGAAGAATTTACGCTTATGCATCAATTCTTTAGGAAGTAGTGAAACACGAGTTAAGTTTAAAGAGGCATTAAAATCCTATTTATTGCCACACATGTCTCATCTTTCGGAGGACAGTAAAAATCGATTTCAGAATAATCCTTTGCGCATATTAGATTCTAAAGATGCAAAAGATCAAGAAATTGTTCGAAATGCCCCTTCTATTCTAGAATTTCTGTCTGAAGAAGATCGTATCCATTTTCAAGAAGTTCAAAACTTATTGACATCACTAACTATTCCTTTTGAAGTTAATCCTTTACTTGTTAGAGGATTAGATTATTACAATAAAACTGTATTTGAAGTGGTAGCGGGAGAGTTAGGAGCTCAAAACAGTATTGGTGGCGGTGGACGCTATGATGGACTAGTCGCACAAATGGGTGGACCTAATTTGCCATCTTTTGGTTTTGGAACTGGTTTAGAACGTGTGATACAAACACTGATTAATCAACAAATAGATTTACCTCAACCAAACGTTCCGTTCATTTATTTTATTGCATTGGGTGAGAAACCAAAAAAAATCTGCTTTGAATTTTTACATTCATTGCGTGCTAAAAATATTCCGGCACAGATGGATTATACAAGTAAAAAAATTGGTAAAGCCATGCAAAATGCAGACCAATTGAAAGCCACTTATACTGTCGTAGTGGGTGAAAATGAAATTGAAAAAAAAACTTGGCAATTGAAAAATATGCAAACGGGTGAATTACAAGATGTTCATGTGCAAGAATTTGCATTATTTGTGGCAGAGTTGTATAAGAAGCTAAATGACTGATAAGAACCATATAAAGATCTTTGGTTCAATTTAGTTGAATTAAATAATCTGCTTAACCTAAAGTATGATTTTGTTTTTCAAATCGGAGGTTACCTATGTTTAAAAAATCGCGTATAGCCAAAATTATTTGTTTAAGTATTTTGTGCCTGAGCAGCTCATTGTCAGCTGAAGATAAATCTCAAAACGTTGGAAGCAGTGCAGCTAGCACAGCATCAAAGCTTGAGACACCTAATGCAACAGATAAGAATGTACAAATTGACATGGTAAAATTATCTCGTGCTTTTGGTAATTTTATTGGACGCAATCTACAATCTTCACCTGCCTTAAAATTTAACATTGATGACTTGATTGAAGGCATTAAAGATGGAGCTGCAGGTAAAGCCTCACCGCTATCTGAAAAAGAGTACGAAGCAATGATGGCCGCAGTACAAGAAAAAGCTTTCAAAGAGATGTCAGAAACCAATCTTAAATCAGCAAATGAATTTATTGAGAAAAATAGTAAAGAAGCTGGCGTTAAGGAAATTGCTCCAGGTCAACTTCAATACACTATTTTGAAAGAAGGGACAGGACCTCAAGTGGCTGCGCATGCTTCACCAAAAATTCATTACTCTGGCAAATATCAAGATGGAACAGTTTTTGGTTCATCTGAAGAAATGGGGGGGCCAATCACAATTCCTTTAGACCAAACGATTGCAGGTTTTAGTAAAGGTATTGTAGGGATGAAAGAAGGCGAGAAAAGACGTTTGTTTGTTCACCCGGATTTGGGTTATGGCACAACAGGTCAATTACCTCCTAATGAACTTTTAATTTTTGACATTGAAGTTGTAAAAGCTGATACTGCTGATGAGAAAGCTAAGAATGATGGTTCTAAAGATAGCAGCTCAGACGAAGACAATGACGATGATGATGATGATGATGATGATTTCTACTTCGAAGAAGATGATTTAGAAGAAGCTTCTCCTCAAGCTAAAGCTAACGCTTCACAAGTAAACGTTCAAGCCAAATAAGCCAATTAATTTTTTAGGAGTGTTTGATTAAAAACACTCCTTTTTATTTCAAAGCATTTTTTATGAAAATCATTTTATTTCAACCTCAAATTCCCCCCAATACAGGTAATGTCGTTAGGACATGTGCAGTTACAGGTTCCAATTTAGTTCTGGTAGGTCCATTGGGTTTTAGCGTCAATGACCGCTGGCTGAAAAGAGCAGGTTTGGATTACTGGGAAGGAGTAAATGTTGAAGTCATCGATGATTTAGAAGCTTACCTAGAAATGCAAACTTCTGAATTTTATTTTTTTTCAAGTAAAGCTAAAATCTTATACACAGAAGTTACATATCCTAAAGATGCCATTTTGATTTTCGGTTCTGAGACCTCGGGTTTACCAGAAAAATTTTATGAAAAATGGCCTAATCGCTATGTAAAAGTTCCCATGATTGTTGGAGTGCGCTGTTTAAATTTAGCAACTACTGTTGGAATTGGCGTTTATGAGGCTTGTAGGCAGCAAAGTTTTCAATTTTAAAATTTTTTCCATAAAAAATCCCAATCAGTTATAATAAAGGTATGAAGAATGACGGGGGTGTTACGGTTTCGACTAGGAAGTGAAAAATTAATTGCATGCGGAGGATATCAGTTGGCCTCCTTAAAAAACTGGTAAAAAACATAAATGTCAAAAACGACAACATCATTACAGGTGACTTCGGTCATTATGAGATGGCAGCTTAAGACCTAACAGTCTTAGGGTGCGTGGTAACCCAAGATTGGACCAAGGATTTTGGAATTTACCATAATTCACTTGGTACGAGTTTAAATTCCGCCGCTTCTAGGAGTTTTAACTTAAGGAAAATGAAGCAAGTCGACTTCAATATTGTATCTTGTATGGAAGTTGATGAGATTTCAAGATACTAAGCATGTAGTGGTTAATTCGTAGTTTGCCAAGGACGAGAGTTCAATTCTCTCCACCTCCAATTGGTTGGATCCTCGCGGTACCCAATCATAGTAGAAAATGGCTCACAGATTTCTGTGAGCATTTTTTTACCCTCTAATTTTAGGTTCTGAAACACCAAATTCAACAATTCCCGTTTTTCATCAACTTCAGAACTTTCGAAGATTTCTCTGGCACGCTCCGCTAAATTGAGGACCATATTCGCTGTGACATAAAACCCACATTCCGCATGCTTAATATATTGATAATCAGCGAGATGTATTTTGTAAATAAAATTGTTTAAAACATAAAATTGCTTACAGATGCTTTTAAATATGCTCACAAAAAAACAAGAAATTGTTTAAATTTTTAAGAAAAGAAGATATTTCATATCCAGTACATAACACTGAATTATTTAAATAATTCAGAATTTTTTGCTTGAACCCGCGGAATGTGGGGTAAAAGATAGTTTTGCCTAATATAATTTGCATGACAGCATTACAGACAGCCTCCCTAATGAGAACATCGGGTATCAAAGGGATGTCTTTACGAAAAATGTTGTTTGGCTGCATCGAAAACGCATGGGGGATATCTCGCATAATATTGGCAATGACACGAGGGATTGCCAAAACGAGAGCCTCGCCAAATTCATAACATTGCGAATAGCGTTTTTCAGGATGTGGTACCCATTTGACAAAGTTCTTGATGACATCAGGCTGTTTCTGTCTCATTTTCAGATGACTGTTTAACTCTTTTGCCGTCTGAGTTTTGTTGTGAAGCCGTTTTTTACCTAAATGAGATTTTACATCTTGATTTAAAAATTCATCTGGGTTTAGTTCTGGGCAATAACTCGGCAAATAAAACAATTTGATATGTTCCACATTTTCTGTAAGCCACTTTATAACTTTTTTTGACTTGTGCGCACGATGATTATCCACAATCAAAAACATTTTTCTATTAGCTTGACGAATGGATTTTTTCAAAAATCTAAGAAATACATCTTCTTTAAAGTTTTCATAAAACACCATAAAACTTAATTTTCCTGAATTTGTAATAGTCGAGATCAACCTCTATCTTCTCTATAATTTCCAACTATTTTCATCATTTTTTCAATAATGGATTGAACTTCATCAGAAACAATAAGGTCAATAGGTATTTCTAAAGCTTTATTTCTAAGTAACGGATCACACGATAGAACAAAAGGCGATGTAGACATATACGATTCTTCTCCATTTAACCATTGATAGGAACCTCCCAGAAATGCGAATAATATGAAAAATACCCTCATGGCAGATTTTCTCTTCTCTGATTATGAAGCTTGGGATAATAGCACACTCTGCCAAGGCTTGAAAAGAAATAATTTGGTGGAGTCAAAAGTTCTCAGCAATTCGGAGCGCTAGGGAAAATAAGGAAATTCTTCTTTCTTCTCTCGAGAAGAAATCAGAAAGCTCTAACTTCTTATGATCTTTGGAAACGGGAAGTTTAGAAATATTTA
>Ga0335395_10001780_pt1 | contig 13416 bp, 13 predicted proteins | sample MAT02_FD_205744 | JGI IMG/M metagenome (GOLD analysis project Ga0335395, IMG submission 205744) | Freshwater microbial communities from Lake Fryxell liftoff mats and glacier meltwater in Antarctica - MAT-02 (spades assembly) (version 2) ...
TCAAAAGAAACCTAGGTCATATTGAACAACTAATTGAGTCAGGTGCGACCCTAGAAAGTCTGAATAAAAAGCAATATAAAACTTTGCTAGTCCTCACAGAAGTCTCTCGCCAACAGCAATGGTTATTGGAGAATAATAAACAGAGTATTGAGGATAGAATAGTAAGTTTAAGTCAGCCCCACATCCGCCCTATAGTCAGAGGAAAAGCTGGAAAAAGCGTAGAGTTTGGAGCTAAACTATCGGCGAGCTGTTTTGAAGGATATGTATTCTTAGACCGAATAAGTTGGGATAATTTCAACGAATCAGGAGACTTGAAAGCACAAGTAGAAGCATATCATAGATTCACAGGATATTATCCAGAGTCCGTTCATGCAGATAGGATTTACCGTACAAGAGAGAACCGAGCTTGGTGTAAAGAAAAAGGCATGGGTCTTCTGGGTTTGAGGTGATAATAAAAACTAATTAGAAAAGCAAGCTAATAGTCGAGCTCGAAAATTGTCGAAGTTAACAAATCCATAGGCTTGACGCTTAATCACTTTGAGGCGATTGTTGATTCCCTCCATCACACCACTCGTTGTTCGGTTCAAGAAATAGTTACAAATTCCATCGATATGATTGCGAAGCCTGGTTAGGGTATCACTGTAAATCGGTTGTGCTTTCTTAATCCATTCAAGCAGTGATTTTTTTCCCTCTTCCACACTATGATGACTTTCAAAAATCTCTCTGAATTCTTCTTTTAATTCATAAGCAAGCTTAAGACGCTTAGATTGAATTAAAACTGTAGCCAATTTAATCCGCTCCTCTTCTTTTAAATCTACACCATTCCTCAGAACAATAAATCTGCTACCTTTTCCTTTAATCTTGCTTTGAATTCGGATTTTATTCAATTCCTCATTCACATATTTCATCACATGAAATCGGTCATACACTACAATCGCATTCGGAAAAACTTCTTGGATAACTTTTGGAAAACCACCCCACATATCTACACTCACTTCTGATACCTGCTCACGAACCTCAATCGGTTGCTGCATCAGAACTTCCATGATACCTTGCTGTTCATGACTATCGATCACTTCAATCAATTGGCTTTGGTCAATATCGGAGACTACAGTCACAAAATCTTGATGCCCTTTCCTCATACTAATTTCATCGATACTCAGACGTTTAACCGCTCCCCATGAGGCTTTTTTACTTGTTTTCGCTGATGATTGAAAATTCCTTGAACTTGATCCCAACTTAATTCTTCCTCTCGTTTTACCTGTTCCACCGTTGTCACCTGAACACGGTGATAAATATACTCCTCATATCGTTGAGTATAACGCCGACCTTCATCAACAAAACACAGTTGCTCTGTGAAATATTTTTGACAATTGTTACAGTAGTATTGGCGGCGAGGAATTTCCAATTCGATTAACTGACCTGAAATCGGTAAATCTCGAATCAAGATTGGACGAATCTGATGGAGTTCATCTCTGGACTGTTGACAGTGAGGGCAAGTAGCATGATCAGTCAAAAAACCAACTTTTAGAATTGTTTTTGTATCATTTTTAATACATCTTTCAATCGTAATGTCTGGCAAATTGAGTAATCCGTCAAGATGAAAATCCATGAGCGACGCTCTAGCAGAAAGTTCATATATTATACAGTTTACACCTCAAACCCAGAAGACCCAAAGGCATTAGAATTAGTGGGCCACCCCTAGGAAGACCTCCAGCAAATGTGAGTAAAGAAAAAAAGAAGCAAGCCAAGGAAGATGAGAAGATTCGTCAGGCAATTGAGGGGAAATTTGGGCAAGGTAAACGAAAGTTTAGCCTGAATCTGGTAATGACAAAACTTGAAAACACATCTGGTACAGCTATTGCTATCACTTTTTTAGTAATGAACCTTTCTACCTGGTGGCGCCGGGTTTTTTGTGTGTTTTTATGGGGTTCGGGAAAAATAATGCCTGTTTTTGGACTTAACATAATTTGCGCTTATATTTCACTCAAAATGAGGCCGGAAAAACTCATCTTTAACTCTGGTTTAATAATCGATCACTCCCGATCGCCAAAAAGCGATCAATTATTCAGCAAGCCCTAATTAAAACAACCCCGAAACACCTGATAGTTAAGTTAGTTATCAGCCTTTGAGGTTCGATATCGAGTTAGTCTCCTCAACGCCTACATCTAAAAAGTGCAAGTGACTCTCGAAATCAGTATTGGTAGCAATCACCAAACCCGTCTTCCCCCAAGGGGCGATCGCCCTGGGTGTAGCGGGGCTGCTAAAATTCCCTACTTGAGTGCCTTGACTGTTTAAAACGAAAATCTGCCCCCCAACATCCGCCAAAACCCATCCCCAATTAGCCACACAAGCCGCAACAGGCAAACTTCCGCAAGGAATTCGCGCTACCTTGAGCGGCCACAATTTCATCAACAACACGGCCGCTTTGCCAGATTGAGGAATTCCCAGCAAAGTATAAGGCTCCGGTGTCAGTATCATCTCTCCGACGCTGGCAGACAACCGCACAGAACCCACCGCAGTGCCGCGACGAGTGTAAACCCTAAAAATAGTTTGGGGATTTTTCGGTTCGTTGTCCGGCCAAATGGCTAAGACGTGTCGCCCATCCAAAAACATTAATTCCGGTAAATAGTGTTCCGCTAACGGTACAGTAGCGATCGGCCTGGGAGCTTGTTCTATATCGCCCTCGGCACTGTTTGCACCTAAAGCATAAAAGCGCAGTTCTCCCGGAACAGCCACTGTCAACCAGCGGCCGTGAAAATCAACAGCAGCTTTAAAAGCATCTGTACCTTGCCTTAAACCCGTATCCAGCAAGCACTGAGGTTCCCAAGATCGATCGCCCATCCAGTAAATTTTTTGTGGACTCAGAACGCAGCAGCCGTGGGAAGTAGGTAAAATGCCACGCACAATTTCCGGCATAGATATAGAAATCGGCATTTCTTCAGTAACTAGCGGATTTTCCGGCTGACACCAAACCTTCACATCTTTATCTACTGCAGCGTAGAGATACTTCTCAGTCGCAATCAAAGCCGTCAGCGGTGCAGAAAGTATCAGTGGCTTTGGCTGCGAAACCGCATAACGCACAGTCCGAAGTAAATTAATAGCCTGCCCTGATGGTTCTTTCTCTTCGACTTGGGCCAAAGAATCAGTTTCCGACTTCAGACTTTTAGCGCCGCGGGTTGCGGGATTTTCCCAAGGAACTATGCAGTCGCCCAATTGCCTGACAGCGGGGTCGTACAGGATCAGCCGCAGAGCTTGAGCCATTTGGGAAGCACTGGCAAAACGCCGGGCGGGAAGCTTTTCCAAAGATTTTTTGACTATTGCTTGTAAAGGTTCGGGAATAGCGTCGGGAAGTTGCAAGCGTTGATTCAGGTGCGCCCACCTCAAGTCTCCGGGGGTGCCACCGAAAGGGCGGTAGCCCATTAGCAACTCAAACAGCAGAATTCCCACTGCATATATATCTGACATGGGGGAATAAAGACCGTAAAACCGCTCTGGGGCCATGTAAGCGGGGGAACCTACGGTAGCGTCGGGAGAAAGTTCTTGGTGGAGGCGAGTTGTACCGATTTCTGGCAGTCGGCGGGCGATACCAAAGTCAGACAGACGGGGCGACCAACCTTTGGAGCCTAGAGTTAGGAGGATATTTTCTGGTTTTACGTCGCAGTGAACTACACCTCGGCGGTGGGCGTAGTCTAAGCCAGCTAAAACTTCCATGACTAACTGCAAACCTTCGAGCAGCCGTAAGGGACGGTCTTGTTTGAGCAGGTTGCGGAGGGTTCCGCCCTCGCAGTAGTCCATGACCAAGTACCTGCCTGTAGCTGTGTGTTCTAGAGCTCGGCAGGTGACAATGTTGGGGTGCTGCAAGGTGATCAGAAACCACAGCTCTCGCAAGAATTCGCTAGTTGGGGCTTTTTGATGGCTGAGTTCTTTGAGAGCAACCAGTTGGCTGGTGAGGCGGGAGTCTTTGGCGGGAGTTTCTCGAACGCTGGCACAAAATACCCGACCGAATTGCCCTTGTCCGACTAGCCCTAAAATACGGTATTTAGAATTTTGCATCGGTCTAATTATAGGAAATGCTTGAGCTAGTATTAAAATATGTAAAGAATTCTGACAAAAATTCAAATTTTTGAATCGATCGCCAGGTACTGCTATGTTATCTCAGGTTCATTCTCTGCTGAGTAAAAGCGATCGCACAGTCGCACCTACTAAAATCCTTGAGCTTCGGAGTCAGTATCAATCTTGCCGGATTCGGGTGCCGGATCTGGAAATGCCTGTGGCTGCTATTTTAGTCGATCGCGAGTATTACAGTTTTTTCAAGGCCGTCCAAGAAGCGTCTAAGGTTTTAGCCATCGTAGCTAAGCTGGGGAATAGGGGCGACTCAACAGCGATTACCAAAACGGCTAGCGGTTATGCAATCTGGGTCATGGAGCCGGAAGCCACTGCTGTCAAGCCATCTTAACGTTTTTGGGTGTTAGCCAAAATTGTTTAAGCTTTCAATATTTCGATCGCCCTTGCTAAATACTTAACTGGACAGAATGAAAAATCAATATGGTTAAAATTATTAGACTAGATCCAATTGCCGAAGAAATGGCAGTGGAAACCCGATCGAATATCTTGGCGGCTTTACTTTCCAAAGACTTAGACGTTCTCAAAGAATGCGGTGGGCGGGGACAGTGTGCTACCTGCCACGTTTACATTAAAGAGGGCATGGAAGGCTTGTCTGACATGAACCGCCGCGAGAGGAGGACGCTAGAAGTCATTACTACAGCTAAAGCCAATTCGCGACTTGCTTGTCAGGCTCAAATTATGGGCGAGGGTGTGGTTGTAGAGTTGCCGGCAGGGATGTACATTAATGCTATTGAAAATGTAGGCGCTCTAATCGGCCGCCGGGCTCAGCAAGATTTGTTGCATCCCATTACGGGTCAAGTGGTTGTGGAATCGGGAAAGTTGATTACTCGTTCGATCGTCACTCAGCTTAATGAAACCCGCTTCCAAGTAGGGCAGTATTTAGCTCGGACGAAAGAAGCCTGAGCTACCAACACTAATATATAGCCTTTCTCCAAAAAATGAGAAGTCAGTCGATTTTAGATTTTAGATTTTAGATTGGGGGATTCAGGGATTTTAGATTTTAGATTGAGGGATTCAGGGATTGAGGGCTCATCTTTGTGAGAATTGCTATAATTGCAGACGGGAAAGCGCCAATTCAGTTAAAACTTGATATGTTGGATTTGAACAGATGGTTGCCCCAAAGAAAAAAATCATATTATGTTGAGCCAACTTGCGCGTTTGAGTACGGAAGCCGATGGACGCTACGCCACCGCCGACGAGCTCCAATTTTTAAAAGACTATTTTCAGTCTTTAAATCATCGGATGACTGCTTATAAAAAAATTCAAGCGGCTGAAAAAGAAATTCTTCGGCAAGTAGAAGCACAAATGCAGTCTCTCGATCCTAGTTTATTTCGCCGGGGTTCTCAAGATGTGACGGCAAAGTGGCGCGTAGACGCTCAGCGGGTGTTGAGACACTCGGCTGCAGCACTTTTGATTAATGATACTGAACGGTTGCGCGATCGGCTGCTGCTTTGGTTCCAAACTATTTTAGGCGCTTTTCAAGCTCGAAATAGTTCGGCTGTTACCTACGATGTGATGAAAAAGGTACTAAAACAATATCTGACTGCTGAAGAAGTCAGTTTATTTTTTCCGATTCTGGACATCAACCGCACTGTACTGGGTAAATAATCAAAGGAGATGTCATACCATTTTAAATTTTAGATTAAAGAATTGAAGAATTGGTTATGATATCGTGTCCGATCGATTAACCGCACTAAAATTAACCGCAGTAAAATTGGATCAGTGCGTCAGTCAGCGTCCGTAGCCGGAGAGCGTATGCAAGTCCGCACTACAAACCGTTTTTGTTATGGTAATCGATCGGACACGATTTGACTGATGAGATCGGGCTTTGGAGCAGGCATACAGTTGCATTTTTTAGAAAAACTGCTGTCAGCTTAACGGGGGTAAATTTTGCCGTTAGGAAGAATGGCTCCAATCAAGTTTGCTCCCGTCAAATTCGCCTCACTAAGAATGGCTCCCCGGAGGTTGGCTCCTGTCAAGTCAGCTTTTCGTAAGTTGGCTTTACTCAGGTTAGCTTTGCTCAAGTCAATTTCGTGCAGGCAAGAATTAGAAAGGTTGGCACTAATCAGGTAGGCTCCGCTCAAGTTGGCTTTGGTGAGGTTGGCCCCGCTCAAGTTGGCTTCCATCAGATAAGCACCGCTGAAGTTAGCTTCGTTCAACAATGCCTCTGCCATATTGATTCCAGTTAAAAGTTTGCGACTCAAATCTACACCAGTGAGGTCTGCGTTGCTGAGGTTGATACCGCTTAAATGGCAGCCATTCAAAGTAATCTTTCTCAGGTAGGTTTTGCTGAGGTCTGCTTTGCACAAGTTGGCTCTTTCCAAGCAAGCTTCGGTGAGGTCTGATTCGCTCAAACACGCGCCGTTTAAATAGGCTTGAGTGAGGTTGGCTCGTCTGAGGTTAGCTTTCAACAGGTTGGCTTTGCTGAGGTTGGCACGGGTTAAGTTGGCTCCGGCTAGATTGGCTTTGGACAATTCGGCTCCGGTGAGCTGCGCTTCGCTCAAGTCTGCTTCTTTGAGACTGGCTAGACTCAAGTCTGCATCTTTCAAGTTTGCCCCGTTGAGATTGGCTTTAATCAGATAGGATTTACTGAGATTTGCCTCGCACAGAACGGCTTTGGGGAGTTTTGCCGCGCTCATATCTGCACCTATGAGATTAGCCTTGAGGAGAATTGCTCCAGTCAGGTTTGCCCAATTCAGGTGAGCTCCGCTGAGGTTGGCTCCGCTGAGGTTGGCTCCGCTGAGGTTGGCTCCGCTCAGACTTGCAGCCATGAGGTTGGCACCGGTGAGGTTGGCTCCGCTGAGGTCGGCTTTGCTGAGGTTGGCTCGACTCAGATGGGCTTTGGTGAGGTCGGCCCCGCTGAGGTTAGCACCGATTAAGTAGGGTCGCTGCTGGTGTTCGTTGAGGTTTGCCAAAATTAGAGTTGGGGCATCGCTGGAACGGAATAAATCGATCGGACTCAACACAATGCCGCGCAGGTTTGCCAGTCTAAAGTCTCTTTCGCCGGCTGCATATCGATTTAGAAGTTCATTGGCGTCCATTAAGTTAGATCAAAAAATTTGAGGTTGTGATTGCTTTTAAGTTTTATGAGTTTGTTGGGTAAGTTATGAATTGTCTAGCTGCGAGTTGCCAAGTTTTTTTGATAGCTAAAACCATTTTTTAAACTCTGTAGCTTTTTTATAATTTAACTTACTTTTTAGATATTTGTGTAGATGCAATGGCGGTAGAATAATATCGTTTGCGGTAGATTGACAACAATAAGATTGGTTCATAGTGCGGACTTTAATCCGCTCTCAGGCTGCGGACTAAAGTCCGCACTACTAACTATTTTTGTTATGGTAATTTACCGGACATGATATAGTCCATCTGAATACTGGAGCATCTCCGGCTTTGTAAAAATATTTTTTTAGTTGAGTGCTGTCCGCCAAGAGTGAGTGCTGTATAACCTGTGCTGTGCGGGGGCAGCACTACAAATGCAAAATTTAGATGCTCCCTCTGATAACAGTATCCTAAAAAAGACAACTTTAGGTCTGCGTTCCCCACTCTAGCAGTCATCGAAAAATTGGGCGGAGCGTAGCGGAGGGTTGAAACCTCCCCCTTTTAGGGGACTTTTAGTCTATAATTATAAAGTGTACCGCTCTTCTTGCGGGAGGCAATAGCCAAAGCCTGTGGAGCGAGCATAAGACCGGAAAACCCTTCGGGAGGTGGAGGCAGTTGCAATGAAACAGGAACCCAAATAGCGATGTTTGGGAATCGCCGCACTTTTAGGGCGGTGAGAATGTCAACATACCACGTTCGCTCAATTTGCCGCAATCTGTAAAGGTTTGTAATGAGGAATGCAAGTCCTCACAATTAGAGGAATTGCATTCCTTTCGATCGCACCAATCTGATTGCGATCGTCCTTTTCGGACATGATATCAGTTTTTATTGAGCGAAAATTTAAAATAGAAAATATTATCACAGCTATTAGAAACCAACTAATAGCTGTGATAATAAGTCAGTTTTTGGGTTTGCAAAGTTTACTGATAATAGCTTCGTGAGTTTCTCCTTCTTCGACCATTAAATCTGCTGGTTGCAGGCGATCGCGTATCCCTAAAATAAAGCGGTTGCAGTCGGAACCCAAGGATTCGCAAGAGGTTTGCAGGCAGTGGAGTTCTCTACCTGTAAGCTGAGTAAAGAAGGAACTTAAGATGCCTGCTTCTAGAAAACAGGCTGGCCACTTGGATTTGGGGGCGTTTTTGGCAAACAGAGAGTTAGTAATTTTTACTATTAAAAATCCTTGTTCGGAATAGCTGGGGTCAAGTTCAAATGTTCCCCATCCGTGGGTTTTCCAGCACTGTTGCAAGGACTGAATAAATTCTACCATTTCCATTTCGGAAACTGGCTGACCGTAGTATTCGCTGACTTCTTCGCAAAAACGCACGTAGAAGTTTTTTCCCCACCAGCGACCGCAGTTAAAAAGGACGAGCCGGGAGGCTTGACCGGTTTCTTGTTCTAAGCCGATATAAATGGCTTGAATTAGTGTTTCTGGGAGGGCTATGAGTCGATCGCCCCGGCGGTTCTCCAGCAGCCCGAGTTCAAGGTCGCCTCGGACGTAGGCATCGCTAGCAAAGTAGTTTCCAGGGATTCGGGGCTGTTTTAGCAGGTCGGCAATATTAATCATTGGGAATTGGGAATTGGGAATTGGGAATTGGGAATTGGGAATTGGGAATTGGGAATTGAAAATTTGCCTATTCTTGATTACCTCGATCGATAATCATTGACTTTGCTTGGTCAAAGAATGGTTGCAATATAGCTCTGGCTTGCTCGGAAAGTAGTTCTTTTAAACGAGTTTGCAGCATATTGCAAACAGTTGTTTCGATTTTTTGAGTGTGGTGGGCTTCGACGATGCCGGAAACCCAGTCGAGGAGTCGCTGTTCGAGAAAATCTCGATCGTTGAGCAGCATGGCCATAGAGCTGTACCGCAAGGCTAAGAGCCAGTGTTTGAGCGATCGTTCTAAGGTTTCTTCTTTTTCGTCTGGGAATGCTTCTTGTAGCTTGTTGGCGATTGGTTGGAAGATGCTTGCTTCCTTCTCTCGCAAAAATTCATAAATTTTTAAGCGCTGGGAGAGGGTTGCAATTTGACGCTTAAAAGCTATGAGTTCTTCGCCTTTTAAAAAGCGGTTTTCTGCCTGATCCAACAGCGCCTCAATCTCAGGGTGCATGATTTTAATTAAGTGGTAATCGGTTATTGATAAAAGGAAGAAGAAAGAAGACAAATGGAAGTCGGAAGAAGGAAGGGGGAAGATGGAAATTTTTGGGTTTCTCTTCCCCAAACAGATTAAAACAGGTCGAATAGGTCGTCAATGGTGACTTCGGCTGGTTCGGAAATAGAAATTACTGGCAAGGGTGGCGGTAGGGGCAGGGCTCCGACTTGCGGAATTCCTTCCCAAGAAATAGCTTGAAAAAAGTCGGCTACCGATCGGGTTAAAGTCAGGACTTGACCGGGGGTGGAGCCATTTTGGGCTTCTAAAGGTTTTCCCAGCCAATTGTAGTTATTAAAGAAGTCTTGGACAGACTTGTCCAACCATAAAGTTTGACTTTTCATCTTTCTTCCTGCCTGGAGAAGCCCACTGTCGCAGTCTCGCGAATTGGTGGGAGGAAAGGCAGGGCAGGGTATGTGCCTTTCCAGGTTGTTTACCGCAACATTTCACCGTTTTGCAGTCGATTTTCAATATCGCGGGCGTTAGCACCTTCGTTGAGCCAGAATGCTGCTGCATCAATTTTATCTGGGTTGCCGAGGAGGAATTTACAATAGGTTTCTCCCATTGAGTAACATTGGAGTTCTATGCAGCTTAGAGGCTTTTTGACTAGAGATCCGAAGAAACCTGCAAACAAACCGGCGTATATGTGACAGACTGGTTTGCCCACGTCGCCCAACGTGCGAGCAACTGCTGAGTCAAAGAGGTTGATGAAGATGCACCCGTTTTTGCGATCGCTCATGTCCACTTCCCAGCGACCCCAACCTTGAGCTGTGAACGGCCACCACCAAGTTTCTAGCAGAAACATGAGATTTGACTGGCGAATGTTCTGGCTGAATTCGGCACTAAACCATTTTTGAAAAAATTCGGAATCTTGGAGTCCCCACTGACAACCAATAGTATACATGATTACAGAAGAAGCAGGGCCTACTTCTTCTTCTAGTCCTTCTACCAAGCCGATGATGAAGTCTTCGCTGGTAAAAATATTGCGCGACTCATTCCAGTCGTTGATTGTACCAAACTGGCGATCGAAGGCAAAAAAATCCTGAAACCTATAATGGTTGTGGCTTTTAGGATATTTTGTCTTGAGTAGGGACTCGCTGTGGGTGGAGATTTCTTTTTGAACTGTAGAGACCATTTAGCGGGTTACTCCTGTTTTGTGTAGTTTGCAAAAAATTAGAATCAAATAGAACAAATAGAGCGGCCTGTGTATCTAATGTAACGTCCTTTTTCTGAATAGAGGTAGAGGCTATAATTTTTGAATGGAATATATTAAGTTGTGAAACTTTGAGGATGCTGAATTTGGATGGTTGGGACTTGTGGCTGGGGACAACTGCTGTCGGAGGCTAGAAGGTAAAAGCGGGTATAACGTTAAACGACTATGTGTTATGGTTTTGTGCAAGCTGTTCACTATATATATAGAGTATAGGGCGATGAAACATCACGCTTGTATTGCAATAGGCATCAATCAATATCAGTTACTCCAGCCTTTGAGTTATGCCCAAGAGGATGCAGAGGCACTGTACGGTTTTTTGACTGAGGAGGCTGGTTTTGCGCCGGAGGGATGTCTGCTGATGACGGATAGCTCGCCGTCGCTGTGGGGTCAATCAACGTATCCGACTCGCGAAAATATTCTGAGGTTGACGCAAAGCCTGTGCGCGGAACACTTGCAACAGGGAGATTTACTCTGGTGTTTTTTTAGCGGCTACGGTGTCAGCTATGAAGGAAAGGATTATTTGATGCCGGCTGATGGAAATCCGGCGGACATTGAGGGTACGGGGATTTCGGTAGAGTGGCTGTTGAATACTCTCAAAAATGCTCCTACGGAAACGGTGTTGGTGCTGGTTGATATGAACCGCAGCCAGATTGTGAAGGCGGGGGAAACGATCGGCGCTCAAACGGCCGAGGTGGCGCGGGATCTGGAAATCCCGACGGTGCTTTCTTGCCGCCCGAATCAAGTTTCGCGGGAAACTTCGGCTTTGCGTCAGGGATTTTTTACGACGGCGCTTTTGGAGGGGCTGCGATCGGGACAGTGCACGACGCTTAAGGGTTTAGACCGTTTCTTGAGCGATCGGCTCCCGGAGCTGTGCGACCACCATTTGCGTCCGAAACAAGAACCTTTGATGGTGGTGAATCCTCCGGGAAAGGCTCATTTGGTGATTTTGCCGGATGGGAATGGGGTGCCAACTGCGGTGCTAGCGGGACGCAATGGGAATATGGCTGTTGGTGTGGCTGAGGGGTTCGATCGCCCGCAAGTGGGAGTGGCTACGGCTAGCATCGATCGGCCGGAGGCTGCTAACAATGCGATTGATGCGCCGGTTGAGAAGCCGCCTGTGTCGCGGCCAAATGCTGTCCCTGCTGCTGGTGGGGGGAACGATCGACCAAACTCGGTGCCTCCGCAGGATGCGGATAACAGCGGCTCGGACAAGTCGTTTTTGCAGCAGCTAGTTTTGTGGAGTGGAGCTACGGCTTTGGTGCTGCTGTTGGGTGTTTTTCTGACGAACCGATCCATTTTTATCGGCCAGCAGGAAGCAGAGTCTCCATCGCCTGCTGAGAATGCCCAAAACCCTCCGCCTCAAAAATCTACTGGTGCTATTTTGCCGCAGAAGCAACCGCAGGCGGTGGAAGCTGGGAGTGGAACCAAGCAGGCTGCGTCAAGCCAGCAGGTATGGGCTGAGGCGAAAACTTTCCTTAAGGATGGTTCGGCTTCTAGTTTTAATCGAGCGGTGGTTAAGGCTCGAACGATTTCGGCTAGCGATCCGCTCTACCCGCAGGCTCAGCAGGATATTGAGCGCTGGAGTTTGACGATTTTGGATATTGCTAACGGGCGGGCGACTCGGGGCGATTTTACCGGGGCGATCGCGGCGGCTAAATTGATGCCTGATGTAAATAAGGCGGTTTACAATCAGTCGAAAGAGGCGATCGTTCAGTGGGAGGAGCTATCAAAAGAGCAGCAGGTAAATACTGCTTTGCTATCGGCGGCTAAGGGTCAAATTAAGCGGGGGGCTGCCTCTTCTTACAGTAAAGGCATCCAGCAAGCTAGTAAAATTAAGGCTGGTACGCCGAAGTATGAAGAAGCTCAGCAGTTGATGGGAGAGTGGAGCGAAGCTATTCTGAAAATTGCTCAGTTGCGCGGCTCTCAAGGAAAACTGAAAGATGCGGTTGAAACTGCTTCGCTGGTGCCGTCGGGTACTAAGAGTTATCAGCCGGCTCAAAAGGCGATCGCCAATTGGAAAGCTAAGCTGAAACGATAGAAAAAAGGTTGAGTTGATAATTTCCCGGTTTCCGCCGGGAAATTATTTTAGCGACTAAGTTGAGGTCGATCGCCCGATCGCTCTTGACACTGCATGAGAATACCTCAAGAGCGATTAAAACCGATAATTCGATCCATGATTTCCCCTCCGTCAATTTTGCCGGAGGGGATTTTATATGCTGTCGGAGCGATGTTTTTTTGTTGAGCCAACAATCTCCGACGAACCTGGTTAATTAATATTTTTAATTCACGTCCTGGAACTCGATCGACAAGGAACATCGATCGCGCAAGCTGTTGAGCGTGCTGTTTTCGCTCGCTTGATTATACCATATCTTCGAGCTATTGCGCGATCGCGCTTAAAGAAAACAATCCTACGCGATCGAAATCAGCGGCTCCCGATCGACGCACTCCTCCACAGTAGAAAACCTGTTTTTTTCAACCCGAAGGATAGCGGTAGCGATGTGTTTAAAAGAAATCAGGACTTAGGCAAATAAACCGGGTTTGTCTGAGAAGTATTAGTTTTTCAACTATAAAAACAAGTCTCAACCAGGTTTTTAGCCTCGCCTGCGGGAAGTTCTGAAAATGAGGTTTCAGTCCTAAATAAGTTTGTTGTATTTTTAAACAAAACCATTAAATGTTGGTTTTTATCACTTCAATCAATCTATAAATGTGGTTCTTCCTTACTTACTATGCTAAATCAATAGCTAAATCAGTAAAAATATCGAAACAAATATATAGAAAAGTAAATCAAGTCCTTGTCCAGCTTGACATTTGGGCTAGTTTAATTGTTAATTA
>Ga0335395_10001781_pt1 | contig 13414 bp, 5 predicted proteins | sample MAT02_FD_205744 | JGI IMG/M metagenome (GOLD analysis project Ga0335395, IMG submission 205744) | Freshwater microbial communities from Lake Fryxell liftoff mats and glacier meltwater in Antarctica - MAT-02 (spades assembly) (version 2) ...
AGGCCTGTGAGGCGGCTACCTGCGGCGACGGCCATGTCCAGGTCGACAACGCCGAGGCGTGCGACGACGGGGCGCTAAACGTCGAGAATCCGGGGTATAATCAATGTTCCACGGGGTGTTTGCGGGGCGGGCACTGTGGTGACGGCCTGGTCCAGGCCGGGGGCGGAGAGGAGTGCGAACCCTCGGCCCGGCCGGACGGCGCCGCCAATTGCGCGATGTGCCGGCTCAAGCCGCGGGTCGTGTTCCTGACCAGCGCGAGCTACCCTGGCGGCGCGCTCGGTGGGATCGCCGGGGCCGACAAGATCTGCAACCAGTTCGTCGCCGCGAGCCCGGCGCTGACCGGGACCTTCCGCGCGTGGCTGCTCGTCGATGGTCAGGTCCTCGCCGACCGCTTCCCGGAGTTCGCCGAGCCGGCGGTGTCGTGGAACTTCAGCAACATGGCGTCCGACCTGCTGGCCACGAACTTCAAGCAACTGGTCGACCTCGGTCCGGCGAGCCCGATCGTCTACACCGAGGGCGGCGAGCCGCTGCCCAAGCAGAAGGTCTGGACCAACATCAGCGCCACCGGCGTCGCCGCGGGTGGCGACTGCGGCCAGTGGACCAGCGCCGAGGGGGCCCCGGCGCTCGTCGGCCACACCGGCTTCCTGCCGGATCAGGGCGAGATGTCCGAGCAGTGGCACGCGGGCCGCTGGTGGACGGACTTTGCCGGCTTCAAGGACTTCTGCCACGTACCCCATCATCTCTACTGCATTCAGGTCGCGGACTGATCGGAGCAAGCCATGCAAATTCATGACATTCACGCGGCCTTGACGGCCCATGCGGTCCCGATCAGCCAGGACCTCGCGGCGAGTCCACCGGCGGTGCACGCGGGCCAGCAGCTCGCCGAGCGCTACGTGGTGGGCGAGCGGATCGGCGGCGGCGGCATGGCCGATGTGTTTCGCGGACACGACCTGTGGCTGTGCCGCGACGTCGCGATCAAGGTGCTCAAGCAGGGCATCGCGTCGGCAGAGATGTGCGCGCGCATGTTGCAGGAGGGTCGGGCGGCCGCTGCGATCGATCACCCGCACCTGCTGCGCATGCTGGACATCGGCCGGGTCGGCGTGACCGTGTATCTGATCACCGAGCTGCTACACGGTTGTTCGCTCGCCGAGCACCTGCGCGCGGCGCCTGACGGTCGGGTCCCGTGGACCCGCGCGATTGAGCTGCTGTTGCCCGCGCTCGACGCTTTGCAACGGGTACACGATCGTGGGTACATCCACCGCGACCTCAAGCCGGACAACCTCTTTATCCACCAGCGCGACGGTCGGGCGGCGCTCATCGTCCTGGACTTGGGGATCGCAAAGGTCGCGCCGGGCCTGCGTCCAGAGGGTGCCCCGCACACGACCGGCTCGGGCCGGGTGCTCGGGACGCCCGCGTACATGTCGCCCGAGCAGGCCAGCAGCTTACCGCTCGACTACCGCACGGATATCTACTCGATCGGCGTCACGCTGCACCGGATGTTGGCGGGCCGGCTGCCCTTCGAGACGCGCGGGGGCGAGGGTCCGTACGTGTTGATGGCGCATCACATCTACGACGCTCCGCCGCGCCTCGACGGTGCCCTGGCGATCCCGGCGAAGCTCGCGGAGGTGGTGCTGCGCGCGATGGCCAAGGCCCCCGCGGGGCGCCCTCAGTCCATGAAGGAGTTCGCCGAGGAGCTTCGTGGGTGCCTCGTCGGCGCCGCGCCGCACGAGGTCGAGCCGGCGATGCCGACGCGCGCGCGTCGTCGCGGCTCGCTCGGCTTTCTACAACTCGGCTCGCGTCATCTCGGTAAGGCCGCCAGTGGCGCGGCGGTGGTGGCCACGCTGCTCCTGCACGGCGCGACGCCGGAGGCGGCCGCGACGCCCGCGGGTCTGCTCCAGCCCGGACCTGATGCGCAGCCGATGTTGTATCCGGAGCCGCCTGCGAGGTTCACGCTCGCCGCGTCGCGGCCGGTCGTGCCTGCAATGCCGGCGGTCGAGCACCCGCCATCACCCACGAGGTCGACGAAGCGTGACGCGGGCGGGGTCGCGTCGGTCCTGGCCGGAGCGGCCGCTCCGGTCGCGCGATGCATCCGGGGGCATGGCGGCATCGAGGTCGTGCAGGTCAGCGCGACCCTGACCGTGAATTCGGGCGGCATGGTGGTTCGCTCGGAGTTCCATGACAGCGACCACAGTGTCCTCTCCGGGTGTATCCGGCCGGTGCTGCGTGCGCTGAAGTTCGCGCCTGGTCCCGTACAGCAGGTCGTGCATGCATTCAAGCGCACCGAGCCGGCGAGGGTGCGATGACCTTCGGAGTCGTTCTTCTCTGTTTGGTTGCGACGCTCGAGCTCGGGCGCGCTGGCCCCTCCGAGCTCGCCCCGGAGGCCCGCGCCCACAATGAGCAGGGGATCGCCGACATCGAGGCGGGGTCGCACGCGCGGGGCGTCGAGGCGCTCGAGCGAGCCTACGCGCTCATGCCCGATCCGCTGGTGTATCGGGCCGGCCGCAGCAAGGTCCTCGGGTCGATCCGCAGCGCGCTCAATCATCTTCACGCGACGACCGGAGACCCGACGCACCTGCACCGATTACACGCGCTCTTAATGCGTCACCTCGAGGCGCTGCTGGCGGCGCTCGGCGACGCCGCCACGCCGGACGACGCGGACCCCTATCTCGCCGCGTTGCGCGAGGTCGAGGCGACCCTGGCCCACGCGCCCGCGCCCGTGCAGCCGATCCCGTCGGCCGTCACGCCGCCGGTGAGCCCGCCTCCGCGCACCGTACCCCCGCCGAGCATCCCTGCGCCGGACGCCCGACGGGGGACGTCCACTGGGCTGCGCGCCGCGAGCGGCGTGCTCTACGGTGTGGCAGGTGTGGGGCTCGGCGCCATGGTCTATGGGCTCGCGGTCCACATGGACAGCCGTCGCAAGCTGCGGGCACTGACCGCGCAAGTGATCGGCTCCGGCGAGTTCGCCTCGGAGCAGGAAGCGCGCACGGCCGAGGACCTGCGCGCGCGGAGCCAGGTCCACCGCACGCTCGCCATTTCCACCGGGATCGTCGGTGGCGTGACGCTGGTGACTGCCGCCGTGCTGCATGGTGTCGTGCGGCGTCGTGGCGCCCCGCCAGGCCTCTCGGGTCCCGCGTTGACGCTGGCGCCCGGCTTCGTCGGCGTCGACTGGCGGCTGCGCTTCTGAGGATCGACCCGGTCGACTCGGTCGACACGCTGACGACCACGGCGAGAGACCCGTCAGTCGCTCGACGGCGTGGCCGACATGAAGTTCGTGCACAACACCGGCTTCGGCGGCGACCAGGCGCTGGCCCGGCTCGGCCGCACAGAGAGTCCCAGCCGGCGTCGTCGAGCAGCATCGGCGCGCCGTGGGTGATGAACAGGGCGGGGGGCGCGGGGCGAGGTAGGGACGCCGTCGCAGCTCACGAGAGCATGCGCTTGCGGCGACGGCGGCGACGGCCGTCACCGCTGCCGTCGTCGAGCACGGGCTCGGGCGCGGGCTCGGGTTCGGCGGGCATGAGGCTCTCGTCGATCGGGTCGCCACCGAGCGGGGGCAGGCCGAGCGCGGCGCGGCGTGGGTCATTGAGCTGGTAGAAGTTGGCGAGCTCCTCGAGCACGGCGAAGCGCAGCTCCTGGTCGAACTGCTCGGGGCTGCGGGCCAGCCGCATGAGGTTGCGGCGGTACACGGCGAGACCGGTGAGCTCGGGGGCGCGGTCCTCGGCGCCGTCATCGTGGCTCTCCCCGCGACCGTCGTGGTGACCGTCGTGGTGACCGTCGTGGTGACCGTCGTGGTGACCGCCGCGAGTAGCGAGCGCGACCGCTGGGACCCGGGGGTCCACGCCCTCGAGCACCAGCTCGAGCGAGGGTACGTCGTGGACCAGCAGCACCAGCGCGGCGCGGCGCTGGCCGAGCTCACGCAGGCTGTCGTCGGTGCAGGTGCTGAGGATGTGCACGACCTTGCGGTGCAACTGGGCGGGGCTCGGCAACCACTTCGGGGCCTGGCTCTGGGCGTCGAGGCGATAGACCCGCAAGGCCGCGTGGCAGGCCGCCCGCGCGTCCCCGGCGAGGAACTCGGCCTCGCTGACCAGGTGCCAGGCGTCGGGGTTGTTGGGGAAGCGCTCGACGGCGGCGCGCAAGAGGGGCAGGGCGCCCTCGGCGGACCCGAGGTCGAGCCACAGGCGACTCAGGCGCAGCGCGAACTGCAGCACGCGCTGGACCTGGGCGGTGCGCTCCTCGGGGTCGAGTGGTTCGCCGTCTTCGTCCTCGCTGAGCTCGGCGACCGCGGCCTCGGCAGCGTCGGCCTCGTCGTCGGCGTCGAGCGCCTCGGGGGCCTCGTCGGGATCCTGCGCGCTGAGGGCCTCACGCACGCGGGCGCTGCGGGACCGCCGACGTGGAGGGGCCTCCTCCTCGGCGGGGGCCGGGGCGGCGTCATCCGGGGCGGGGTCGTCGGGGCTGACCGAGACCTCGGCGTCGCTCGGGGGCGGATGGAGGATCGCGGCGAACAGCGGGTGCTCGCGCAGGGTGTCGAGGCGGGCGCGGGCCTCGTCGTCGCCACCGAGGGAGATCAGGCACTCGGCGCCGAGCAGCTCGAGGTCCATCGCGTCGATCGCCGAGACCGTGTCGAGCTCGAGCGCGTCGTCGCAGTAGTGGAGCGCCCGCGTGGCGTCGCCGAGGTCGAACAGGGCCACCTGTGCGGCGGCGGCGTAGGGTTCGAAGTAGTCGGGGTCGAGCTCGATCGCCTGGTCGTAGCAGCGCAAGCTCTCGGACGCGTCGCCCTCAGCGAGGGCGATCGCCCCCAACAACACCGCGGCGTCAGGCGCATCGGGGCGCAGGCGCTGGGCATGGTTGGCCGACTGGCGCGCCGGCTCGAACTCCGCCCGGTCGAGCAGCGACCATCCGCGGTCGAGGTGGGCCGCGTAGCGGCTCGTCTCGCCGAAGCCCGCATCGTCCAGATCTTCGCTGTCGCCGATCGACATGCCGCTGGATATAGCACGGGGCGCCCGGCCTCCGTCAGGGCCAGTGGATCGCTCGCTGCCGCGCCGGTGAAACGCCTGGTGATTCGTTTGGGGGATCGCAGGGAGGCCACGTATGGTGCGGGCCATGTCGCCGCGTCGGTCCCTCGCCCGTCTCCGTTCGCCTCTCGCCCGCGGCCTGGTCGTCGCGCGCGTGGCGGCCGTGCTCGTCGTCGGCCTCGGACCCGGGCTCGCCGCCTGTCGCACGTCCCAGGCCAATCCTCCTGGACCGACCGCCCAGGGCACCCTCGACCCCGGCAGCGTCGCGCCGGAATTCGAGGCCGACTGGGAGGCCGTGCGCCGGGCCCAGGCGGCGGATCCAGCCGCACCGGAGATCGCGGCGGCGGCCGATCGCCTGCTGTCGCGTGAACCACCGCGAAACCTCAAGCTCGCAGCGCTGCACGCCAAGGCCGACCAGGCGCTGCGGGCCGGCGACTACGCCGGCGCGTCCGGGCACGCCGCCACCGGTCTGGCGGAGGTGACGAAGGCCCGCGCGTCCGGAGGCGATCTGGCCAGCGCCGAGCAGGGGCTCGCGCAGCAGCTCGCCCGCGTGCGAGCCCTCGCCGAGGCCCAGGTCGGCGATCCCCAGCAGGCCTTGCAGTGGTTGGTGGCCCTGCCCGCCGCGAGCGGGCCGGACCTCGAGCGTCTGGCCGCGACCGCGACTGCGCGCGAGCGGGCCGGGGACCGGCCCGGCGCCGTCCTTGCCTATGCACAGTGGCGGACCGCCGCCGCCGAGGGCAGCCCGGACGCGGCCCTGGCCGAGGCGCGCATGCGGTCGCTGTGGCTCGGCGTCGATCCCGGGGCCCTCGAGACCGCGGCCCGCAGCGCGACCGGGACCCCGGCAGCGGCCTGTCTGTTGACGCGGGCCGGTCACGCCGCGGACCCGAAGGCCCCGGCGTGGGTCGCCGCGTGCACGCCGGGGGTGGCGCGGGTCGGCTTCCTGCTCCCGCGATCGGGCAAGTTCGCTGGACTCGCCGACGTGCAGTTGGCAGCGGCGGCAGCGGCGGTCAAGGTGCTCGCGCGGGGGACCAGCACCGAGGTCGTGTGGCAAGACGCCGGGTCGACGCCCGCCGAGGTAGCGAAGGCGACCGCGGCCCTGATGCGCGCCGGGGTCGAGGTGTTCGTCGGACCGGTCGGACCCGGCAACATTGAGGCGGCCGTGGCCGCGGCCGCGGCCGCGGGCGGCAAGCCGCGCTTCGTCGTGCCGGGGGAGGCGAGCGCCGCCGTGACCGGTGTGGCCCCGACCCTCGAGGCTCGGGCAGCCGCCCTGGTCGCCCAGCTCCGCGGCCTCGGTCGCGGCGCCGTGGTCGTGCTCGCGCCCAACAACAACTACGGCAAGCGGGCCGCCGAGGCGGTTACGAAGTCGCTTCGAGAGAGCAACAGTAAGCTATTGAAAACACTTTATTATCCAGATGACATGGTGAGCTTCTCGAAGTTCGTCGCGCCGGTCCTCGCGGAGCTCAAGGGGGAGGTCGCGCTGATCGTCCCGGACCGGCTCGCGCGGATGGAATTGTTGCTGCGGCAACTGGTGCGATCCGGCATGGCCATCGAGCGCAGCGGTGGCAAGGGCGTGGCCGTGCTGTCGACCGGGGAGGGCCTCGCGGCCGACGCCCTCGGCCCCGGCCACGAGATCCTCGACGGCGTGTGGCTGGCCCCGGTGGCCTGGCCGACCCCGGATGCCGACGCCTTCGCCGACGAATATGCCGCGCTCGAGGGCCAGCCACCCGGTGACCAGGCCTGGCTGGTGTGGCGGGCCGTGGCCGCCGCGTGGGCCGGGGGCGTTGCGACCCCTCCCATCGCCGCCGTGCTCAGGGTAGAAGGCGGACGCCTTGTCCCCACCCCCGCGCAAGTCCAACTCCGGCCCCGCGAGAGGCCCTGACCGCTCGCCGCGTGCCCCGGGTCCGCGCGCCCCGGGCATGGGTCACGGCCCAAATTTCCGCCCCGGACCCGCGCGCGGTGAGCCGCCTCGGGACCTGGCCCTCGGGCCAGGTGGTCCGGGTTACCTGGTGCCTGGTGAGCGCGCGGTGGTCGAGCTTTTGCGGGCCGACCCGCGGCGAGTTCGCCGCCTGCTCGTGCTCGTGAACCGACCCCCGGGCGACGCCGAGGCGCTGGCTGCGGGGCTCGGCATCGTCGTCACCCGGGTCACGATCGAGGAGCTCGCCACGGTGATCGGCCCGGACCTCGCGCGCGGGATCGTGGCCGTGGCCAAACCGCCCCGCGAGTACGACGTCGAGGACCTGCTGGCGCTGCGGTCGGCGGACCCCGCACGCCGCCGCCTGCTCGTCGCCCTCGACGGGGTGCAAGACCCGCACAACCTCGGCGCCCTGATCCGCAGCGCCGAGTTCTTCGGCGCGCTGGGCATGTTCTGGGCCCGCGACCGATCGGCGAGCCTCTCGCCGACCGTCGTCCGCTCGTCGGCCGGCGCCAGCGAGCGCCTGCCGCTCGGGCAGGTCACGAACCTCGCGCGGGCGCTCGCAGCGGCCAAGTCGGCGGACTTCTGGATCGTCGGCACCGTCGCCGAGGGCGGCACTTCCCTGCACGAGCTCGCGGCCAAGGGGCTGCCTGACGCGCTCGTGGTGGTGCTCGGCAGCGAGGAGAAGGGGCTGCGGAGATTGACCCGCGAGAGCTGTGACTTTCTCGCCACGATCCCCGGCGCTGGCGGAGTCGCCTCGCTCAATGTCTCTGCCGCAGCGGCGGTCACGCTTTCGTGCGTGGCATGAAGGCGCCGGCGGTTTATTCTCGCCCGGACCGCGTCGCCGCCTGACCTAGATAAGACGCCCGATCTTCGCCACCATATGGCGGCTGCTTCCGCCGATCGCTCGGCGGCCCCGGATCCTCCCCGGCGCCGCCTCCCGAGGCTCGTATGTCCGAACTGCGCTCTGCCCTCTTCCAGTACCTCAGCTCCTCGTCCGACCCCGCCCGTCGCGACGCGCTCACGACGGCCCTCGCGTCCGTCGATCTGGTGACGGCCCGCGCCGAGGCCAAGCACGACCCGGGCTCCGGCGAGGCCGCGGCGCGGGTCGTCGGCCGCCTCCTGCTCGACGGCGCGGCCACCGATGAAGTCGTCGACGCCGCCAAGGTGGCCGCGCAACGAGCCCCGCGCGAGGTCGCGGGCAACGACGTCGCGCTGCTCGCCGGCATGGTCGTGTGGCGCATGGGGACCACCAGCGGCGGCATCAACCCCGCCGCGCAGGCGGAGCCCTACTTTCGTCGCGTGCGCCGCAACGACCCGGCCAGCGCCGACGTGCTCGGCTTCTATCGCGACATGTTCGCGGCCGACACCGACGCGAGTCAGTTGATGCAGGTGCTCGTGCAGGCGCGTCGCGCCCTCAAGAAGGAGGACATCGAGCCCCGCTTCGCGCTCGCGCAGGAGATGGCCGACCTCGCGGAGAAGAAGCTCGGCAGCCTCGACCGCGCGATCGAGGTGTGGCGCTCCGTCATGCGCGAGGACGGCTACGACGCGCGCGCCGCCAAGGCGCTCGAGCGGCTGTACCGCGACGGTCAGAAGTGGACCGCGCTGGTCGAGCTGCTCAAGGAGGAGTACGACCGCGTCGGCGATAGCCCGGACACCCGCGAGGATCGCATCACGCGGCTGCTCGAGATCGCCGAGCTCTACCGTGATCAGTTGCGCCTCGACGCGATGGCGCTCGGGACCCTGCAGAAGATCCTCGAGATCAATCCCCGTCACACTGCCACGATCCAGGCGCTCGCCGACACCTACGGCAACAGCAACCGCTGGAACGATCTGCTCGCTGTGTATAACCGGCTGCTCGAGGCGGCCCGCGGCGAGCAGGACACCGCGCGCCAGCTCGACATGCTGCGCCGCGTCGCTGGGATCTACGCCGACCACCTCAACAACAGCGCACGAGCGATGGAGCTGCTGCACGAGGCGACCGCGCTGGCGCCCGGTGACAAGGAGGCGCACAACATGATGGCGCGCATCCACGAGTCGCGGAAGGACTGGCGCGCGCTGATCGACCTCCGCAAGTCCGAGCTCGCCACCGCCGAAGGCGCCGACGCGCTCGAGATCCGGGCCCAGTTGGCCCAGCTCGCCGAGGACCGCCTCGGCGATCGCAACGAGGCGGTCGCCGCCTGGTGCGAGGTCCTCGACAAGCACGGCGACGTCGACATCGCCTTGCAGGCGCTGCAAGGCCTGTATGAGAAGGACAACCGCTGGGCCGAGGCCGCGGAGATCCTGCGTCGGAAGATCCAGCAGGCGACCGAGGAGTCGCTGGCGATCGACCTGCTCGGTCGCCTCGCCGACATGCACACCGAGCGCCTGCATCAAGCGCCGGAGGCCGTGTTGGTGTGGGCCGAGGTCGCCCGCCGCATGCCAGGGCACGAGCGTGCCAACGCCGCCTTGCGGGCCGCGTACGTCGCCGAGGGTCGCTGGGACGATCTCGTCGCGTTGTACGAGGCGCAGGGTCGCCTCGGCGGCGCCATCGACGTGCTCTACGGCGCCGCGGAGGCGCTGTCCGACGCCGCCGAACGGCTCGCGCTGTACCGCCGGATCTCGACCCTCGCGCGCGACCGCCTGGCGGACCCGGAGCGCGGTCTGAAGGCGCTGGAGAGCATGCTGGCGATGCAGCCGGACAACCAACAGGTCGCGCGGCAACTGCTGCCGATCTACCGCGAGCGCGGCGACTGGAACCGCGTGCTCGCGATCTACGAGGTCTTGCTCGCCGGCTCGGTCGACGACGACGACCGCCTCGACACGATCGCCGTCATGCGGGACGTCGCGCTGCAAAAGCTCAACGATCCCAGGCAGGCGATGCACTGGGCCGGCCAGGCCTATCAACTGCGTCCGGGTGATCAGGTGCTGCGCGCCGGCCTCGAGTCGGTGGCCGAGAAGGCCGACGGCTGGGAGGCGCTGGCGCGCTACTACGAGGCGCGGGTCCAAAGCCCGGATTGCGACGCCAACGAGCGCCTCGAGCTGCTCGACAAATTGGCGACGATCGCCCGCGAGCGCCTGGGCGCCCCCGAGGAGGCCCAGCGCTACCTGCGAAAGATCATCGACCTCGAGCCCAGCAATCGCCCCGCGATGGCCTCGCTCGAGGAGATGTACACCGCCACCGAGCAGTGGCAACCCCTGGCCGAGATCTACAACATCCGGCTCGGCGTGACGACCGACGCGGGCGCGCGCCTGGCCGTGCAGCGCCGCCTCGGTGTGCTGCAGGAGCAGCGCATCGGCGACCTCGACGCCGCGATCGCGACCTACCGGCAGATCCAGAGCTCGGTGCCCGCCGACGCCGAGGCGGTCGACAGCCTGACCCGCCTGTACCGCGCCCGCGAGCGCTGGCCCGAGCTCGCCGAGATCCTCCAGCAGCGGCTCGACGCGATCGAGCTGACCGAGCACCAGATCCCGCTGCTCTTCGAGCTCTCGCACATCTACGCGACCCGCCTGCGTCAGTCGAGCAAGGCGATCACGGGGTTCCTCCGGATCCTCGATCTCGACCCGGACCACCTCCCGACGATCGACGCGCTCGAGCTGCTGCGCCGCGCCGACCCGAGCAGCGCGCTGGCCGTCATGCGCGGGCTGCTGCCGTACTACCGCAGCGTCAAGGACCACGGGCGCGAGGCGGAGGCGATGGAGGTCATCGTCATGGCCGAGCCCGACTCGCCGGCCCGCACCGCGCAACTGGTCAGCCTCGCCAACCTCTACGCGCAGATGCCTGGCCGCGCCGAGGATGCACTGCGCGTGCGTCGCGAGCTGCTCATCGCTCAGCCCGGCGACGGGTCGCTGCGCGCCGAGGTCGAGCGCGCCGCGCGTGAGCTCGGACGCATGGACCTGGTCGCCAGCGCGTACGAGGCGATCCTCAAGAAACGCCAGCGCGAGGCCGAGGAGGCCGAGTCGCAGGGCCGCGCCGTCTCGAAGGACGAGCAACACCTCATCCGCGACCTGCTGCTGGCCCGCGGCGCGATCCTCCGTGACGACCTGCGCCTCGGCGAGGAGGCCGAGCTGGCCTACGCCGCCGTGCTCGACCGCGAAGAGACCCACCCGGCCGCCTACGAGGCGCTCGAGGAGCTGCTCAAGATGCGCGGCGCCAACGAGGCGCTGACGAAGCTGTATCGCCGTCGCGTCGACGTCATCTTCGACCCCGACGAGCAGAAGCGCCTGCTGTCGCGCATCATTTACATCGCGCGCGACGTGCTCGGCCAGCGCGAGACGGCGATGCGCACCGCCGAAGAGCTGCTCGACCTGGTCCCCGACGACCTCAAGACGATGGAGCAGCTCGCCGCGATGTACGAGGGCTCCGAGGTCTCGGAGGACCACTACGCGCTCGAGGAGCTGCTCGGGCGCTGGGCCGACCTCGCCGAGAGCGACGCGCTGCGCCGCGAGATCTCGACGCGCCGCGCTGCGCTGCGCATGGACAAGCTCGGCGACGCTTTCGGCGCGGTCGACCTGCTCGGCGAGGTGCTGCGCGCCGACCCGGGCGACACCCAGGCGCGCGCGTTGCTCGAGCGCCTGCTCGACCACAAGGACGTGCAGGTACAAGCAGCCGCGCTGCTCGAGCCGATCTACCTCGGGCTCAACGACCACGCGAGCCGCGTGAAGATCCTCGAGGTCCGCCGCGCCCAGGCCGAGCAGCTCGGCTCGGTCGACGAGGCGACCGGCTACCTGCTCGAGCTGGCCCGGATCCACGAGAACGACCTCGACAACCCCGAGGCCGCGTTCGACGCCGTGCGCGAGGCCTACCGGATCGAGCCGCGCCGCAGCGACATTCGCAGCGAGCTCCAGCGCCTCGGCATCCAGCTCGAGAAGCAGCGCGAGCTGGTCGAAGTGTGGCAGGCCTCGCTCGTGAAGCTCCCCGACCCGAACGCGAAGATCGAGCTGCTCTCGCGGATCGCCGTGGTCCTGGACGACCACCTGCAAGACCAGGACGGCGCCCGCAAGGCGTACGCCGAGCTGCTCTCGCTCGATCCCCCGGACCTCGAGCTGGCCCGCCGCACCACCGTCGCGCTGGCCCGCTTGCACCGCGCCGCCGGCGACGCCCCGGCCCTCATCGAGGCGCTGCGCGGCCTGCTGCGCTTCATCGACAAGGACAGCGAGCAGATCCGGGTGTTGCTCGAGATCGCCGAGCTCCAGCGCGACAAGATCGCCGACCACGAGGCCGCGGCCGGCACCTACCAGGAGGTCCTCGACATCGACCCCGCCAACCTCGAGTCGATGGACTCGCTCGAGCGCATCTTCGTGGCGCAGGGCTCGTGGGAGTCGTTGACGCAGGTGCTGCGCCAGCGCGTGATGGCCGTCGACGACCTCGCCGAGCGCGCCCGCCTGTGGCGCAAGATCGGCGAGATCCAGCGCGACCAGCTCAAGGACCCGTACCAGGCGATCGACGCGTTCCAGGCGATCGCCGACGGCGCGCCCCGTTCGCCCGGGGCGGCCCCGTCGCGCGAGACGATCGCGGCGATCGACGCGATCGTGCGCCTTAACGCCGAGCTCGAGCGCTGGCCCGAGGTCGAGGAGGGGCTGCGTCGCCTGCTCACGCTGGCGGACGACGACGAGTCCCGCGCCGCGCTGCTCGGCCGCACCGCCGCGGTCGTCGGCGAGAAGCTGGGCCGCTACCCCGATGCCATCGACCTGCTCGAGCAGGTGCTCAAGATCAGCCCGGAGGACGATCGCGCCCGCGCGACGCTCACCGAGTACCTCGGCAACGATGAGGTCCGCGAGCGCGTGATCGGCGTCTTGCACCCGCTCTACGAGTCGGAGCACAACTGGCCCGCGCTGCTCGACCTCGAGGAGCGCCGCGCCCGGCACCTGTCGCCCGGACGCGAACGCTTGCTCGCGCTGCTGCAAGTCGCGCGCACGCAGGAGGAGCGCCTCGGCGACGTCGACCGCGCCTTCACCGTGCTGGGCGAGGCGCTGGCCGAGGCCGGTGACCAGCCCGAGCTCACCGACATCCTCGATCGCCTCGATCGCTTCGGCTCCGATCCCGAGCGCGGCGCCGCCTCGCTCGACGCGTACCTCAGGGTCGTCGACGGCGTGCAGGACTCCGCGCTGCAGGCCCGCGTGCTGCGAAACATCGGCGCCCTCGCGGTCGAGCACGGTCGCCTCGACGAGGCCCGCCGCGCCCACGAGCGCCTGCTCGATGCGGAGCCCGCCGACACCGCCGCCGCCGACGCGCTCGAGCAGGTGCTCGTGCGCCAGCGCGACGACGACGCCCTCGCCGAGCTGCTGGTCCGTCGGGCCGAGCGCACGCAGGGTGACGACGGCGACCAGGCCGATCAATTTCTTATGCGCGCCGCGGCGATCTACCGCACTCGCCTGAGCCGGCCTGAGGATGCGATCGGCCTGTACGAGCGCGTACGGCCTGGCGGCGCCGCGGCTGCCGAGGCGCAGGCGCAGGTCGCCCCGCTCTACGAGTCGACCGGACGCTGGCACGACCTGGCTCGCTTCCTCGAGG
>Ga0335395_10001782_pt1 | contig 13406 bp, 6 predicted proteins | sample MAT02_FD_205744 | JGI IMG/M metagenome (GOLD analysis project Ga0335395, IMG submission 205744) | Freshwater microbial communities from Lake Fryxell liftoff mats and glacier meltwater in Antarctica - MAT-02 (spades assembly) (version 2) ...
GGCGCCCAAGGTGTCGGGCAATGGCCCGAAGGCTGTCGCCCTGGGCGAGGGCAAGCATTACCGCCGCGCGTTCTTCGGGGGTCAAGTGGGTGTAGTGGTTGGTCATCGCGGCACCGTAGGGCAATCCAAAGGGTGTTGCACTTGGAGGTTGAGAGTGCCCTGTCCGGCCAATAAGCGAATGCACAAACCCTTCCGCCCCCCGGCCATAACAGCAACTTCAAATGGAACAGCACCGCGTACTGCGACGAAGCCGTAGTCGGCGACGGGGCAAACGCCAATGCAATTTGTACTACCCGGAATCGATGTCGGCGGCCAAGGAAATCCGTCGATGGGTGACGTTCTAAAAAAGGATTACAGGTCGCCGGCTAGCCGATGGCGGTAAGCGTTGGATTTAGCTGGTGCGCACTTAAGAAGATCGCCGCACGTTGTCCCCGGATTTACGTACTTAGACTACCCGGCTGTCCAACAAACCTACTCAAATCCGTTGCGAAAAACATCGTTGCTCGCCATCACTAGCACCTGCGCGTTGATCTCAATACGGCTTCTGGAGCCATTACTGATGCCGCCAGCCACCACGCCGCGTGCCCGCAGATACAAGGTTTGACCGATGACGACGGGCACATTTCGCATCCGCCAGCCGCCCGTTGTGCGAAGCAGGGCGCCGGCAAAAACATAGTCGATGCCATCACTGGAGATGAATAGACGCGGCGATTCAGCCAGCTCAGGCGCAGCGCCGGAACGGAGCCAAATCGCATCCGCTCCATTCAGCGTGAGAGATTCCCGCGCCGGCTCAGGTTGACTGAGGCGCGCCAAGCCGCGGTGCGTGTTGCCTTGGGCAGTGTTGAAATTACCGGCGGCCCACAGCTTGCCGTCGCCACTGGCCGTCAGGCCGAACAGTTGGCCGTTGAATCCGGGATTAAAATTAGGATCCAAATTACCTGATGCATCAAAGCGGGCTACGCGGCCACGCGCAGTGCCATTGACTGAACCAAAGTTGCCGCCGATATACAAACTACCATCGGCCATCGGTACCAAACTGTAGACGTCTGAGCTGACCTGCGGGGCGAATGCCGTCAGCACGCCGCGATCCTCAAATCGCGCCAAGCGAGTGCGACTTTGCCCGCCGATTTCCGTGAATGTGCCGCCGACAATAAGCGCGTTGGTGGTGGGCTCGGTCGCCAGCACCAAGACGAGACCGTTGGCGCCTGGATTAAAGCTGGCATCCAGCGCGCCGAGTGCACTGCTAATGCGCGCCAGCCGTGCGCGCGGCTGGCCATCGACGTTGCTGAAACTACCGCCAATCACCAGATTACGGCCAAGCTCGACCATGGAAAACACCGGGCCGTCGACGTTCACATCGAAATTTTCCAGGTTGCCACTGGCGTTGAGCAAGGCAACGCGGTTGCGCGTGCCGCCGTTGACGCTGGTGAAATCTCCGGCAATGTAGGCGCTGCCGTCGGGTCGCGGGATGATGACGCGCACGCTGTCATTGAACGCTGGCGCATAGTTGGTATCGAGCGTGTCAATTGAGGTAAAGCGCAACAGACGCGTGCGGCTCTGGCCATCTATCGTAGTGAAATTGCCGCCTACGAGAATGCTGTCATCTTCCATTACCGCCATCGCGAACACCGTCGCGCTCATTACCGGATCGAAGACCGGGTCCAAATTGTGGGTGGTCAGTAGCTTGGCGATCCGATTGCGGACGTTGCCATTGACGCTGCTAAGGCTGCCGGCAAAAAATATTCCGGGCCGCCTTGGCTGGACGACCGTCATCACGATCCCGGCGACATTGCGGTCAGTCAACGTGGTTTCGAGCGCGCCGTTCAATTCGTAGCGCGCCAGCGCTGAACGCGTGACGCTACCGATCTGAGTGAAAACACCGCCGATCAGCAGCTTGCCGTCCTGTTGCTGTGCCAACGCCAGCACCGACGCGCTTAGATCTGTGGGTTTTTGCGCCAAGGTGAAATCCAAGCTGCCGCTGGGCAGCACGCGCGCCAGGGACTTTGCGTTTTGGTTGTTGACCATGGTGAAGAAACCGCCCAGCACAATGCGGCCATCACGCTGCGGTAGAATTCTAAGAACTGTGCCATTGGAGAACGCGGTGAAGCTGGGATCGACTGTATCGTCGGTGCGTATCCGCGCCAGACCTTGGCGCGTTTGGCCGCCAATCTGCATGAATTGACCGCCCACTAGCAGGCGTCGGTCGTGCTGCTCGGCGAGCGAATAGACATCGTCGTCTGCGCTCAACCCAAAGCTAGAATCGATGCTGCCGTTTGCCTGCAATCGCGCAATTCGGTTGTGCGCCTCATTCGCGAGCAGCGTAAAGGAACCGCCCACCAGCATACGATCATCGCGCAGGCGCAGCAGCGTTCGCACCCTGAAATTTGGTGCCAGATTGAAGCTGTTATCTAGACTGCCATCGCTGTTGAGACGCGCCAGAAAAGGCCTCGCAACGCCATTGACTTGAGTAAATTCGCCGCCCAACAGCACGCGCCCACTGCTGTCGCTGGCGATCGCCAAAATCTGGCCGTTCACGGCGGGCGCGAAGCTCGTATCCAAGGCGCCATTGGCCAACAGCCGAGCAATTCGCATGCGTGGGCTCGCGCCCACCTGGGTGAAAGTGCCGCTGATCACGAGTGCGCCATCGACCTGCTCCAGTGCCTGCGACACGAAGCCACCGGTGACCGGTAGGTTGGCAAAGGCGGTGTCGACACGGCCATCCACATGCAGCCGTGCAACACCCGCGCGTGACTGGCCCGCAATGGTGCTGAAGCTGCCTGCTATGAGCAGTTTGCCGCTCTCAAGCACGAGCGTAACGCCGACGGCATCATCCGGCCCTGGATCAAAGCCATCGTTCACTGACTGAGCATTAGCCAGCGGCGCCACCAGCAGCAAGCAGGTGACCAGGAGGCCGCGTTGTCGGGCCGAGATTTCGCGGAAGATCGGGCGGAAAATCGCGGGCGCGCTGATGTGCATGGGCGGATCTCTTGATGTGGTTAAACACTAGACGTAAAAACGGGAAGCCAGGGGCCAAAGCGCTCGCAGGCGGGCAAAAGACGTGGTGGCGGCGGCAGATCAAGCCCGGTGGCAGCACGTGCTTGCACGCGCTGCGCGCCGCTAATCGTGGATGAGTTAGCCAGTGTTGCGGTGCCATGCTCCACCGGAGCTGTCCATGCGAACGCGGTATTCCGAGTCGCCGTAGTTGTCGATATCGTAGCTTTAGCGCGAAGACGCTGGCTCGGTCCTAGCGGGTAATCGCGATAGAGCGAACAAGCGTCGCTGGTACTGTCGCGCTTGTAATAGCGCATTCCGGCATTACCAGTACAGGAAACCGCATGAATGCACACTATTTTGCCTCCGTCGTTGAGATGGCTGGACATGACGCCATCGGTCGATTGACGCAGGGTATTGGCGAACCCGTACGGATTATCGCTGTCATAAAAAATTGTCGTTATAAAGTTTCGCCAGCTTGAGAGCGCATTCATTTGTCCGAAACGACTGGTAACCGGACGGGCCGACGCAATAGCTGGCTCTGGTTGAAATCGAACTTTCAAAAATCCAGACTACTGTGGGATCGTTACGCAAATTCTGCAATTGCGTAACGGCCAGCGAATCAGGGCAGGCGCGCCACAGCGCCTTGGGAAGGAGCGTGTCGCGGAGAAGCCCATAGATTTGCACAGGAAACAGGTGGATCGATTTGCTGCGCGCGCAATTCAAGGTATAGGAAAATTAAACGCCATTCTGGATTAGTTTGGCGAGTGGGCGATAGTCGCGCGAGCGCCGGTTTGGGCGCGGATCGGACGTTCGCCAGTCGCATTTCGGCAGCGCGGGGCCGCGACGCCGCCTCGTCGTCGTCGTCGTCGGTTGCTATTTTTCTCCCATTCCCGACAGCGGGCCAAGCACGGCCCTGCGCTTTCGTTGCCGCTTCGTGTTGTCTTGCCTTGTTTTGCCTTCGGCATCGTGGCCGGCGGGGTACTACCCGGCCTAAGCGGGCGGTGCGCGCGCTGCCTGCCGGTAGTGGGCTTGCTCCAGCGCGCCGTGCTCTTCGAAATGGGCGAGGATGTCTCGGATGGCGGTGGGTTCTTCGATGCTGGCCACGATCGGTACAGTGTCGCCACAGTGGAGGCACCTGCTCACATCGATGCCAAACACGCGCGTGTGGCGCTGTGCTCAGGTGATCGAGCGATAGCGCTCCATCGGAGTGAGGTGGTCTGTGCTCGCCTCAGTCGATTCCGCGTCGGTGGGAGCACGTTTTCGACGTCCCGAAGGCGTCAGCTGCGCGCGCAACTTCGAGTTCGGCGTAAAGACCCCGTGAAACCGGGTTAAACGCGCGCGCGGTGGCGGAACCAGCGCCGCGAGTTTGACGATGATAAGTCGGCAGGATTGCCGATTTGGACAGCCGCAGATCGCCCGCAGCGTGGCGCACAGGGATGTGCGCCATCAGCTCCACCGGCTCGAACTCCACGTGCGCCGTGCCGTTCTTTCACGGCGTCTTGAGCGGGTAACGGACCTTGCCCTGCGGCGGGAGCGATAGGCGCTTTTCCGAGATTGACCTTGCCCCATTCGAGAAATCTCCCCGCACGGTGCGAAAGCCTTTGACTCATAAGCGTGCAGTGAGACCGCTCGAAGTCAGAATCAGGCCGCGACGCGCGCCGAAAGCGCCGCCTTGCGGCGCTCAAGTTCAGCCAGCAGCGCAGCGGGCGCGCGGTCGTCGAATTCGCGCAGGAAGCCGGCGACCTCGCCCAGCTCGGTGTGCCAAGCCGCTGCATCGATGGACAACAGCTGTTCCAGCGTGTCTGCGGAGAGGTCAAGCCCCTCCAGACGCAGAGCTCCCGTTGGGGGCAGACCGCCGACCGGCGTCATCCGCACTTCGGATGTGCCCTCACAGCGGCCGAAGATCCACTCGAGCACGCGCATGTTTTCGCCAAAGCCAGGCCACAGAAACGTGCCGTCGGCGCCCTTGCGGAACCAGTTGACGTGGAACATTTTGGGCAGGTGCGCGTCAGCACGATCAAAGCTGAGCCAGTGGCGGAAGTAGTCGGCGAAGCTGTAGCCGCAGAAAGGCTTCATCGCCATCGGGTCGCGACGCACGATGCCCACTGCACCGGTCGCCGCAGCGGTGGTTTCGGAGGCCATCGAGGCCCCCATCAGCACGCCATGCGTCCAGCTTTCGGCCTCCATCACCAGCGGCACCAGGCCCGCGCGACGGCCGCCAAAAACAATGGCTGAGATCGGCACGCCGGCTGGATTCTCGGCCTCCGGCGACGCGCTCGGACATTGCCGGGCGCTGACCGTAAAGCGCGAGTTCGGGTGGGCCGCAGGGCCGCTTGCGGGGTCAAACTCACGCCCCCGCCAATCGAAGGCGGGCTGACCCGGCAGCCCCTCCCACCAGGGCTGGCCGTCGGCGGTCATGCCGGTATTGGTGAAGATCGCTGCGCGATCCAGCATGGCCAGAGCGTTCGGATTGGTCTGCGCGCTGGTGCCCGGCGCCACGCCGAAGAAGCCCGCTTCGGGGTTGATCGCGTACAGCCGCCCGTCCGTACCCGGCTGCATCCAGGCGATATCGTCGCCAACGGTGAAGATCTTCCAGCCCTCGCGCTGATAGCCCGCAGGCGGGATCAGCATCGCGAGGTTGGTCTTGCCGCAGGCGGATGGGAACGCGGCGGCGATGTAGCGGGTGTCGCCCTGCGGGTTCTGGATGCCCAGGATAAGCATGTGTTCGGCCAGCCAGCCTTCGCTGCGCGCCTGGTAGCTGGCGATGCGCAGCGCATGGCACTTCTTGCCCAGCAGGGCGTTGCCGCCGTACCCCGAGCCGAACGACTTGATCGCCAGCTCCTGCGGGAAGTGCATGATGAAACGGCGCTCGGGATCAAGCTCGCCGATCGAGTGCAGACCTCGCACGAAATGTCCTTCGCGCTCGATCCGCGCCAGGGCTTCCGCCCCCATCCGGGTCATCAGGCCCATGTTGACGACGACATAGGGGCTGTCGGTGATCTCGACCCCGCAGCGCGACAGCGGCGAATTGATCGGGCCCATGCAGTACGGCACGACGTAAAGCGTGCGGCCGCGCATGCAGCCCTGGAACAGGGCGTCCATCTTGGCGTGCGCTTCGGCCGGCGCCATCCAGTGGTTGTTCGGGCCCGCGTCGTCGCGGCGCTCGGTGCAGACGAAGGTCAGGTGCTCGACGCGCGCGACATCGTTGGGGCTGGACCGGTGCAGATAGCAGTCCGGATGCGTGTCCGGATTCAGCGCCAGAAGATCTCCGCTGTCGAGCATCAGCGCGTTCAGGTGCTCGCGCTCTGCGGCGCTGCCGTCGCACCAGTGGATCGCATCGGGCTGGGTAAGGCGGGCGACCTGCTCGACCCACTGGGTGAGCGCAGCAAGGGAAGACGTGGACATGGGCTCTGGGCTCCGCAGGGGTCGCCGGGTCGCCGCCGGGTCGCCGCCGCGGCGACCTCTGGGCAGCGGCCGGAGTGCTAGGCCGGAACACTATCGAGCCGGCGCCGAGCGGACAAGTCCAATTAGAGTCCAGTGCAGCGCGGCGCGGCGGCCACCTCGGCGCAGATCCACGCCAGCACTGGCGATTGCGAGGTGAGGGTGCACAGGCGGGCGACGGCGAGCGTGGCAGAGCTCCGATCCCGCGGAGGACGCGCTGTGCGCAGTTCCGTTATGCCAAAGAGCAAGCTGCGCAGATGTCCGGATCTAGGGGCGGCTCAGAGTCCGGCCTCGGCCTGGAGAATCGGGCGGCGCCATTGCGCAGCGGCTGCCGCGACAGCGTCACGGCGCGCCTCGGAACGACTATGGACATTCACCGCCGCGGAATCGGCCGGCCGCAAACACCGCGAGCGAGGCCTCGAATCAAGCGCGGGTCAAGCGCGCGCCGACTCCGGGATCAGGGTCGACATCACATGCCCGAGGTAGTCGTCGAACTCCTCATGGCGCAGACGCGGCTGCCCCAGCTGCAGCGCAAGCTGGAGGAACCCGACGTAGGCCGCATAGGTGAGACGCGCCCGGTTCTGCGCCTCGGCCCTCGGCAGGCCCACCTGTCGGTAGGCCAGGGTCAGCCAATCGAGTCGACGCGCGGACACCCGCTGCATCACCGGCTGCACGGCGGCGTGGTCCATTGCCTTTAGCAGTTCGGAGTAGATCGCATGCGAGGCGGTCTGCGTACCCACCAGCCGGAACAGCTGCTCAAGCCGGATCCGCGGATCCTCGATGCCCTCAAGCTGCGCGAAAACCTCTTCGAGCTCCCGCTGCTCCCAGCGCTCCAAGGCGGCATGCAGCAGCGCTTCGCGGGAGGGAAAGTGCCAGTAGAAGCTGCCCTTGGTCACCCCCAGGCGCCGCGCCAGCGGCTCGACCGCCACCGACGCCACGCCCTGTTCAGCAATCTGGTCCAGCGCGCTCTGTGCCCAGTCGGCAGCGCTGAGACGCGGTGCCTTGTCGAGTTTCTTCACGGGGGCGTTCATCGCGCGGAGTGTAGCGGCCAGCCCCCGCCTTGCAAATGTCGCGCTGCGCCGGGCGCCGGTGGATTCCCCTCGAGACTGAGAATCCGCCCATTCACGATTACCATACGCATGCGTATTGATTTTGCGGGCAAGGCCCAACATACTCGGCCGAGCGGATCCTAGCGGCCCACGCCGTTCGGCTGCCGTGCTCGCAGTTCCGAGGGCGAGCGCAGATTTGAAGCCATGGGCCGCGACCGGGCAGCTGCCGGATCGGTTCGCGCCAACACGCAAACGGAGCACTCCAATGAGCATCCTGCTTCCCTTCCTCGCCCTGCTGATCGCCGGCACTGCTGCCGCCTATTTCCGAACTGACCTGAAGACCTGGGCCGCCGCCAGCGTGGCCGCACTGGTCGTCGCGCTACTGCTCAAGGCCAGCATCGTCGCCAGCGTGATTGCCGGCGTGCTGCTGGCGGTAGTGGCGGTGCCGCTGCTGCATACGCCGACCCGCCGCAGCCGGCTGACCGCCCCGCTGCTCAAGATTTACACCCGCATGCTGCCGCAGCTCTCGGACACCGAGAAGACCGCGCTTGAAGCCGGCACGGTCGGCTGGGAGGGCGAGCTGTTCTCCGGCCTGCCCAAGTGGAAGCAGCTGCTGGCGCAGCCGAAGCCCGAACTGACCTCCGAGGAGCAGGCCTTCCTCAACGGGCCCTGCGAGGACGTGTGCGTTATGACCAACGACTGGGAGGTCAGCCACGAGCGTGCGGATTTACCGCCAAAGGTCTGGGAGTACCTGAAAAAGAACAGGTTCTTCGGAATGATCATCCCGCGCGAATACGGTGGCCTCGGCTTTTCCGCGCTGGGCCACTCGGCGGTTCTGCAGAAGCTGAACTCGGCCTCGGCCACGCTCGGTTCGACGGTTGCCGTGCCGAACTCGCTGGGCCCGGCTGAGCTGCTGCTGCACTACGGCACCGACGAGCAAAAGAGCCACTACCTGCCGCGGCTGGCCGACGGCAGGGAGATTCCCTGCTTCGCCCTGACCGGCCCTACCGCGGGTTCGGATGCGACCTCACTGCCGGACTACGGCATAGTCTGCGAAGGCGATTGGGAAGGCGCCAGGGTGGTCGGCGTCAAGCTGACCTTCGACAAGCGTTACATCACCCTCGCGCCGGTGGCGAGCGTGGTTGGCCTGGCCTTCCGCCTGTACGACCCCGAAGGCCTGCTCGGCGACACCGCCGACCGCGGCATCACCCTTGCGCTGATTCCGCGCGACACCGCAGGCATGGAGATCGGCCGCCGCCACTTCCCGCTGAACGTGCCCTTCCAGAACGGCCCGGTTCGCGGCAAGGACGTGTTCGTGCCGCTGTCTGCGCTGATCGGCGGCGAGAAAATGATCGGTGAAGGCTGGCGCATGCTGGTCGAGTGCCTCTCGGTTGGCCGCGCCATTTCGCTGCCCTCGGCCGGCACCGCCGGGGCCAAGATGTCGGCTCTGGTCACCGGCGCCTATGCCCGCATCCGCAAGCAGTTCGGCCTGCCGATCGGCCGCTTCGAAGGCGTCGAGGAAGCGCTGGCGCGCATTGCCGGCCGCACCTACGCGATCAGCGCACTGTCGGAAGCCACCGCCGCCGCGGTCGATCGCGGCGAAAAACCCTCGGTGCCCTCGGCGATCGCCAAGTACCACGCCACCGAAACTTACCGCGAGGTGATCAAGGATGCGATGGACGTGCACGGCGGCAAGGCGATCATCCTGGGGCCACGCAATTACCTGGGCCGCGCCTGGCAGGGCGCGCCAATCTCGATCACCGTCGAAGGCGCGAACATTCTGACCCGCAGCATGATGATCTTCGGCCAGGGCGCGATCCGCTGCCATCCATGGGTGCTGAAGGAGATGCAGGCCGCACAGCATCCCGACCCGGACACCCGGCTCAAGGAGTTCGACCGCAGCCTGTTCGGACACATCGGGTTTGCCATCTCCAACGCCGCGCGCAGCTTCATTCTGGGCCTGACCGGCGCACGCATCGGCCTGGTGCCGGGCGACGCCTACACGCGCCGGTTCTATCGCCGCATGAACCGCTACTCGGCCAACCTCGCGCTGGTGGCTGACACCTCCATGCTCACTCTCGGCGGCAAGCTGAAGTTCAAGGAGAGCCTGTCCGGTCGCCTCGGCGACGTGCTCAGCCTGCTGTACATCGGCTCCGCGATCCTTAAGCGCTACGAAGACCGCGAGCGTCCTGCCGGTGACCAGCCGCTGCTGGCCTGGGCCATGTTCGACATCAATCACCGTATTGAGCTGGCGCTGTCCGCAGCGCTACGCAACTTCCCGATTCGTCCGGTCGGCTGGGTGCTGTGGATGTTGGTGTTCCCGTGGGGCCGCCGCGCGCAGGCGCCGTCGGATCGTCTCGGCCATCGCGCCGCCAGCCTGCTGCTGACGCCCTCCGACACCCGTGATCGCCTGTGCGCGGGCGTGTTCACCACACCCTGCGCGAACAACCCGGCCGGCCGGGTCAACGCCGCGCTGCCCAAGGTGATCGCCGCCGAGCCGGTCGAGCGCAAGCTGATGAAGGCGATCAAGGCCGGCGAGATCACCGCGCTCGATGCCGATGAGCAGCTGCAGGAGGCGCGCCTCAAAGGCGTGCTCAGCGCCGAGGAAGTGTCGCTGCTGAAGGACGTGCGAGTTCTGATCGAGGACGTCATCGGCGTCGACGATTTCGACCCGGCGGACCTTGAGTCTGCGGCAATGGTCAGACGCAGGGACAAGGGCGTGGACCAAGCCGCCTGATTCGCGCAATCGAACCCGCACCGCCCTGACCCCCGCCCAGCGCGGGGGTCAGCTTTTTTGGAGCTTGCAAGCAAAAATAGCCCGGCAGCCCGTGAACAAAGATCAAGTCGCGTGCGGCTTATCGGGGTCTTAACGCGGCGCGTGCTCTCTTAGTCTCCTGTCGTGAGCAAGGAGCGCCCCATGGCCCGCACACCCCGCCTCGTTTCCCTGCTGCGCAGCGTGCTCGAAGACGGCATCCGCGGCCCACAACCGGACCTTGGTTGGCTCGCTCGCGAACTGGGCGCCGTCGCGCACCTGGGCTGCGACGGCCGCTTCGAGCAGCAGCTCAACGGCCTGCGCGGCCGCGCCAAACGCGGTTTCACCCGTCTGCTGATCGCCGACTGCAAGCGCCCCGCCTACAGCGCCAGCGTTCTGGTTTGGCCGCCGGGCCACATCACCCCGGTCAACTCGATGAGCGGCGACTACGGCATGGAGCTGGTCCTGCAGGGCTCGCTGGAGGTACAGGAGTACGCGATCTCCGCGGAAGGCGAGCGCCCCAGCCAGCGCAAAATCAGCTGGCTGGGTGAAAGCGATGCCCTATGGTTCGAGCGCAGCGACAACCTGGCGCACCGCTGCCGCAACCTCAGCAGCCAGCATTGGGCCCTCACGCTGCACCTGCACGGCGGCGCACTGCCGCGCTACACGCTGTTCGAACGCGGCGAAGACGAGTCGGTCTGGCAGGCGCGGCCGCGCATCGCCCGGGTGCACGGCCGGGTCACGGTTTAGCCGCCGCTGAGGCCTGCATGCGGCGCGCAGCTGGCCTTCGACCTGCTGGCTCGGCTGCACATCGGTCAAATCGACTGCTGCGAGGCACCCTGGAGGCCGGCATTCCGCGAGCTGCCGCTCAAGAGATCGCCGCCGCCCTCGCGTCTGACTCCGCCGCCGCGCCCGATTGGCGCTACAGCCCGGCCGCCGCCCGCGCGACCGCCCGGAACAGCGCCCGGCCCTTGTTGAGCGTCTCCTCCCACTCCTTCTCGGGGTCGGAATCGAACACGATGCCGGCGCCCGCCTGCACGTGCAGGCGGCCGTCCTGGATCACCGCGGTGCGAATCGCGATTGCGGTATCGGCGTCGCCGTGCCATCCGAGGTAGCCAACCGCACCGGAGTAGATGTTGCGCTTGACCGGCTCCAGATCCCGGATGATTTCCAGCGCGCGGATTTTCGGCGCGCCGCTGACCGTGCCGGCCGGGAACGTCGCCCGCAGCACGTCGCCGAAATCGAGGTTTTCGGCCAGCTCGCCCTCAACCTGGCTGACGATGTGCATCACGTGCGAATAGCGCTCGATCAGAAACTGGTCGGGCACCGTGACGCTGCCGGTTTTCGAGACGCGGCCGACGTCGTTGCGCCCCAGGTCGATCAGCATCAGATGCTCGGCGCGCTCCTTGGGGTCAGCCAGCAGCTCGGCTTCCAGCGCGGCGTCTTCCTCTTGCGTGGCCCCGCGCGGACGGGTGCCGGCGATCGGGCGCACGGTAATGCGCCCGTGCTCCAGCCGCACCAGAATCTCAGGCGAGGAACCGACGATCTGGGTGTCGCCGAGATCCAGGAAATACATATAGGGCGAAGGGTTCAGCGCGCGCAGCGCGCGATACACGTCGACCGGCCGCGCCCGGAACGGTATCGACATCCGCTGCGACAGCACAACCTGAAAAATGTCGCCTGCGCGGATGTAGTCCTTGCACTGCTCCGCAGCGGCAATAAATCCTTCCTTGGTGAAACCGGAAATGAAATCCGACTCCGAAACCGTCGCCGGATCCAGCACCTCCGGATAGCTGGGTGCCCCCATCCGCAGCCGGTGCGTGAGCGAGTCCAGCCGGCGCAGCCCGCGCGCGTAGGCTTGCGGCTGCGCCGGATCAACGTGCACGACGAGATAGAGCTTGCCGTGCAGATTATCGAACACCGCCACCTCTTCACTCTGCATCAGCAGCACGTCGGGCGTGCCGAGCATGTCGGGCTTGTCGGCCGCCGCAAAACGCGGCTCGATATAGGCAATAGTCTCAAAACCGAAGTAGCCGACCAGACCGCCGGTGAAGGCCGGCAGGTCCGGCAGTTTCGGCACCCGAAACCCGGCGCGCAGAGCTTCGATTTCGGTCAGCGGATCGGCGAGCTCGCGGGTTTCAACCAGCGCGCCGCAGTCCTCGATCGACAGGGTGTGGCCGCGCAGGCTGTACACCCTTTTCGAGGGTAAGCCGATGATCGAGTAGCGCGCCCAGTTCTCGCCGCCCTGCACCGACTCGAACAGATAGGCATAGGGCCCGTCCGCCAGCTTCAGGTACACCGACAGCGGCGTGTCCAGATCGGACAGCAGCTCGCGGACCAGCGGGATGCGGTTAAAGCCCTCGGCAGCGAGGGAGTCGAACTCGGCGGCAGAAATCACGGGCGGGACCAGCAGCGTTGAAGGCCGCGAAGTATGCCGCGCGAGGACGCGACGTGCTGGGTCTGGCGCGGTGGCGGCGGAAGTCTCATTGAGGGCGCGGGATTGGAGATTGGAGATTGGAGATTGGGGGCTGGGGATTGAAGCAAGGCTTGCTGTCCAGGCCAGTCGCACAGGCTCCGCTCGATTGCGGGTGCAGCCTGCTCGCCAGCTCCAAATCCCGAACCCAGCATCCCCAATCCCGCCTCATCTTTCAAAGCGCTCGGGCGTTCGATGGCGCGCGCGGCTGCGCCGAGCAAGCGCGCCGTCTGCCTGCGGCCCCGGCCCTCGCGCACAGCGCCCGGGCGTTCGACGGCGCGCGCGGCTGCGCCGCGCAAGCGCGCCGTCTGCCTGCGGCCCCGGCCCTCGCGCACTGCGCTCGGGCGTTCGACGGCGCGCGCGGCTGCGCCGCGCAAGCGCGCCGTCTGCCTGCGGCCCCGGCCCTAGCGCACTGCGCTCGGGCGTTCGACGGCGCGCGCGGCTGCGCCGCGCAAGCGCGCCGTCTGCCTGCGGCCCCGGCCCTCGCGCACTGCGCTCGGGCGTTCGACGGCGCGCGCGGCTGCGCCGCGCAAGCGCGCCGTCTGCCTGCGGCCCCGGCCCTCGCGCACAGCGCTCGGGCGTTCGACGGCGCGCGCGGCTGCGCCGCGCAAGCGCGCCGTCTGCCTGCGGCCCCGGCCCTCGCGCACAGCGCTCGGGCGTTCGACGGCGCGCGCGGCTGCGCCGCGCAAGCGCGCCG
>Ga0335395_10001788_pt1 | contig 13382 bp, 9 predicted proteins | sample MAT02_FD_205744 | JGI IMG/M metagenome (GOLD analysis project Ga0335395, IMG submission 205744) | Freshwater microbial communities from Lake Fryxell liftoff mats and glacier meltwater in Antarctica - MAT-02 (spades assembly) (version 2) ...
GGCGATCGGTTTCAGGGGCTGTTTGTCAGCATCGACCCCGAGCGCGACACGCCTGAGATCATGAAGGAATACATGGCCGCGTTTGATCCCAGCTTTCTCGCGCTTTACAGCAAGCCCGACGAGTTGCCCGCGCTGGCCAAATCGTTCAAGATTTACCACAAAAAAGTGCAGGGCAGCACGCCCGAGAACTACACCATGGACCATTCGGCGGGCAGCTACATCTTCGACCCGCAGGGCCGGGTGCGGCTTTACAACCGCTATGGCACAGGCGTGCAAGCGCTGGCCGATGACGTGAAGCTGCTGCTGGCGGGCGCCTGAGACAGCGCAGGCCCGTTCTGCGCTTTAAGCGAGCGCTAACCGCCAAGGTGCAAACTGTGTTGGCCAATATCGGCTGACACCCAATGCCCATCCCATGAGACTGCTGCTGGTTGAAGACGACACCATGATCGGCGAAGTGGTGTTCGATCAGCTCCGCGCCGAGCATTGCGCGGTGGACTGGGTGCGCGACGGCGAGATGGCGCTGACGGCGTTGCAGTCCCAAACCTACGATTTGGTCTTGCTCGACCTCGGTCTGCCTCGCGTTGATGGGCTGGAGGTGCTGCGCTCGCTGCGGGGTCGCAAATTGCGTGTGCCAGTGCTGATCGCCACCGCACGCGATTCGGTGCAGCAGCGGGTGCAGGGGCTGGATGCTGGCGCCGACGACTACATCCTCAAACCCTACGATCTTGACGAGCTGCTGGCCCGCATCCGCGCGCTGCTGCGCCGCGCAGCGGGCCGCGCCGAGCCGGTGTACGAACACAAGGGCGTGTCGATCTGCCCGGCCACGCGAGAGGTGAGCGTGAATGGCGCGCCGGTGGTGCTGTCGGCGCGCGAGTGGGCGGTGCTGGAGCCGCTCTTGGCGCGCCCGGGCATGGTGCTCTCGCGCCCACAGCTGGAAGAAAAACTTTACGGCTGGAAAGACGACATCAGCAGCAACGCGGTGGAGGTCTACATCCACGGCGTGCGCAAAAAACTCGGTGCCGAGCTGATCCAGAACGTGCGTGGCGTGGGTTACGTGGTGCCCAAGGGCTGAGGCCCTCGAAAGCCTGTTCGCCTTTGCCCCAGCCGAAACGCAAGACCCCACCATGTCCTGGTCAGCAACCAACTCGTTGCGCGCCCGCTTGCTGGGCCTGTTGCTGCTGGCGATTGTGCTCACCGCAACGGCTCAGTCGCTGGTGGTGTACCAGCAGGCGCGCGCGGAAGCCGACAGCATTTTTGACTACCACATGCAGCAGATGGCCCAAGCCCTGCGCAACGGCGTTCCCTTGCCCACCATGCCCGTGCTCGACGACGAGTTGACCGGCAGCGACGATTTCGATTTTGTGGTGCAGGTCTGGTCGGTCGAGGGTGCGCGGCTGTTCCATTCCGGTGCCAAGGGCGAGCTGCCGCAGCGCGCGGTGATCGGGTTTTCCGAGATGTGGGTGGCGGGCGCGCCATACCGGGTGTACTCGCTGCAGACGCGAACCCAGGTGATTCAGGTGGCGCAAGAGATGGCGGCGCGCCGCGCGATGGCGCGCACGCTGGCGCTGCGCACGGTGGCGCCGATCGTCTGGATGGCGCCGCTGCTGATGCTCATCGCCTGGTGGGTCGTGAGCGCTTCACTGCGCCCGGTGGCTCGCGTGCGCCAGCAGGTGGCCGAGCGCCAGGCCGACGACCTGAGCATGTTGGAGGAAACCGGCGTGCCCGACGAGATCGCGCCGCTGGTGCACGAGCTCAACCTGCTGTTTGCCCGCGTGCGCGAGGCCTTCGATGCGCAACGGTACTTTGTTGCGGATGCGGCGCACGAACTGCGCTCGCCATTGGCCGCGCTGCGCCTGCAGGTGCAGGGCCTGCAGCGCGCCCGCGACGAGGCCACCCGCGAGCTGGCGTTGGAGCGTTTGCTGGCCGGCATTGAGCGCGCCACGCGCCTGGTCGAGCAGTTGCTGTTGCTGGCGCGCCAGCAGGCCAGGGCGTCTTCGGGTGAGCCAGCGCAGCCGGTGGTACTGGTCGATCTGGTGCGCGCCGCGCTGGCCGATGCAGTGCCACTGGCGCTGCAACGCGGGATCGACCTCGGGCTGGTTCGGGGTGATGCGAGCCATGCGGACCACACGCGCGACATGGGCGACATGAAACCGCTACTCCCCGAGCCCGACAGGCTTCTGGGCCATCCCGAGGCCCTGCGCATCCTGTTGCGCAACCTGCTGGACAACGCGATCCGCTACACGCCCGAGGGCGGCCGGGTCGACGTGTCGGTGCAGCATGAGGGCGACGCGCTGCTGCTCTGCGTCGATGACAGCGGACCGGGCATCGCCGAGGCCGATCGCGCGCGGGTGGTCGACCGTTTCTACCGCGTGCAAGGTTCTCCGGCTGGCGGCAGCGGCCTGGGGTTGGCCATCGTGCAGGCGATCGCTCAGCTGCACGGCGCCTCGCTCACGCTGTCGACCGCGCCCGGGCTCGGCGGCTTGCGGGTGCATCTGCGCTTTCCGGTCGCGGGCTGACGCTGGGACGGCGGGCGGTCCGGCAAGGCGTTTGCGACGCCGCAGACCGTTCGAGATCGGGCTGGGCGGGGCCCTGCTGAACTTGTTCGGCGTTGCCCCAAGCCCGGTCTAACCACAGCGGTTCACAGTGCGTGCTTGTTCTTTATCTTCCTTGCAGGAGTCCGTATGCAAACCGTCTCACTCACCAAGACCCGCATGGTCGTCGCGCTGCTCGCTGCTGGCGTGATCGGTGGCGCTGGGGTCGGTTTAGCCTTTTCCCGCCTCGCGGGTGCTTCGGTGCCCTTGGTCAGCCCGCCAGCGATCAGCGCCAGCGCCACCGTGATCGCCCGCGACTTTTCCGACATCGTGGCGCGCAACGGGGCGGCGGTCGTCAACATCAGCGTGGTGGGCAAGCTGCCCCAAGCCCAGGAGTCAGGCGCCGAGGCGCAGCCCGATGGCCCTGGCATGGATCCCAACGACCCCTTGTATGGGTATTTCGGCCGCTTTAACGTCCCAAGCCATCCACATGCACCCGACGACGGCGCATCAAGCCAGCCCTCGCGCGGCCAAGGCTCAGGCTTCATCGTCAGCGCCGATGGCCTGATCCTCACCAACGCCCATGTGGTGCGCGACGCCAGCGAGGTCACGGTGAAGCTGACCGACCGGCGCGAATTCGTGGCCCAGGTGCTGGGCTCGGACCCGAAGACCGATGTGGCGGTGCTGCGGATCGCGGCCAAGGGCCTGCCGGTGGTGCACCTGGGTGGCGCGCGCGATCTGAAGGTGGGCGAGTGGGTGCTGGCGATCGGCTCGCCGTTTGGGTTGGAGAACAGCGTATCGGCCGGTGTGGTGAGCGCCAAGGGCCGCTCGCTGCCGGATGACAGCATGGTGCCGTTCATCCAGACCGACGTGGCGGTGAATCCCGGCAATTCGGGCGGGCCGCTGTTCAATGTGCGCGGCGAGGTGGTGGGCATCAACTCCCAGATCTACACCCGCACCGGGGGCTACCAGGGCTTGTCGTTCGCGATCCCGATGGAGACTGTGTTGCGGGTGAAAGACCAGATTGTGGCCACCGGCAAGGCCAGCCACGCGCAGCTTGGGGTGGCGGTGCAGTCGGTCAACCTGACACTGGCCGATTCGTTTCAGCTCGACAAGCCGCAAGGCGCGTTGGTCTCCAGCGTGGAGGCTGGTGGCCCGGCTGACAAAGCCGGTCTGCGCGTGGGCGATGTGGTGCAGCGGCTGGGCGGCAAAGCAGTGCTCGATTCGGGTGATCTGCCGGCGCTGATTTGTCAGGAACTGCCCGGCCAGCGCACCCAGCTGGGCATCTGGCGCCAGGGCAAAGCCTTGGAGCTCGGTGTGCAATTGGGCGATGCCAACGACAAGACGGCGACCGTGGCGCAGATCGATCCGGTGGCGGGCAAGGGCCGTTTGGGCCTGGCCTTGCGTCCACTGAGCCCCGACGAGCAGCGCAGTGCCGGCATCACCGGCGGTCTGCTGGTGGAGCGGGTGCAGCAAGGGCCGGCGGCTTTGGCGGGCTTGCAGCAGGGCGATGTGCTGCTGGCGATCAACGGCGCCCAGGTGAATGACCTGGCCCAATTGCAGGCGGCGGTTGCCCACGCAGAGAAGTCAGTCGCCCTGCTGATTCAGCGCAATGGGGATCAGATTTTTGTGCCGGTGCGGCTGAGTTGAACTGAGCGCCTGCGTGCGCAGGAAAAGCCTGCGCATCAGCATGCAGGCGACCAGTTTGTGAAGCGTTGGCGAGCTGGTGTACCAGCGACTTGGCTCCTGGTTTTGCACAACCCTCGCTGGATTCGCCCGCCTTGCGCCAGAGATTTTGCGATCGCGATGCTGGGCAAAAAGCGGTCTCGGTAACGGAGGCGGCTCATCGTGGCGTCCCAGAAAGCAAGCACCGCCAGAACGATGTGCGGTGACCTGAGTCCAGACCGCAACAGCGCCCGGCGTTTTCAGGTGCTTGTGCTGGGCGTTCGGCGCAGCCGGTTTGACCTCGACATGGAATGCTGTCTTCACCTGTGATGCAAGCACGGTGGTGACCGTGTGCTTGATTGCCACGGAGATTCATCCTTGATCAGGTGCGAGGCCAGGGATTCTGGCGTTGTGCAACCCTGTCTCAAGTTGAGCGATCAAGTGCCGAAACAACTGAATTGGCTTTGCATGAGTTGTGAAGAAGCAGCAAAGCACGCTGTTGTCTGATGAGCGATGGCAAGGCGGTCTCGATTGTTGAGCGGTATCCCTTTGTTGAGGTAGAGCATGATGGCACTTAAAACGCACATTGATTTTTTCGCCACGGCAGGTCAATGCCCCGTTCCTGATTTTCCAGCCAGCCACAACCAAGCTTTGTTAAATCATCTCCCTTCTCGGTTTCGAAATATGCGTGCACAGCGCTACCGAGGAGAGAACTTTGATATTTCTCTGTCTGCGCTGACTCCGATTGACCAAAACTATGTTCGGATGATCTATGGATTTGCAAAGACAATCCATGCCTGCTGGCTTGACATGCGGGACAAGCCAGATTGGAGTCTGCTGCGCAAGATGGTTGCCCAAATCCTCTTGCCTCCCCTGAGCACGGCGGCCAAGATGTTGGGTCGGGACTCCATGGCGCATTGCTCCCAAGGTGATGCGACCCACGCACTGGGCAAAGCGCTTCACGATCTTCGGGGTGGCGCCCTGGTACCGCTTCAGCTGTATGTGCGCATGGCTGAATGGGACGACGATCCTCTGCATCTCCGCAATGCGACCTTCCTCGCCCGCGATCAGGCCAAAATCATGCGGAACATTCTTCCGGATCTGGACCCTGAGGCCCGCAGCGCCGATGAGGCGGAGAAACCCCACTTCACCCAAGCCGTGGTGGAAAAGTGGGATCGGTTTCGATTTGAACGCGCGGGCATGGAGCCGGGGCATGTCAATGTCAGGTGCAGCTATGACGGGCTTCTGGCCTCCTGTTGTCTTGAGGCATCCGCTGTCGATCGGATTGTTTACAACTACATGAACAACGCCATGCGCTTCACAGCCGAGCCGTCCATCAGCCTGGAGATCCTTCCCGTTGGTGGTAACGCCGTGCGGTGGATTGTCGCCAACCCCATCACGCCTGACCAATCCGAATGGCTCAAAAGAAACACGAATGGCGACCTGTCCAACCTGTTTCGGGGTGGATTGACCCGGGGAGGCAATGGTTTGGGGTTGACGAACTGCGCCGACTTTGTGGCCGCCGCGTTTGGCCTGCCTGATATCCAGGCGGCGCTTGAAGGGAAATTTCTGGGGGCGGTGGAGGAAAACGGCTGGTACCTGGCGTGGGCACATTGGCCTGCCCTGTACGGGCAAGACGAGAAGAGGCCAGATCTGTCTGTTCAGTGAAGGCACGATCGCAGCCAATCCCCAGCAAACCAAAGCGGCGTTCAGCTCACCGCACAACGCGTTGATCGCGGCGCCTCGCATCGGCGCTCAGGGCCGCTGACAGCCATGTCGCAGAAGATTGCAGCCCGCCTCAACGCCCTGCGGGAAGCATGATTGCGCTTTGGGCCAAAGCCCTGGATTCAGCACACGCGCACCAATGTCCACAACGCGCGCGCCACCGCCGGTTGGGCGCTGCACGGCGCGCAGGCGCCCGAGTCTTGTGTTTCGGCCGTTCTGGCGATGGTGTTCATGTGCTGCTGCGCATGCTGGCGACTGAAAAAAGGGTGCGCCCCGCTGGGAACACTGCCGACCTGCACCGATTCAACGGTCCTACAGTCAACTCAACCCACCACGGGGCGCCAGGAAAAAGTGCCGATATCGTGCGACCTCTGATTGGCCAAGGCGGTCGAAATCCACTCGCCTGCTTTGTGCGTCTCAGTCCTGTGCAGCCAACGCGCGCATGTCGCCCTCGTAGCCCTTAAGCACCCCGACCGCGTGCGCGCGCTGCTCGGTACTGGTGCTTTTGTGCAGGGTGGCAAACTGGGTGCAACCGTCTTTTACCAGCGCGGCGCTGTAGGCCGGGTAGCCGGGCGTGGGCGAGTTTTGCAGGCGTTTTGACCAAGTGCGCAGGGCGGTCACGGCTTCGGGCGGCGGGGTGCGCGAGCCTGTGACTGCGAAGGCCGCACCGTGTGCAACTTGCACCTCGCGGATGGTTTGTAGCATCGCGGCCTGGCGGCGTTTGCGTTCTGCCTGTGTCCGCTGTGGGTCCCAGGCCGATTGCTGCAGACCGGTCTTGATCTGCTGGCGCTGGGGCTCGGTGAGCGTGCCGTACAAGGTTTGGTAGCGGTCGATCGTGCGGTCGAGTCGTTTGTCTAAACGCTGCGTGGGGGTGCCGCGCAGAAAATCTTTGGCGAAATCGTCATCGCCCTTGGTCTGGTGGCGCTGCATGTGGTCGAGCTGGGTCGGCGTGAGTTGCAGTGCGAGGGTGGCGAGCGACACCACACCGCGCTCGCTCATGCGGTTGAAACTGGCGCGGATGGCGTCTACCTCGTTGCAGGCCTGCTCGGCGCTGATGTCTTGTTGCGCCAGGGCTTGCCACTGGGCCAGGCGCTGGGCATAGAGTGGCAGCTCGGCGCTGCGGTGCCAGGCGAAGAAGCGCTCGAGGTCGGCGCGGGCCGCAGGGGACTGGTCGTCGGTGAAATCGACATAGCCGTCGAGCCACCAGTAGGTGAAGTTGGGCGCTTGGTTGTAGGCCAAGCGCGTGGCGCTGCAGGCGCCGAGCAGCAGAACGAGCGTGGCCAGCAAGAGGGTGCGCGCGATAATTCGGCGCAAATTGAAACGTGGGCCGCTGATGGCGACCTTGGGTGCAAAACGTGGGCCGACAGCGGCCCCAGGAAAGGTTGGCATGGCGGCGTTCCCGGTGGATGTGGTGGTGATGGCGGCGGGCAAGGGCACGCGCATGAAAAGCGTTAAGCCCAAAGTGTTGCATCGATTGGGCGGGCGCGCGCTGGCCCAGCATGTGATTGACACCGCTGCCGGGGTATCGGCGCGCTCGGTGGTGGTGATCACCGGCCATGGCGCGCAAGCCGTGGAAGCCGGCTTGTGCGCGCCAGCGGGCGTGGCGCTGAGGTATGTGCGCCAGGAGCCGCAGCTCGGCACAGGCCACGCGGTGCAACAGGCGCTGCCCGTGTTGGCCGACGATGGCGTGGTGCTGGTGCTCAATGGCGATGTGCCGCTGATCGAAGTCTCCACCCTGCACAGCCTGATCAACGCCTGTGGTGGCCAGCACCTGGTGCTGCTCACGGTGGACACCGGGGACGCGAGTGGTTATGGGCGGGTGGTGCGTGCCAAAGACCAGCCCGACGCGGTGTTGGCGATCGTGGAGCACAAAGACGCCACGGCCGAGCAGCGGACCATCACCGAGTGGTACAGCGGCGTGTTGGCCGCGCCCGCCGCCTTGCTCAAGCAGCTGCTGGGCATGCTCAAGAACGACAACAGCCAGCAAGAGTTCTACCTCACCGATGTGGTGAAACACGCGGTGAGCCTGGGGCATGCCGTGAAAGCGATCACCACCCGGGACGCGGTGCAGGTGGCCGGCGTCAACAGCCCGGTGCAGCTGGCGGAACTGGAGCGCGCCTACCAGCGGCGGGTAGCCGAAAAGCTCATGGAGCAGGGCGTGCGCCTGGCCGATCCGGCGCGGCTGGATGTGCGCGGGTCGCTGCTGTGCGGTACCGATGTGGAAATTGACGTGAACTGCGTGTTTGAAGGCCAGGTGGTGCTGGGCGACGGCGTGCGCATTGGGCCGAACTGCGTGATCGCCAACGCGCGCATCGAAGCCGGCGCCACGCTGCAGGCCTTTACCCACGTCCAGGGAGACCAAGCGGGCGTGACAGTAGGCCCGCGCGCCGAGATCGGGCCGTTTGCACGGCTGCGCCCGGGCGCGGTGCTGGGTGCCGAGGTGCACATCGGCAACTTTGTGGAGGTGAAAAACGCCACCCTGGCCGCTGGTGCCAAGGCCAACCACCTGGCCTATCTGGGCGATGCCGATGTGGGTGAGCGGGTGAACTATGGTGCGGGCAGCATCACCGCCAACTACGACGGGGCCAACAAACACCGCACCGTGATTGAGGCCGATGTGCATGTGGGCAGCAACTGCGTGCTGGTAGCGCCAGTGACCATTGGCGCCGGGGGCACAGTGGGCGCGGGCTCAACCATCAGCAAAAGCACGCCGCCCGGCGCGCTGTCGGTGGCGCGGGGCAGGCAGGTGAACATCACCGACTGGTGCCGACCCGCGAAGAAAAAGCCGCTCTGAGGCATTGCTCGCCTTGGCCCACAAAGCAAACAGCCGACTCAATGCTGACTGTTTGCTTTGTGCCACTTGGGGCGCGGGCAGGTTCAGCCGCCGCGCACATCGACCGTTCCGCCGTCAAAACCGCTCTGACCCGATTGCAACGAATCGGGGCCACTGCGCTCGCGGCGCACACGGCGGCTGCCCGGGCGCCCCAGCATTTCGTCAAGCTCTGCCAGACCGTTCATATCCAAGATCCCAGACTCTTTGAAGAAGGAGGACGAATGGACTGTGTCGAATTCCGAAAATTGCGATTCCAGCTTCTGGCGCGGGCTCAACGGCACGCGGTCGGTGGCGCGGCGGTTGAATTGGGGACGCGGCAACGCGGCCATGTTGAGTTGCTCGCGGAAATCGTCTGGCGTGGGCATGCGGTTGATGCTGGATTCCAGGTGAACCAGCCGCACGCCCGCTGTCTTGAGCATGCGGTTTTTAACCTTGGCTTGGTGTGCTTTGGCCGCCGCATCGCTCAGGTGGTGTTGCGCCATATCGAACGCAAAAAGCGGCCTGCCATCTTCACTGCACACCACGAAGTCCACCTTCTGGTCGCCCAAGCGCTCTTTGGCCAGCTGGGGGCTGGCGGCGCGGCGCACGCTGAGTATGTTGCGCAACAACACTTGGGGCACCACCACCTGTCCAGGGAAGGTTTTGATCAGATAGTTGAGCATCGCCACCTGCTCACGCACGAGCAGCGGCTCGGCTGCGTAGCGATCATTCAGCGAAAGAGCAGGGCTGCGCGTGTACAACCACGCGGCCACACCGGTGGCCAGCAACACCAAACCCGTGATAACGGCGATCCAAAGCGGGGACATAACCAATCCTTAAAACAAAAGTATTATTTTACAAGCAGATTTATCATTCTAAAAGACAACTTTGTTGTCAGTAAAGTGCGATGGCCCTCGGATTGGGCAAGAACACGCCTTTTTGTGAAGTTTTTATCGGCGCCGGACCGGTTTCACCACAAAGAAGGCAGCGGCAGCGGCAACCGAGGGTTGAACTTCGCGCGCTTGACGCTGAAAAACGCCTTGATGTTGCGCACGTTGGCGTCGCTCGTAAACAGGTGCTGCGACAGCGCCCGGTAGCCCGGCATGTCAGGGCAGAACACCACCAGCACGAAGTCGGGCCCAGGGCTCACCCGGTAGCACTGCTGCACCGCAGGCTCGGGCAACACCCGCGCCTCGAACGCGTCGAGCTGTTCTGCCCCTTGGCGCTCCAGCGTGATCTCCACCAGCGCTGTGAGTCCGTGACCGATCAGCGGCGCCAGCCGATCAGGCTGCAATATCGCCACCTCGCGCTCGATCACACCCAGCGCGCGCAAGCGCTTCACCCGCCGCAGGCTGGTCGGTGGCGAGAGATGGGCCAGCTCGGCGAGCGTCTGGTTGCTGCGCGAGGCGTCGTTTTGCAGCAGATCGAGCAGCCGCAGGTCGGCGGCGTCTATGTTGATTTGTTCCATATGGGTTCGATTTTTGAAGAATTTCGCAAAGACATTTTGTTAATGAAATTATTCTAATAATTTAGGAAAATGATGACAGCTAATTTTTAGGCGACACCAATACACTGCCGTCCATACCATTTCAAGGAGCGGGCGATGTGCGGGATTGTGGCGGGGGTATCGGGGCGCGACATCGTGCCGGTGTTGGTGCAAGGCCTGCAGAGGCTGGAGTACCGGGGCTATGACTCGTGCGGCGTGGCGATACACGCCGGTGGGCTCAAGCGGGCGCGCAGCACCGCGCGGGTGGCCGAGCTGATCCAGCAGGTGAAAACCGAGCAGATCGCCAGCGGCACCGGCGTTGCCCACACCCGCTGGGCCACCCACGGCGCGCCTGCCGTGCACAATGCGCACCCCCATTTCAGCCTCGGCCCTCACAGTGCGCCCGACACCCCGGGCCGCGTGGCCCTGGTGCACAACGGCATCATCGAAAACCACGACGAGCTGCGCGCGGCCTTGCAGGCCAAAGGCTATGTGTTCGACAGCCAGACCGACACTGAGGTGATTGCTCACCTGGTCGACTCGCTCTACGAGGGCGACATCTTCACCGCTTTGCAAGCGGCGGTCGAGCAGCTGCGGGGCGCGTTCGCGCTGGCGGTGTTCCACAAGGACGAGCCGCACCGCGTGGTCGGTGCGCGCGCCGGTTCACCGCTGATCCTGGGTGTAGGCGAAGACGGCGCCGAGCATTTTCTGGCAAGCGACGCGATGGCGCTGGCCGGCGTGACCGACCAGATCGTCTACCTGGAAGAGGGCGATCTGGTCGACCTGCAACTCGGCCGCTATTGGGTGGCCGACCGCAGCGGCCGCCCGTTCAAGCCCGAGCAGCGCCCGGTGAAAACCGTGCATGCCCACAGCGGCGCGGCTGAACTCGGCCCCTACCGCCACTACATGCAAAAGGAAATTTTTGAGCAGCCACGCGCGATTGGCGACACGCTCGAAGGTGTGGTCGGCATCACGCCTGAGCTGTTTGGCGACGGCGCCCATCGTGTTTTCAAAGACATCGACAACGTGCTCATTCTGGCCTGCGGCACCAGCTACTACAGCGGCTGCACCGCCAAGTACTGGCTGGAATCCATTGCTCGCATTCCGACCCAAGTGGAAGTGGCCAGCGAATACCGCTACCGCACCAGCGTGCCGAATCGGCGCACGCTGGTCGTCACCATCACCCAAAGTGGCGAGACCGCCGACACGCTCGCCGCGCTGCGCCACGCACAAAGCCTGGGCATGAAACACACGCTGACCATCTGCAACGTGGCCACCAGCGCCATGGTGCGCGAGTGCGAGCTGGCCTACATCACCCGCGCGGGTGTCGAGATCGGCGTCGCCTCTACCAAAGCCTTCACAACCCAGCTCGCCGGCTTGTTCCTGCTCACGCTGGCGCTGGCCAAAAACCGCGGCCAGCTCAGTGAAGCAGCCGAGGCCGACTACCTCCAAGCCATGCGCCACCTGCCAGTGGCCCTGCAAGCGGTGCTCGCACTGGAGCCGCAGGTGATCAGCTGGGCCGAGGACTTCGCCAAGATGGAAAACGCCCTGTTCCTGGGTCGGGGGCTGCATTACCCGATCGCGCTCGAAGGCGCGCTCAAGCTGAAGGAAATCAGCTACATCCACGCCGAAGCCTATCCGGCCGGCGAACTCAAACACGGCCCGCTCGCGCTGGTCACCAGCGCCATGCCTGTGGTCACGGTCGCGCCCAACGACACCCTGCTGGAAAAGCTCAAGAGCAACATGCAGGAAGTGCGCGCGCGCGGCGGCGTTTTGTATGTGCTCGCCGATGCCGACACCCGTATCCAAAGTGCCGAGGGCATTCACGTGATTCGCATGCCCGAGCACTACGGCGCCCTCTCTCCCATCCTCCACGTGGTACCGCTGCAACTGCTGGCGTACCACACGGCGCTGGCCAAGGGCACCGATGTTGATAAACCCAGAAACCTGGCCAAAAGCGTGACGGTGGAGTGACCTTCGGCGCTTGGCCGTCGCACTGGTCGATCGGAAGCAAGTTGGTCGCGCTGGGAAATAAACCGTCGGGCAGGCAGCTCCCTTTGTAAAAAAGGGATGGCGCCGTGTGTTGTGAAATAGCCCTGCCGCGAAGCGCGCTTGTACCGGGTTCTTTGGCAGGCTGTCCTCAGTAAAACTGCTCCTTGCTAGCGGCTCAGTTTCCAAAGAGGACGGAGAAAATCGGTTTTCAGCGTTTGGACGGACCGCATGCGTGTGCAGCTGGACAGCACCTGTGACCGCCAGATGTTTGCGTACAGCTTGAACCGATCCCAGAAACGGGCGAGAGAAAAACAATCCAGACTTCGCCAAGCAGTTCAAGCGGTACCAATGCGCTTGGCGCTCAACATCGGCGGTGTCGGTCGAGCCTTCTGAGCGGTGAGCCGACCTGCCAGCGCTTGGCTCGCAAAACATCTTACGGCCCGCTGCTTGGCCCTGTGATCAACTGCGGCGTGGCCGTGCCCGCTACCTGGTGACGAAACGAGAGAAGTGCACCATCCAGCGGACCCGGATTCGCCCACTGCGCCCGAACAAGTGAGGTTACAAAAACGGTCCGTAAGTCAGACCCGCCAAACGAGCACATGGTGGGCGCGCGACAGGGAAGACCCAGGCGTTGAAGCACATTCCCGCTAGCATCAATGCGGTGGAGCACACCCGCCGACACGCCCGCCGACCAATAGCCATCACCCATGTCAACAGCTGCTCCGTCGGGGCGACCAGCTGCTTCATCAAGCGATACCAGCAAACGCCGTTCGCCCATGGTTCCCGTGGCTTCTTCCCATGAAGCCGCATACACCTGACCCGCATGGCTGTCGGAGAAATAGAGCTGCCGACCGTCCACGCTCCAAGCGATGCCATTGGCCACGGTAAGACCCTCCATCAGCCGGTGCACTTCACCGGAGGCAGACGCCCGATAAAGGGCACCGCTCGCGGTTTTGGTGGGCCGGTCGTCCATGGAGCCGAAGACAAACCAGCGACCACTGGGCGAAACCTTCCCGTCGTTCAAACGGTTGTTGGGTCTGTCCGTCTCTACGTCGGTCACTTTGGTCAGTTCACCCGAAGCGAGGCGCAGGGAGACCAGCCGATGCGGGAACGCAAGCCACACCGCTGCGTTATCGGCCAGCGCGATCGCGCCAACCACTTCAGGCAGGTG
>Ga0335395_10001789_pt1 | contig 13380 bp, 17 predicted proteins | sample MAT02_FD_205744 | JGI IMG/M metagenome (GOLD analysis project Ga0335395, IMG submission 205744) | Freshwater microbial communities from Lake Fryxell liftoff mats and glacier meltwater in Antarctica - MAT-02 (spades assembly) (version 2) ...
CCGGCTCGATCGAGGCGGTGCCTCAGACCGACCCGCAGTCCGGTGTAGCCGGCTTCATCGAACCCGGCGCACTGGATGCTGGAAGGACACGATAGACGCATGGGGGTCGGCGTGTCGATGGCTTCGCCTGAATGGTGATCCAATCAATCGACAGTCACGAAGTCGATGAAACCGCGCTCCACGTCCGTCGACACCAGCTCGACGCGGATCTGCTGGCCCACCTTGAGCCCATGCGGACTGGCATCGAGCCGGCCCTCGGCTGGCGGCGCGAAGATGCGTACCCAAAGCCCGGATTCCGAACTGCCGGTGACGATGGCGTCGTAGCGCTGGCCGACATGGGATTCGAGCAGCAGCGCGGCTTCGGACTTGCGCATTCGCCGCTCGACCTTTTGAGCAGCATCTTCCTGCGCAGTGCAGTGCTCGGCCAGCGCGCCCAACTCGGCCACGCTGTAGGGCGGCTGCCGCCCGGCGAGGACGGCCTTGACCATGCGCAGCGTGATCAGGTCGGGGAAGCGCCGGTTCGGCGCAGTGGAGTGGGCGTAGTCGCGCACCGCAAGGCCAAAGTGGCCAATCGGCGCGCCGCCTGGCCGTTCGACCACGTATTCGCCCGAGCCCATCAGCTTGACGATCACCAACGAGAAATCGGGAAACCGCAGCGGGTCGGCCCGTCGACGTTTGGCCAGGAAGGCAGCGAGCGCGACCGAGTCAGGCGACTTCGGCAGGCTCTCGCCGTACTTGCAGGCCAGTTCCACGATGCGCAGCCAGCGCTCGGGTGAGCGCACCACGCGGCGCAGTGAGGCACCACCAGCGGCGGCCAGGAAGCGCGCGCTGCACTCGTTGGTCGCGATCATGAATTCCTCGATCAGCTGCCGGGCACGGTTCTGGACCTGCTGCCGGATCTCCACCACGCGTTCGCCATCGAACACGGCGCGGGGCTGAAAGGTTTGAAGCTCGAGCGCGCCCTGGGCGTGGCGCCGCACCCGCAGTCGCTGGGCGACCTCGTCCTGCGTCCGCAACAACCTGTCGAGCCCGGCGACCGTGCGCGCCGATTCAGGCAACGCGCCATCGCCGTCGATCAATGCCGACAACGCGTCGTAGGCCAGCTTCGCGTGGTTGCATACCTTCGCGCGGTAGAGGGTGGCCTGCGTGATTGAAGCGTCGGGCGCGACGACCATCTCGGTCACGATCGCAAGCCGGTCCTGGTCGGCATTTAGCGAGGTCAGATCGGTCGACAAGCGCTCGGGCAGCATCGCAAACACCCGCGCCGACGTGTAAACCGATGTGGTGTTGGCCCAGGCGTGGGTGTCGATGGCCGAACCCTTGGTGACCAGTGCGTCGACATCGGCCACCGCCACGAAGATCTTCACTGCGCCATCGGCCAGCGGCTCGCAGGTGGTGAGTTGATCGAGGTCTAGCGAGTCGTCGTTGTCGATCGAACACCAGATCAGCGCGGTGAGATCGCGAATGTGCGGGTCCTCGTCGCGGCCGGGGCCGGTGATGGTGGCGAGTTGGGCCTGGACAGCGGCCGAATACTCCGGCTCCAGTCCACGCTCTTCCATCGCTTGGCCAGCTATACGGACGAGGTCGCGGCGACTGGCACGACGTTCCTGGGGCATACGATCCTCCTCTTCCTGCAGTCATCACCTTTCGCGACGTCGGATGCCAATGCGATTCGTCGCCATGGTCGCCCCGCAGTATCCCATTCCATCTTTGCGCGGTGGGGCTGGTCCACAAGGAACTCTGGCTCGCCGTGGAGCCACTGCACATGCACGCGGTCACCGCGCCGGCCCTGGCCCGGCCGGCTGGTGCAGACCCCTGTTCCCGCCTACTCACAGTCCATCTGCTCGAATGCACCGTGCCGGCGTACCGGCGGCTATCCCCTTTGAGCCGCCCTCAACACCTGCTGCGGGCTGCCGGTTGCGACGTCGAGTCGTACGGTGTATCGCCGTTGAGTTAGATCAATGCAGCCGCCGCAGGAAGCCGCAGGACCCGTGGCTGATCGGCGGCTACCACTGCAATGGCGGTAGGTCGTGGAATACCTTGCGCGTACCGATGATCCACTGCTGCTTGAGGGCTTCGAAATAGGTGTCACCGCTCTCGAAGCGCCGCTTCATCGTGACCTTCAGGCTGTCTTTGGCGTAACACAGCAGGTCGATGGGCATGCCGACCGACAGGTTGCTGAGCATCGTCGAGTCGTACGACACCAGCACGCACTTGGTGGCGTCTTCCAGCGTGGCCTTGGGTGTCACGGCCAGGTCGAGGATGGGTTTGCCGTACTTGGCTTCGCCGGTCTGCAGGAAGCTGGTGTCGGTGCCGGCCTCGATGAAGTTGCCTTCGGCGTAGATTCGGAACAGCCGCATTTCTTCCTGGCCGATCTGGCCGCCGACGATGAACGACGCATTGAAGCCCAGGCCGCTACTTTCCAGATGCGGCCCGTCGCGACGCTCGAGGTCGCGCATGGCGTCGGCCACCAGGTTGGCCACATCGAACATCGAGTTCACGCTGTACAGGTGGGGCGGCTTCGCGGCCGCGCGTCGGCGCAGCATGCTGACCACGGCCTGGGTGGCCGCCAGGCCGCCCGAGCTCAGCAGCACCAGCACCCGGTTGCCTGGACGTTCGAACACCGTCATCTTGCAGAACTTGGCGTAGTTGTCGACGCCGGCATGGGTGCGCGAGTCGCTGGCCAGGATGAGCCCTTCTTCCAGCTTCACGCCGACGCAATAGGTCATGCAGCCTCCACCACGTCGGTCCAGACCTTGAAGCCTTCGAGCGTGTTCGCGCCGAAGGTGCTGGACAGCGCGACATCGCAGGCGTCGCGGCCTCGTGCGATGAGCACACGGCCGATGCGGGGCACGTTGTTGCGTGCATCGAAGGTGTACCAGCGGTCGCCGAGATAGACCTCGAACCAGGCAGCGAAATCCATCGGGCCGTACGGCGGCGCGGTGCCCACATCACCCAGGTAGCCCGTGCAGTAGCGTGCGGGGATGTTCATGCAGCGGCACAAGGCAATTGCCAGGTGGGCATAGTCGCGGCAGACACCGCGGCCCTCGGTGTGCGCCTCCAATGCGGTACGAGTGTGGCGGGCATGCGCGTAACCGAACTCGATATGGCCATGGACGAAATCGCAGATGGCCTGCACCCGCGCCCAACCCGCCGGCACCTTGGCGAAGGTCTGCCAGGCAATGTCGCCCAGCAATTCGGTCTCGCAATAGCGGCTGCTCATCAGGTAGACGAGCGCCGATGCCGGCAGATCTTCCACCGCGGTCTGCGGGGCCAGCGGCTCGACGATGTCGGGCGCACCGCTGTCGTTCAGCACTGCGTCGCTGCGCAGCACGAACCGGCCCTGCGGTGCGACGAGGCGGCAGCAGCGGTTGCCGAACAGGTCGAGATAGCTGGTTATCCTAACGGCGGGGTCGGCTACCAACACATCGGCACGCACAAGATCGGCTGCTCGTGACGGGTGGATAGTCAAGGCCACCATCATCGGCGTCGGCTGCTCACACAGGTAAATCATCTCGAAACCGACGCGCAGTTGCATGATGCCCCTCACTGGCAGCTTTCTTCGCCAGGTCCGAAGAGGTGCTTGACCATTCAAACTGAAAGTGTCGACGGTGCCGGCGCTCTTGCTCTCTCTTCGGTGTCAAAAAAACAGGGCACCTCCATCATCGACGACCGCGATGTTCTTGAACTGATCGGCGGAAGCCGTCGACCGGGTGCTCAGTCTGGCCAAGCATCGCGTCACTGGCGCGGGCAACGTGCGTTGAACAGGACGGTTCGCCTTCGCAGCAACATGGCATTGCCCACGCTGTGTCGAGCCTTGCAGATCAAGTCGCTGAACATCCTGCACAACAGAACGATCTTGCGCATCGGCACGCGATGCGTGGCCTTTGCCGCACAGCCCACGAAGGACGTCAGCACGAACAGCAAACCGAAAGGGCGTTGCAGTACGAACATGGCAACCCCACTTCTCAGAAGGATTCGCTGCAGTTCGGCGTGCTACAGGCGGCCCATCAGCAGCAGAACGAGCAAGACCACCACTACCAGCCCCAACACACTGCTGGGTGCGTAACCCCATCCCCTGCTGTGCGGCCAAGCTGGAATTGCGCCGACCAGCATCAGTACGAGAACGATCAACACAATGGTGCCGATACTCATTGCATTTCTCCTCAGGTGCTCCGCTGCTCGAAGGCAGCGTTGGAATCCCGGGCCATGCTCGCCTTAATGGCCCTGAGCCGACTATCCGTTCTTGCTGCCAAAGACCAGAAGCAAGCCGCCGGCAACGATCGCCCCGACGCCGGTCCACACCGGGATGTTGACCGTCTCCTTATCCTTGACCGACAACTCGATGGGGCCCAGCTTCACGTTGTGTGTTTCTTTCGTGTAGGTGAAGCCGCCGTAGGCCAAGGCTACGACGCCAGTGACGATCAGAACGATCGCCAATATCTTGATGGAGTTCATCGAGAACCTTCGAGTTGGTGTGTTACTTGTTCTTCGGGAACCAGTCGTCGGTGGCGCTACGCTCCCAGCTTGCGATCTGGCGCTCGGCCTCGTCTTTGGCTATGCCGTAGCGCTCCTGGATCTTGCCCGCGAGCTGATCGCGCCGCCCGGCAATGACATCGAAGTCATCGTCGGTGAGCTTGCCCCATTGTTCTTTCGTCTTGCCCTTGAGTTGCTTCCAATTGCCTGCAATCTGATCCCAGTTCATATTGATCTCCTTTGGCAGATTCGTGCTGATGACGACCGTATTGGCGAGCTCACAGCGCGATCTTGTTGGCGGTGTTCGGAATGAGTCACCACCCATGAATCCTCGCGCATTCCGGCGTGGCGCATTTGATCCCGCGCAAGAAGTGAGCAGAAGGAGCCAGCGATAGCGAGGTCAGCCACCGGCAACAGGGCACCGCCGCGGGTCGGCAGCGCCAAGCCTTCGTCGCGCAGGCACAGCATCAGCCCGAGCGCGGCTTACTGATGTCGTGTGTGGTCTTCGCAAACGGCGACGAGAGGAAGTCAGGGCGAATCGCGGCCAGTGCCGGCCCGGCGGCTGGCTTCCTCGAGAAGATCCAGTTCTCCTGGGACCCTGACCTGCTGATCGGGCGGGGCCCGTTCGGCAACGCGGTGTGCACGGGCCTCACGCAGGTGAATCAGAACTGGCAAAGCGACGCCGCCATGGCGCCTTGGCGCGAAGAAGCCTCACGTCACGGCTTCCAGCCGAGCATCGCACTGCCGTTGACGGTTGGCGGCCACGTCGTCGGCATGCTTGCGCTCTATGCATCCGAGGTCGGCGCATTCGACCCCGAGCAGGTGCTGCCACTGGAAGAACTGGTCCGCAAGCGCTCGATGGCCATCGAGCGCTTGCGGACCTGCGAACAGCGCGATCTGGCTGAAGTCAAGAACCGGGCCAAAAGCGAGTTCCTGGCAAGTATGAGCCACGAGATTCGTGCTCCCTTGAACGCCATCGTCGGCCTGAATCGCTTGAATCGCCTTGATGCGGCGCGCTGACGTGACGCCGGAAACAGGCTGGCAGGCTCGACAAGATAGGCGGCGGCAGCCAGCACCTTATGTACCTCGTCATCGACATCCTGGACCTGTCCAAGATCGAGGCTGGGCGGGTCCAACCCGAGACCTCGAGCTCTTATCTGCCGACCGTTCTCGACGCCGTAGGGTCGATCATTGCCGAATCGGTACGCGCCAAAGGCCTAACGGTCGAAACCGATACCAACGTCGTGCCCTTGCGGTTGCGTGGCGACCCGACGCGCCTGCGGCCGGCCCTTCTGAACTTTGCCGGCAATGCCGTCACGTCAAGTTCACGCAGCGGGGCTCGATCGCGCTGCGCGCCAATCTGCTGGAAGACAGGGCGGTGATCTGCTGGTGCGCTTCTCGATGGAAGACTCGGGCATCGGAATTGCGCCAGAAAACATCCCGCGACTGTTCCAGGCGCTCGAGCAGGCCGACGCCTCGATCACGCGCAAATTCGGCGGCACCGGTCTAGGGATGGCGATCACCAAACGGCTGACCACATGGATGGGGGGCACGTGCGGCGTCAAGAGCCAGCCCGCAGTGGGCAGCACCTTCTGGTTCACAGCCCACCCGCAGCGAGGACACGGTGTCCTGCCTGCGGCAGACCCCAAAGGCGTTGCGACCGCCGAGGCGCTGCTGCGGGAGCGCCACCGAGGCGCACGAGTTCTCGTGGCAGAGGACAACGAAGTGAAACAAGAGGTGCTGTCGGCAATGCTTTACGGTGTCGGCTTCCATGTGTACGTCGCAGCGAACGGCCGAGAGGCAGTGGCGTGGCCAAGGCCGGCGGGTACGGCCTAGCGCTGATGTACATGCAGATGCCCGTGATGGGAGGGCTGGAGGCCACGCGGGACATGCGCGCGCTGCCCCAATGGGCCGGACGGCTGATCCTCGCCCTGACGGCCAATGCCTTCGATGAAGATCGACAGGCCTGCAAGGCTTCCGTTATGGACGATTTCATCGTCAAACCCGTGGACGTGAAGGTTCTTTAGGCGACGATGCTCCACTGGCTGTATAGCAGCGGCATGCAGTACGGGGACAACATCAACGTGGAGCGTATCTGGGCACTTGAGGCGCTGGCTCTAAGGCTTAGGTGACCAATGCTGGCAAGTCGACTGCCGGATGACTTCACGAGCGGCTGCTACGCGGCAGCCAACTCTCGAACGTTAATGCCTGCTCAGGGTCGACGGCTGCCAGACGATTTCGTGATCGGGATGCCCGTCAGCCGACATTGAGACTAGGCTGCTGGACATCAGCCTTTCGGCCACTCAGAGTGACGGCCGGGAGCTGACGCTCACGACGGGCGGCTAAAGGGCGCCTCGCCCGGATCTCGGCCGGTCGGGACTAAATCGGGTCGACCCTGAGCACTGCCCCAACTACGGCCGCGAGTCCACGGCTCTCGCGGCCATCATCGAAGCCCCGGGGATCGAGCGGGTCCTTGCGCACTGGGGACTTCAGGCCCCCGGACGCCACCACGGGCACCAACGTGCCGCCACATGCAACACGAAGCGTGATGGTGGCCCGGCGGCCCGGCGGATCGGCGCACCCGAGGGCCTGCGAGGCGCCGAGACTCGCCTATCGTCAGGTTATTCGTTCTTCGACAGCGGCAGAGGCAGCAAGGCCCGCCACTGGGCTTCGATTTGTTGACTCGGCGTTGCGCCGCGCGCGGTCAGTTGCTGGCGGTAGCTTTCAAATACGCGCAGGGCATCGCCGCGCTGGCCGGCTCGCCCGTGCGCTTGCATCAAGCGCCGCACCAGCGATTCAGCCAGCGGCTCGATGCGGAGCACTGCCTCCAGTAGTTCACGTTCGACCGAACCGACCTGCAGACGCTCCAGCACGCTGGCCGCGGCTAGCGCCGCGCGTACGGTGTCGTTGCGACAAGCCTGCCGCTCAGACTCCAACCAGGGAGCCGCCGACAGGCCGGCCAGCAGTTCCCCGCGCGTGAGCGTGATCACCTGTGCGACCAGGCGCAGGCATTCATCGTGTGTGTCGTGGTCGGCATCGGGCTCGCCCGCGTGCGATGCCAACATGGCCAGCGCTTCGATCCGCTCGATCAAGCGGCGTCGCTGCTGCACGTCAGAGCTCGCCCGCGTGGCATCCAGGCCCACCCGACCATCACCCACCCTCAACAGCGTGGCGTCACCCATCAACCGGCGCAACCGCAAGGCCGTCATCTCGAAGCTTTTGCGCGCGGCGGCATCTTCTGAATCGGGCCACAGCGCTTGCATGGCGGCCTCGGTGCCGATGCTTAGATTCCGCGCACAAGCCAACAGGCGCAGCAGTTCCAGCGGCTTCTTCTGGGCCTTGCCGCCGGTATCTTTCAGCTTGCCGTCGCAGCGCATCTCGAAGCTGCCCAACAGGTTCAGCCACATCGGCCAGGGCCAGCGCCCGTCGGCATCGGCTGGCGCCGGTAGTTGGCGGATGCGGATCACGTCGTCGACAAACTGCAGCGCTAAGCCGTTCTCCAAGGTCTTCAAGGTCTGCAAAGCGTAGGCACTCACCGCCGCAGCCAGTGCCGGAAGCAGGCGAAAGTACATGGTGTAACTCGCCGCGTGGGCCAGCTCCAAGCCTCGCTCAAGATCTTGCCGGCTGCGCTGCGGATCGGCGAAGCGCGTCATCCAGGCGCGCAAAAGGTGCACCAGGCAACTGGCGCGCTCGGCGGCGGCCCCTGTTTGCGCGACGACCCTCTCCTCTATGAGCAGAGCCAGCGCCTCGTCGCTACGGTTCAGTGCGATGTAGATCTGCGCCAAGTCGGTTTGCCGGGCCGCGCTCTCGGACCTGGACAGCCCCACCTTGGCGGCCAGCTGGTTGGCTTCCTGCAGCGTGACCAAGGCCCGCGCCGGTTGGCCGCGCAGCACCTGCACGCGGGCGCGCATTTGCTGCAACTCAACCAGCATCGCCGTTCGGCCTGCTCCCCAGCGCGGGTCCAGTGTTTCGAGCATGCGGTCCGCTTCGTCCACGCGCCCTCGGTCCAGCCACAAACGCACCATGGCCAGCGTGACCTTCAGGGCCAGACTGCCGTGATCTGATTCACGCGCCAAGGCCAGGGCCCGCCGCCATTCACGTTCGGCCCGGTCGGTATGGCTGACCTGGTAATGTGCGAAGCCAGACACGAACACCCACCGGGCGCGCAGCAGGGAAGCAGCGGCCTCGAAGAGCGCGGGGTGCTCCACCAGGTTGGACAGGTAGTCGAACTGCTCGAACCGAGAAACGGCAAACGCGTATTCGATCAGCACCAGTGCAGCCAGCAATCGCTCATTCGGCGAAAGCGCGGTTTGCAACGGCAACATATCCTCGTGCAACTGGGCCACCACATGCGCTGCAGCTTCTGAATCGGGCTTGCCGAGCGCGACGCGCGCCAGCACGCCCAGCCGCAGCCATTGTCCAGCCATCAATGTGCCGGTCTCGTCCACGGGGTGGGCGTCAACGCGGGCGTGCCATTCCTCCAGACCGCTCATCGACCCGCCGTCCAGCAAGCAGATCACCAGGGCTACGTTGGCCGTGACGCCGGCTGCCTGGCCCTGCCCGCAGGCCGCATAGGCGCGCCATGCCCGGTCGAGCCACGGCAACGCGTCGCCACCCTCGGCCATAAAGTCGGCCAGCCCGCGCCAATAGGCCTTGTCCGCTTGGGCCTCTGAGGCCTGGGCGCCTGCGGAATCACAGGCCAGCACCACGGCCGCCGGATCCCATCGCAGCCAGCCCTTCGCAGCCGCCTCCTGCCAGGATTCCACGGTCGACGCCGGCAGGCGATTTGAGGGATTCGACGCAGATTCGATGGACTTGCTCATCTCCAAACGAGTTTAGCGGCCATCAATCAGTTGTCCGCAGGGCCCTATCGGTGGGTCATCAGTGGGTGGGTGCGCTCAACAGTCACCTGGCGCCTGGTGTCCCCGCTGCAGCGCTCAGGAAGTCACCCCGATCACGTCTCGCAGGAGCAACTCATGTGCAACATCTCCCCAGTGTCCACGGTGTCCCCCGCGCCGCCCGGACCGTGTTACCAGATCCACGATTACCCTGCCCGGCTCATCCAGACCCGGATGCAAGCAAGCACTGGCCCGCTGACGATGCGCCCCATCTTGCCGCAGGACGACGAGCTGCTGGCCGAATTGCTGAACGGGTTGTCACCGGCGGCGCGGCGCAATCGCTTCCATGGCGCCATGAAGGTCTCACCGACCCAGCTTCGGCAGATGAGCTGCGTGGATTACCGGTGCCAACTGGCCCTCGTGGTCACCGCACAAGTCGACGGTGCAGAACGGCTGATCGCCGATGCGCGCTACTGCGTGTTGGACGATGGACTCAGCGCCGAGTTTGCGCTCGTGGTGTCCGAGCGCTGGCAGCGCCTAGGGCTCGGCGCATGGGCGATGCAATCGTTACAACATGCCGCCACAGGCGCTGGGCTTGAGTGGTTGAACGGCGATGTCTTGCAGGCGAACGCGCCAATGCTCCGCCTCGCGGAGCACTGTGGGTTCGCGCTGTGCCCTGACCCTGAGGACGAGCAGGTCGTCAAGGCGCAACGGCGTCTCAGTCGCCAGGCCAGACCTCTGCCGCGCGCGAGACACGGATTTCGCTCGTGGCTGCAGCAAGCCTGGCTCGGCCACTCTATGCCTGCGGTCGGGTGAGCCCGCCCATGCCCGCCACTCATTCCGCCGGAGCCCTGCCCATGTTCTCGCCCCAACTGTCACTTGCGCGCAGCTCGCCCCGTTTTGCCATCGTGCTGGGCAGCGGTGGGGTACGCAGCATCGCCGCCCTTGGCATGGTGGAAGTGCTGATGCGCGAAGGACTGCAGCCTGACCTGGTGGTGGGTTGCAGCGCTGGCGCAATGTTCGGTGCGCTGATCGCCGCCGGACACGACGCCGAAGCGGCCGTGCGCCTCGCCACCACGCTGTGGTCGGCAGACGTCACGCGCAAGCGCCGCTGGCGCGCCATTCCACAGATGTTGTGGCCACGCCTGGGCCGCTTCGACGCCGACTTTGCGCTGCGCGACGATCGCCTGGTGATGCAGCGCCTGGAACAGGCCTTCGGCGACGTGCGCATAGAGGGTCTGCACTTGCCCTTGCGCGTCACCACCACCGACGCCGCCACCGGTGAACGCGTGGTGCTGCGCAGCGGCAGCCTGGTGCAGGCGCTGCGCGCCAGCATCGCGCTGCCCTTCATGTTCGCGCCTGTGCACATCAATGGCCGGCGCCTGATCGATGGCTTCGTGGCCGACCCGCTGCCCGTCAGTGCGGCGGGCGACGCCTACGCGGCACTGGCACTGGGCTTCGAGTCACCGATGCCGCACCGTGTGGACGGCCCCTCGCGCATGCTTGCCCAGGTGACTTCGGCCTTGACCAACAACTTGATGCAAGCGCGCCTGGCCGAGGCCAGCGCTGGCGGCACAAGGCTTTTGAGCCTGGTGCCCCGTCTCGAGCGGCGCGTGGGGCTCTTCGACACCGCAGCCATGCCCTACCTCGTTGACGCCGGGCGCCGCGCTACCGAGGCCGCGCTGCCCGCCATCCACGCCATGCTGCACTGCGCACCGCGACTGGCGGTGGCTTAAGCAGCCACCGCGCAAGGCGGCGTCTGCCACGTTCTGACTCGATCCGCACTTTGGTCGAAGCAACCTACCACTTTGGAGAAAGCGAATGATCACCCTGCAACAGACCCCCATTCTTGCGGTCCTGGTCGGCACGCTCGCGCTGGCCATGCACCCGCCGGTACAGGCACAGAACATCGGTTCCGATGGCACGATGGCGCAGACAGACGCTGTCCTGCCCACCAGAGCGAGCGCGGTGGACACGGCCACGGCGCAGGCCTTCGACACGGCCTTGCAGGACTACGAGCGCTGCCACTGGCTGCTGGCCTTCGAGCAACTGGTTCTCCTGGCCGATCGAGGCCATGCGCACGCCGCCCGCATGGCGATGCAAATGCACCAGTACGGGCCCGCGCTTTATGGTCAGGTGTTCGTGCTGTTGCCGGGGCAGATGGGGCGCTTCGCCCGGGCGCGATAGCAGGCGCAAATCAGGCAGCCACGAGTGCTCGTTGAGCATCTGCGCGGCCATGACCCCTTACAGGTCTTGAATGCCAGGCTAACCGAGCGTCGGGCGAAGGCCGGTTGCACCTCTATGCACCCTCGGTGATTGGGAAGGACTGGGCCACCCATCACTGAGCAGGAGGGCCAGCGGGTGAGTCGATAGAGCTCTGGGCATGCGTGAAGGCGACCAGCCAGCGGCCTTGGCCCGTGCGAATTTCGCTCCGCCCACGCCGTACCTCCCTCTGTTGCGCCGACGTCTACTTTGCCGCCGGCAACTCCACGACGCGAGTGGCGCCAAGGGGTCGGCAGCGCCCGTTCGGCTGATCGAACTGCTGACCTACCGCCTGCTCGGATGCCGATTGGCGTAGGCAAACTATGAGTGACTGCTTTGGAGAAAGGGCGCGTTCTATCGGCCGTCGCGCTATGACCGCTGTACTTTGATACCGGTCATTGACATGCCGATTTCCTGATCAATCCTAAGACTGCAACTGGCCGGAACCGGCTTTAGCCCAAGGCAACCGTTAGCTGACCTTGGCATGGCCAGCACGCGCATCGAAGGTCAGCTTCCTGGCGTCCGCTTGGCTTACTGGTCCCGGCCAGGAGCGGGTGCTCGCGACCGCCCGCTATGGGGTCGTCCAGCCCAAGATGAGTCGATCAGATTCATCTAGCAGCGATTCGGAAAGATTCGCACACGAACCCGTTTGCTTGCACGACAGCGCACGCCTGACAGACGGCGGCCATTGACCAGTGACGCACGGTTTCCCGCAGCGCTCAATCTTTCTTGCGATTGCCACCATCCCTCTTCGTCCCGGACTTCTCCGGCTCGACGCCAGGATCTCGGTGGCATTCGACACAGTTCTCGAAGTCCCGGATCCCTTCCTTCTCGTGCTTAGCCCGGATGTTGGCGGGCGTGTGTTCGTGACAGCCGTAGCAGGTGAAGGCGCTGTAGTCGTTGCCTTTGTGGCAGGTCAGGCACTCGGCGTTGTGGTCGCGGTCTAGAACGAACGACTTGGCGTGGTCGAAAGTGGCGGGCTTCCAGGCGTCTTGCCGGTGGCAGGCCTGGCAGTCTCCGGCCACCTTCTGATGCAGCCGGTCCGTTGGCTTCTGATGACAGCTTTCGCACTGCTTCTGCACGGCGGGGCGCAGCAGCGCATGTGAGAAGGACTTGCGGCTTTGCTGCGCCAGCCGTGGGCTGCGGTGGTCGGTGTGGCAGGCCATGCAGTCCTGCTCTATCAGCTCCTGGTGGAACGACAACTTCAGGCGCGGCTGTGTCGAGCTCGGGACGATGGCAGCGCCCTTTGTCGTGCGCAGACCGATGTCTGGCAGCGCGTGGCACTCGATGCAAAGCGTGGCAGCCGCGCCGCGCCAGGGCTTGTGGCAGGCAAAGCAATCGGTACTCACCTCGGCATGCGCCGCCACCACCGGACCCGGACTGACCATCAAGTGCGGGTAGGCGAATGCCAGCCCAATCAGCACCAGCAGATTGGCTGCGATGATCCAGAACAGCCAGCGCCCCTCGGCGCGCGTCAAGGTAGTTGTCGCCTAATTCATGCAGCCATCGGCTGCATAAGTTTTGCTTTCGAGTGGTCCTCGACGACCGAGTCGCGTTCGGGGTTGAGGGTGACTGGGCCGATGGGCGTCCAGTCGCGTGTGGGTCCTGACCACCGCGCTGGATTGCGCTGGCGAGCCTCGAGGTACAGCGTGTGTCGAGCCGCCAGGATGGCGTGATCCTCGCCGCGATGACGCTGGCCAGGGGTGACGTAGCGGATGCCGCTGTGTCGGTGCTCATCGTTGTACCAGCGCACGAATTCAGCCGCCCAGGCGCGAGCGGCGTCGAGGTTGGCGAAGCCCTTTGC
>Ga0335395_10001791_pt1 | contig 13377 bp, 10 predicted proteins | sample MAT02_FD_205744 | JGI IMG/M metagenome (GOLD analysis project Ga0335395, IMG submission 205744) | Freshwater microbial communities from Lake Fryxell liftoff mats and glacier meltwater in Antarctica - MAT-02 (spades assembly) (version 2) ...
TCTTGCGTTCTCTTTTTCCATGATCTTCTGATCGAAGAATCACGGCAAAGTTCATATTTTATTGGGCCGGATCAATAGTTGGGCGCTCGCCCGTGCGGCGGACATGGGACCCGAATTTGCCTCTAACTTTCATGATTCCAGGGCGAGTCACCCCTGATCATGAAAGACACTGAGGGCGTGCAGTTGCCCGAAGGCTGAGGTCGCGAAAACCTTTGATGGCGCAGACCGCGAAAGCTAACTCGACCCGCCGCCGTTCACTCGTACCCCGGATTGCTTGGCACCGCTTGCTTTGCAGGTGGTGGACAGCGCACGTTAAAAAGAGCCGTTGAGCTTGCTCAACAGGCCGTTGAACGATGGCGCCCCAGGGCAACTGCACGCCTTTGATTTTATTGCGTGTTGAAAGGGGAAACGTCATGGAATTGAAGCCAATGTACCAACGGGTGATTGGACTGGACGTGCACCAAGCCAAGATCAGCGCCTGCGCCTTGGCGCAGCAACCTGATGGCACGGTGACTATCGAGCAACGTGAGTTTGGAGCGTTCAAGCGCGACCGCAAAGCGCTGGCGCAGTGGGCCCGCGAGTTTGGCCCCGAGGTGGTGGTGATGGAGAGCACGGGCATTTACTGGAAGAGCCCGTACGCTGCGCTGGAGACGGTGGGCATTGCCGCGTGGGTGGTCAACGCGCGGCATGTCAAGAACGTACCCGGTCGCAAGACCGACGTAGCCGACGCGCAGTGGCTGGCCACCCTGGCGCGCGCCGGACTGCTGCGTGGCTCGTTCATTCCCGAAGCGCACGTTCGCCACCTGCGGCTGATTGCGCGGCAGCGCCAGAAGCTCGGCGGCATGCTGGCATCGGAGAAGAATCGGCTGCACAAAGTGCTGTCCGATTCGGGCATCCGGCTGGGCGTGTTGGTCTCGGACATGCACGGCCAGGCTGCGCGCGACATGACCAAGGCGCTCATCGCGGGCAAGCCCTTGCCTGCGGTGCTGGACTTGGCCGGTCGCCTGCGAGCCAGCCGGGCAGACTTGTTCGAGGCCTTGCAGCCAGAGGAGTTGAGCCAGGCGCATCTGTTCGTGCTGGGCGAGACCATGGCCCACATCGAAGAGTTGGAGGCGCGGATGCAGCGCTTCGAGCAGGAATTGCTCAAGGGCCTGAGCGCTTGGCAGACTGAGCTGGTGCTGCTGCAGACCATCCCCGGCATCGACATCATGGGCGCGGCCATGTTGCTGGTGGAGATCAGCGCGGAGATGCAAAACTTTGGCAGCGCCGAGCGGCTAGCCTCGTGGGTGGGCATCTGCCCGGGCAACAACGAGAGCGCGGGCAAGCGCAAGACTGGCAAGACCCGAAAGGGCAACGCCTGGGTCAGGCGTCTGCTGTGCGAGTTTGCCCAGGCGGCGTCGCGAAGTCGGTGTGCGCTGAAAGACAAATTCGCCGCGTTGAGCATTCGCAAAGGCCACAAGAAATCCATCGTGGCGCTGGCGCACAAGATGCTGCGGATCGTCTTCGCGGTGCTCAAGAACAAGACACCTTACCTCGACAAGGCGGTGGACTACGAGGCCTTGAGCGTGCAGCGAAACGCGCCGCGCTGGATGAAGATGTTGATCAAGCACGGCTACATGCCTACTGCCGCCTGATCGTTCTCTAAACCCGCCGCCAGCATCACGACTTGGTCCATTTTGGGCCAGGCGCTGTCACGTCTACGGAGCAGTGTCTTTCACGTTAAAGTGTTACCCATGTACCCGGGCTATACCATGTGGGCGTCTAACGCCAGTTACTGCTGACGACGCGACCGGTGTATCGTGAGCAAGACGATCCTTTGTGCGGCCGCTTCGTAGCAGAACATGTCTCGCTAGCCGGAAGTTGCATGGATACGCTCAGCAGCCTATGAGACTTACTGCCGGTCCGTCGGGAAATCTCTACTGGCGCGATGGCTATTCCTCCATCTTGCTCAATCGGCCGTATTCGGGCGATGTGCCGCGTCTTGAAGTCATCGACCCGGCGCTTGACCTGTACCGACGCCGTCGCGATGAAGCGTGGGTGGATGCCGACGAGACGCTCCTGCGCGTATGCGAGGGCGGGGCGCCGAGGCGCAGTGATCCAGAAGGCGTCCGGGTGGTGCCATGACCCGCCCGCGCATCTTCATCGCCTCGTCCAGCGAAGGCTTGCCCGAGGCGCAGGCACTGCACGACGGCCTGCGCGCGCGCCTGGGCGAAGGCGCCGACGTGCGCCTGTGGACCAGCGAGTTCGAACTGTCCACTACCTACATCGAGGCGCTGGAACAGCAGGCGCGTGAAGCCGACTTCGCGATCGCCGTGTTCAGCGGCGATGACCGTATCACCAGCCGCGCGCGCCGCCAGCAGGCGCCGCGCGACAACGTCATTTTCGAGCTGGGGCTGTTCATCGGCGCGCTCGGCCGGCCGCGCTGCTTCGTCGTGTACCGCAAGGACGCCGACCTCAAGTTGCCTAGCGACCTGCTGGCCGTGGTCTCTGCCAGCTACGGGCCGACGCCGGGCCAGGCGCTTGCCGACGCGATGGCGGCGCGGCTGGAGCAGATCGCGCAGAGGGTGCGCGAACTCGGCGCGCTGCGCCGCATCAGCCCAGCGGCCATGGCGCGGCGCGAGCAGTCGTTGGCGTTGGCGGCGCAGGTGGGCGGCGACTGGTGGGAACGCATCCGCGGTCCGGGGGCGAGCGTCATCAGCTTTTTCCATATCGACTTCGACGAGACCGGCGAGACCCTCCGCCTGCGTGGTCAGGCCTACGACGTGAAGGGCGCGCCCGCGGCCTACTGGAGCGGCTTCGCGGTGGAGCTGGTGCCGGACAAGCGGCGCATCGTTTACCGCTGGACGGGCACGCACCCCGTCACGCCGCATGTGCAGTTTCACGGCATCGGCGAGGTCGAGTTCGACCCTCCAGCCCACGACGGCCAGTCGGCAATGCGCGGCTACGGCCGCTTCTGGGACGTGGACGAGGCGCGACCCGAGAACACCACCAGCAAGGCCGTGGAATTGCACCGCGAGCGCGACGCCACCGTGGTGGCGCAGATGCGTGACGGCCGGTCCGCCGAACGCCAGGCGCTGTCCACGCGCATCCTGGCGCAGTGGTAGGCCTGCTCGGCTCGGCCCCATTCTCCCCTCAGTCTCAGTCTCTCTCTCGACGAAGCGCGGCCTCACGCCGACGCTGCAATTGACGGAGGCGGAGGAAGCGGGGCAAGTAGTGGGAATGCCTTTGGATTTGATTACTGATCAGGAGGTTCTTTGACTACTTTGCTTCGCCTTACGGCTGCCAGAGCGCCACGCAGCGCCCTATCCCATGAATTTGGGGGATGCGGCCCCGCCCGTCGCGCTATAAGGTCGGCGGCAAGCTCCTCGCCCGCCCGCTGCCGCCGGCCTTCGAGGGGACACGCCGCCTGAGCACCACAGCAGCCCCCAGACCTGCAGCCCCAGCACACCATGCCGTCCGCCCCCGACCAGCCCGAGACCTCGACTGCGGTCGTGCAGTTGAGGATGTTCGACAGCGACGCCGCCACCGAACTGCGCATCCGCCGGCTGCTCGGCGCCGCCGGCGCCTTCCGGGTGCAGCGGGTCGACGAACCAGCCGGCGACCGCTGTCTGGCGACCGTGCTCGTCTGCCAGCGGACGGACGTGCCGGGCGCCTGCGAGGCGCTGCGCACCCTGCTGGAACGTGCGCCCTGCGTCCCCGTGCTGGCCGTCACCGGCGAAGTGGGCGCAGGCGGCCTCGACGAACTGTTGGCCAGCGGCGCCAGCGATTTTTGCGCGCTGTGCTGCAGCGACGACGAACTGCTGGCCCGGCTGCGGCGCCTTCTCAACGCCCGGCCGCTGCGCAGCACCCCGGCCCGCGCACTGCCGCCGGGGCTGGGCCAGCGCCTAGTGGGCCGCTCGCCGCCCTTCCTGCGCGTGGTGCAGCGTGTGGCGGTACTGGCCCAGAACGAAGCCGGCATCCTGCTGCTCGGCGAGACCGGCACTGGCAAGGAAGTGCTCGCGCAGGCCATCCACTACAGCTCGCGGCGCGCCGACGGGCCCTGGGTAGCGGTGAACTGCGCCGCCATTCCGGCCGACCTCGTCGAAAACGAGTTCTTCGGCCATGTGCGCGGCGCCTACACGCATGCTGTCGAGTCGCGGCGCGGGCTCGTGCAGGAAGCCGAAGGCGGCACGCTCTTCCTCGACGAGGTCGACGCGCTGCCGCTGGCTTCGCAGGCCAAGCTGCTTCGTTTCCTGCAGGAGCGGCAGTACCGTTCGGTAGGCGCCAGCCAGACACGCGCGGCCGACGTGCGTGTCATCGCCGCCAGCAACCGCGACATGCGCATCGAAGCCGAGACCGGCCGCTTCCGCCAGGACCTCTATTTCCGCCTGGCGGTGCTGAGCCTGACGCTGCCGCCACTGCGCGAGCGGCGCGAGGACATCGCTGCGCTGGCGATGCACTTCCTGGCCCAGGTCAATGGCGAGACGGGCCGCCACATCGGCCCGCCCACGTCCGAGGCGCTGGGCCGCCTGTGCGCGCACCACTGGCCCGGCAACGTGCGCGAGCTGCGACACGTGATCCTGCGCGCCGTGCTGCTGACGCCGCATACGCGGCTGCAGGCCGAGGACATCGATTTCGACGACGGCCGCTGCGCCGACATCGCCGCGCCGATGGGCTTCCGCGAGGCCAAGGCGCAGGCCGTCGAGTCCTTCGAGCGACACTACCTCGAAGCGCTGCTGGCACGCAGCGGCGGCAACATCAGCCGTGCCGCGCGCGATGCGCACAAAAACCGCCGCGCCTTCTTCGAGCTGCTGCGCCGCCGAGGCATCGACCCCGCGCGCTACCGCGCCGCCTGAAACGCGGCCCGCGGGCTGCACCTCCCCTGCCATCACGTTCCGCCCATGGCCACGGTCCGGGAGCGAACGGGTACGCCTGTTGCACCCTCGGACATTTTTGTCCTGCCCTCGGACGATGCCGATACGGCGCCCGAAGCGGCCGGCCTGCAAGGGGCCGCCGCGACGCGGCCGTGCCAACCTAGGTAGACCCCAAGGTCCATCCCGCAGTTCGCGGCCCAAGTGCGTGGCCCTGCAAATCAAGCACTTGCGCGCGCCGGCTGGGTGGCACGGCGATTGCATCAGGGTTCTTCGAGCGACGCAGACGGTAGATGGACGCCCTTGATCCCCGCTACCCCGCCATCCAGGCACTCACCGGGTACTGGCTGCGGCATCCGCATGCGTCCGATTCACTGGAGGGCATCTGCCGATGGTGGTTGAACACATCGCCGATGCCGGCGCCGCTGGTCGAGCAGGCGCTGGCCTGGCTGACCGAGCGTGGCGTGGTGGTGGCGCAGCACGCCACCGACGGCCGCGTGCGCTACCGCCTGGCGGGCCCCGGGCCGCCCGAGTCCAACTGAGCCGCGGCCGCGCAAGTTGCGGCTTCGAACACCCCCAACGCAGGAGGCAGGCATGCCAGTCGCAGTGAGTTACCCCGGTGTCTACGTGCAGGAAGTGCCCAGCGGTGTACGCACCATCGTCGGCGTCGGCACCTCGATCGGCATGTTCGTCGGCCGCGCCGTCAGCGGCCGCATGAACCGGCCCGTGCAATGCCTCAGCAACGAGGACTTCGTACGCGCCTTCGGCAGCGGCGACGCCGGCGGCGACATGATGCGCGCCGTCAAGCTGTTCTTCACGAACGGCGGCTCCACCTGCTACGCGATGCGCATCGCGCAAGGCGCCACGTCGGCGTCGGTGATGCTGCGCAACGACGCGAACACGAACGACGTGCTGCAGGTGCGGGCGCTGTCCGAGGGCCTGTTCGGCGACGACATCCGCCTTGCGGTGTCGTACAACACGCAGCTGCCCGAGGCCACCTTCAACCTCGAGCTCTTCCGCTGGGCCAAGGCGTCCACCGGAGCGCTGCAGAAGACCGGCATCGAGAACTACGTCGCGCTGTCGATGGACCCGGCGCACCCACGCTACGCACCCGACATCGTCGGCCGCAGTTCGCAGCTCGTCGAACTGCTTGACCAGGGGCTCGCGGCCGACCCGGCAGGCGGCTACTCGCAGTCGGGTTACGCCGTCAGCGACCGCACCGACGCCATCTTCCGCACGCAATGGATGCCGCGCATCGGCGCCACCGTCGGCAGCAACCGCTTCCGTATCAGCGTCAACGGCAACGCCCATGTCGAGGTGAGCCTGGCGACGCTGGACTTCGCCGCGCCGGTGAGTGCAACCAATCCCAATCCACTCAACACGGGGGGCAATGCACGCAACAACCTGGCCGGGCGCATACGCGACCTCATCAACGCCGCGCTGCCACCCGGCGCCAGCGTCGCCGTGTCCATGGTGGCCGGCCCCACCGACCTGGTCGGCCTTGCCGGGCAGGACAACGCGAGCACCGTGCTGCTGCACATCGCCTCGCTCAACGGCGACGTGCTGATCGAGCCTGCCGCCAGCAACGACTGCGCGGTGGCGCTGATGCTGGGCACCGCGCAGGGCGGCCAGGAGGTGTCGCGTTACGCCCGTTCGCGGCCGGCGCCCACCGGCTGGTCGATGCAGCCGGCCGACATGGTGGCCTTCGGCCAGCGCACGCAGGCCAGCTTCGACGGTTTGACCGTCAACGGCACGGCGATCCCGCTCACGCTGGCCAGCGGCCACGCCATCACCACCAGCCCCGGTGCGATCAACAGCCCGCGCCTGTACCAGGACGCAACCGCCACGACGCAGAACGACGGCCGCGGCGGCCTGCGCGAGAAGCTCGGCATCCTGGCCGCAGCCATCAACGACATGCGCCTGGCCGACAGCAACTTCCTCTTCAGCGCCGAGGTCTGGGGCGACCGCCTGGCGGTGATTCCTACCGGGGCCACCGACAACACGCAGGTCGTCATCGCCACCACGCTGGGCGGTGGCGCCGGCCCGGCCCTGTCGGCGGCGGCCAGCAGCGTGCGCTACTACGCGCTGGGCATTTCGGGCCTGCCGCCCTACCAGACCACCGGCGTGCCCGGCAACGATGGCGCGGCGCCCACTGCCGCCGACTACGAGGCGGCCTACCAGGTGATCGACCGCGAGGTCGACCTCTTCAACCTGATGGTGCTGCCCAAGGACCGCAGCCACACCGACACCACCACGCGCCGGCTGTGGGGCCCGGCGTCGGTGTTCTGCCGTTCGCGGCGCGCCTTCCTGCTGATGGACCCGCCCGACAACTGGCCCGATTCGCAGGCCGCCACGAGCGCCAGCGTGGGCGTGAACACGCTGCGCGTGGGCCTGGTGAAGGACTACGCGGCAGTGTTCTACCCGCGGCTGAAGACCGACGAAAACGGCCGCGACGTCTTCGTCGGGCCCGGCGGCGCCATCGCCGGGTTGATGGCGCGCATCGACGGCACACGCGGCGTGTGGAAAGCACCGGCCGGCACCGAGGCCGACCTGCGCGGCATCACCGGCGTCGAGCGCAGGTTCTCCGACGGCGAGAACGGCGTGCTGAACCCCAAGGCCGTGAACACCATCCGCGTGTTCCCGAACGGCATCGTCAACTGGGGCGCGCGCACGATGGACGGCGACGACGCCTTCGGCTCCGAATACAAGTTCGTGCCCATCCGCCGCCTGGCGCTGTTCATCGAGGAAAGCCTCTACCGCGGCCTGAAGTGGGTGGTGTTCGAGCCCAACGACGAGCCGCTGTGGGCGCAGATCCGGCTCAACGTCGGCGCCTTCATGAACAACCTGTTCCGCCAGGGTGCGTTCGAAGGCGCGATGCCCAAGGACGCCTACTTCGTCAAGTGCGACAGCAGCACGACGACGGCCAACGACCGCAACCTGGGCATCGTCAACATCGTCATCGGCTTTGCGCCGCTGAAGCCGGCCGAGTTCGTCGTGCTGACGCTGCAGCAGATGGCCGGCCAGATCCAGACCTGAACCCCAATCGGACGCACGGAGCAAGAGCCATGGCCCAGTTTTCCGTCAACACGCACCGCTTCGACCCCTACAAGAACATGAAATTCCGGGTCAAGTGGGACGGCCGCTACGTCGCCGGCGTCAGCAAGGTGTCGGCGCTGAAGCGCAGCACCGAGGTCGTGTCGCACCGCGAGGGCGGCGACCCGAGCACCTCGCGCCACTCGCCCTCGACCTGGAAGTTCGAGCCCATCACGCTGGAGCGCGGTGTCACGCACGACCCCGAGTTCGACGACTGGGCCAACAAGGTCTACAGCGTCGAGGGCGGCATCGTGCTCACGCTGAAGAACTTCCGCAAGGACATCCTGATAGAGCTGCTCAACGAACAGGGCAAGGTGGCCAAGGCCTACAAGGTCTTCCGCTGCTGGGTCAGCGAATACCAGGCGCTGCCCGAGCTGGACGCCAACGGGCATGCCGTGGCCTTCGAGCACATCGTGCTGCAGAACGAGGGTTGGGTGCGTGACGTCGACGCCGTCGAGCCTGCCGAAACCTGAGCCGCAAGATGCCCGGATGGACCGAGCGCATCAGCGTATGGCATGCCGGCGCGGCGCCGCAGGCGGTGCGCCTGCGCGAGCCCCGCGGTGCCGACGAACTGGCGCTGGACGGTGTCGACACACGCGCCGCCGTGCGCTGGCTCGACGCGCTGCGCGACGGCCCGCCGGCCGCCGCCGAACTGAGCGCCAGCGACCGCGACGCACTGCTGGCCGGCGTGCACCGCGCGCTGTGGGGCGACCGCATCGTCTCGTCCTTTGCGTGCGTGGCCTGCGGGAAGATGGTCGACCTGTCGTTCGAGCTGTCGGCGCTGCAGCGCGACCTGGCGCGACGCACCGAAACCTCGCAGCTGAACGCACCCCGACGGCTGCACGACGGCGAAGGCCAGGCCTACACGCTACCCACGGCCGCCGACGAAGAGGCCGCCGCGCAACTCACTGCGGCGCAGGCACACGAAGCCCTGGCCCACGGCATCCGGCCCGGGGCCGAAGCGGCAGCGCTGGCGGCGCGCCTGGAGGCGCTTGCGCCGCTGCTCGACGTGGAACTCGACGCCGTCTGCGCCGAATGCGGCCAGGCACAGCAGATGCGCTTTGACATCCAGTCCTTCGTGCTGCAGCGGCTGCTCGACGAACAAGAATCGCTGCTGGCCGAAGTGCACACGCTGGCTGCGGGTTACGGCTGGTCGCTGGCCGAGATAACCGCATTGCCGCGCAGCCTGCGCCGCGCCTTCGCCGCCAGGCTGCAAGCCCAGACCCAGGCCCCGCACGCCGCGGCCTTCGGCTGAGACGGACGCCGGGCGATGGACTACATCGACCGCCTGATCCAACGCGCGCTGGCGCAACCGCGCGGCGCGGAGGCGGCGCTTTTCGATCCTTTCGAGCGCCAAGCCGGCTGGCCGCTCGACCCACGGCCGGTTCCAGCGTCGGTGCCATCGGCCAGCTCGGCACCCGCGCACGAGGTGGCGGCGCCGGATTCGGCCCATCCCGCGGTACCGCGGACAACACCGGCCATCGTGGGTCGCCCGCCCGCAGCCTTCGCGCCCCCGCGGGTGCCGGGTGCGTCGAGCCCGACGCCGGCCACGGCCACGGCGGTCGACGAACCCACACCCGCGACACCGGCGCCGGTGCGCGCCGCCGACGTGCCCCGGACCACCCCGCCGCACAGCGCCGAGAGCCTGGCGCGCGCCGATGCTTTCATGCGCACGCTGAGTGTGCCCGGCGTGCCGGCCGCACCGCTGGCCCACGCGACCGAAGCGCCTTCGCAGGCTGCCGCGCTCGCGCCCGTCACCCGAGATCGCCCCGCGGCGCCGGACACCCCCGCCCCCGCACGGACGAGCGCACCGGCGCGCCTGCAGCCGCCTGCGCCACCGCCGGTGGCGTCGCTTCCCGCGCCCACCCGGGCCGCGCAGCCGCCTGCACCGCCGCCGGGTTCGGCAGCCACCGCGCCTGCGCGAACACCGCGCCGCGAGACGCCCGTGCCAGTGGTGCAAACGACGCTGGTCGTCGCGCCGCCGGCACGCGCGCTCGACGACCTGGCGCACAGCGCCGGCATCGTCGGCTTCGGGCTCGGCCAGCTCTGAGCGCCCATGAAGCATTCCACCACGCCCGCTCGTGCGCCCCGGCCGGCGCCGCTCGCCGTTTCAAATGCTCGCCGTCGTCCGAGCTACGGCTGCGCCTTGCGCCCGGATCGACGCCGCCTGGAGCGTCCGCTCGGGCGCGCCGGACTGCTTCACAGGCTCTGAGGCGACGGCCATGGCCCTGCTCGACCTCGGACTCGTCACACGCTGCTACATCACGCTGCTGCGCGAGCGCCTGCCGCTCTATCCCGACTGGCCGGGCGCCACACCCATCAACGTGTCGGCCGGCGCGCCCGATGTCGTCAACGGCGACCACGCATTGAGCTTCTACCTCTACCACGTGCGCGAGGACGCCCACACCAAGGCCGCCGACTGGCCGGTCCCCGGCGACCCGGTGCCGCAGCGTTTCACGCCCATGGGCCTGAGCCTGTACTACGTGCTGACGCCACGCAGCAGCCTGGCCGACGTGAACCTGCGCGCGCTGGCCGACCAGCTTATGCTGGGCCTGGCGCTGAAGACACTGCGCGACCTGCCGACCATCAACGACACGAGCACCGTCGACAGCGCCGGCGGCCCGCTGCTGCTGATGCCCGCGGCGCTGCGCGGGCACGGCAACCGTTTCCGCGTGCTGCTGCAGCCGACGCCGGCCAACGAGGCCGCGCAGTACTGGCAGGCAGGCTCGCAGCCGCTGCGGCTGGCCGCCTACTACGAGGTGGCTGCCACGCTGCTGGAACCGGACGAGCCGCGCACACGCAGCGGCCGCGTACTGATGTTCGGCGTGCACAGCTTCGTGCGCGGGCAGCCCGAGGTCACGTCGACCTACAACCGCATCAGCTTCACCGTGCCCGGCGAACTCGATGCCCGCAGCATCGAGCTGTCGCCGGCCGAGGTGCCCTATGGCCAGACGCTCGAAGTGCGCGGCGGCAACCTGAAGGGCGACAGCACCGCGCTGCTGATCGGCCACCGCGACTTCGCCGAACCGATCGCGGTCGACGCACCGTGGCTGGTGTCCAGCAACGGCAGCCGGCTCGGCGTCACGGTGCAGGCCGCCATCGGCGCGCAGTCGCTGCTGCCGGGCATCTACGGCGCCACCGTGCGCACCACGGCGCGCAAGACCCTGCCCGACGGCACGCAGCGCGATTTCGACGCCTATTCGAACCAGGCCGCCTTCGTCATTGCACCCGCGATCCTGGCCGTCAACGGCGCCGGGCCGATGTTGACGATCGCCGTCGACCAGTTCGAACCGCACACGTTGGCTGCGGGCGACCTCGTCGTCTTCGCCGGGCCGACACGGCTGACACGCATCGGCGCCGGCGTGCCGGCGGCGGGCGAGTTCTTCACGCCCAACGCCCCCGCGGCGGCACGTACGACGCTCCGCTTCGCCTTCCCGGCCACGCTGGCGCCGGGCAGCCTGGTGCCCTTGCGGCTGGTGGTGCGGGGCGCCGAGTCCGGGCCCTGGTGGGAGACGGTACGGTGAACACACGCACCCGGCCGCCGGCCGCGCCCAAGGTGGCCGCTGCGCCCGCCAGCGAACGCGCGTGGCAGCACGCGCGCATCGCGGCGGCGCTGCAGGGCCAGCCTGTGCCGAACCCGGGCCCGGCGCCCGACGGCCGCCTGGCGACGCTGGCCGAACGTTTTGGCCTGTCCGCGCTCGAGTCCGATCTGCTGGCGCTGCTGTGGGCGGGCGCCTTCGACCCCGAACTGCGCGCCGAGGCCGCCAGCCGCGAAACCTGCGTCGGCCAGATCACGGCGCGGCTGGTGAGTCAGCTCTTCGGCCACCCGCGGCGTGTGCGGCTGAACAGCGAATCGCCGCTGCTGGCCTGGGCGATGGTGCAGGAACATGCGCTGATCGACGGCAGCGCCGCGCTGGCCATCGACCCCACCCTCCTGGCCTGGCTCGAAGGCGAACACGAACTCGACCGCGCGCTGGCCGGGCGTGTGGCGCTGCTGGAAGCCGGCGTGGAATCACCGCACTGGGGCGTGGATGCGCTGGCCGCTCGCCTGCGTGAAGGCTGGCAGCGCGGCACACGCTGGCAGCTGCGGCTGCACACCGACGACACCCTGGCAGCCGCCTGGTGCGCGGCCGCGGTCGGCCAGCGCCTGGGCCTGCCGGTGCTGGCCGTGCGGCCAGGCGTACTGCCGCAGGACGGCGACACCGCGGTGCGGCTGCAGCGCCAGTGTTTCCTCGACGGCTGCATGCCCTTCATTGCTGCCGACGAGGCCGTGCTCGCGCGCCCGCCGGGTGTGCGGCCCTACCCGCTTTGCGTCGTGCACGGCGCCGGCTCGATGCCGGCGCCGGTCGACGGCACGAGCGTTCTGGCGCTGGAACTGCCGCCCCCCGATGCCGAACACCGCCATACCCTCTGGCGCGAACTGTGGCCCGAGGTGCAGGCCTGGCCCGCGCACGAACTGGCCGACCTGGCGCTGTGCCACGAGGCCGGCGCGGGCGACATCGCCGCCGCTGCCGCGAGCGCGCCGAAAAACGCCGCCGAGGCCGCGCTGCGGCTTCGTGAGCGTTCACGCGCCGACGCCGGCACGCTGGCACGGCGCATCGACGGCGGCTTCGTCTGGGACGACCTCGTGCTGCCCGAGCCGACGCACGCACGGCTGCACGAGATCGCCTTCGAGGCCCGTGAACGTGCCCGCGTCTGGGCCGACCCGGCCGCCGCACGCCTCTTCCCTTACGGCCGCGGCCTGGTGGCGCTGTTCGCCGGCCCGCCCGGCACCGGCAAGACCATGGCCGCGCAGGTGATCGCGCAAGACCTCGGCCTCGACCTGCTGGCGGTGGACCTGTCGGCCGTGGTCAGCAAGTGGGTGGGCGAGACGGCGCAGCATTTGCAACAGCTGCTGTCGTCACGCGCGGCGCAGCGCGCGGTGCTGTTCTTCGACGAGGCCGACGCGCTCTACGCCAAGCGCGTGGACGAGGTGCGCGACGCGCAGGACCGCTACGCCAACCTCGACACCAGTCACCTCATGACGGCGCTGGAAAACTACCCCGGCATCGTGCTGCTGGCCAGCAACCTGAAGGCCAACATCGACGCCGCCTTCCTGCGCCGCATCCGGCACGTGGTGGAATTTCCAAAGCCTGATGCCGCGGCGCGGCTGCGCATCTGGCAGCAGGTGCTGGCGGGGTTGTTCGCGGCCGAGGTGCCGCGCAGGCTGGGCAGCGAGCTCGAGCGCCTGGCGGGCATCGAGGCCACCGGTGCCGTGATCAAGAACGCGGCGCTGTCGGCGCTGTTCAATGCCCGCCACGCCGGGCGGCCGGTCGATCTGCGGCTGCTGGGCGAGATGCTGGCGCGTGAGCTGGCAAAGGAGGGGGCCGGGCTCTCGACGCGCGAGATCGAACTGACGCTGGGGCCCCGGGCATGAGCACAGGCGGCAGCTCGC
>Ga0335395_10001792_pt1 | contig 13376 bp, 8 predicted proteins | sample MAT02_FD_205744 | JGI IMG/M metagenome (GOLD analysis project Ga0335395, IMG submission 205744) | Freshwater microbial communities from Lake Fryxell liftoff mats and glacier meltwater in Antarctica - MAT-02 (spades assembly) (version 2) ...
ACCCAGTTCGGCCGCCCGGCGCCCACTGTTGCGTGCTCGCCCCGTCGCTCGCGCCCGGTCTATTGGGCATCTCGATCCGCGGCTACGTGGTCGCCGTCGTGCCCCTGGCGATCGTGCTCGCGGTGCAGCTCAGCCGGGCGATCCTCGTGTTGCCGGACTTCCCGGGCTGGGAACCGTCGGTCACGCACCCGTACTTCATCCCGTGAGCCGGGGACCTGACGACACCGCTGCTCTACTCGAGGCGGCCGAGCTGAAACGCTGCGTGCTGCATCACAACGTAACTGCGGCATAGGCCATGAGCCGGACAGTCGTGGGCTCGCCCGGGGGTAGATCAACGATCAGGACATGCGGACCCGCATCATAGGTGCTCGCTGCTCCCTGGAGTGGAAGCACGGGACGCGGAGACTTCTGGACCCCCGGAGGGGGAGTGTCTGTAGGCTCGTCGTGGCAGCGCTGAATGAAGACTTCTGCATCTTCACGGTCGGCGATGAAATGGTAAGAGCCAGGATGGGGGATCGTGATGGGAATCCGCGCACTCAGAGTCTCTCGCCCGGCATCTCCGCCGAAGCTGAAAGTATTGGACCGATCGCAATCCAGGTCGACCTCCGTCTCCCAGACGTCATCGAGCCATGGTGTCTCGATTGAATCCGGAGGTACGTAACACAACCAGTGGTCGGGGAAATAATAAGGAGCAGCGGCCGCGTACTCGCTGAGAAGCTCGTCGAAGCCGACGCCGAGGATCTCCCGCACCGAGGCCTCGACGGCCGCACGCTCGGCGTGCTGAGGTCGCGTGTGCGCATAGAGCTGCATGTATGTCTCCCCTCCGTAGCGCTCAATCAACCACCGCGACAGATGACCGTTCTCACCACGGAGATCGGACCAACCTGAGGAGAAATCTGCGTGGATGGTTGGAGACTGCGATACTCCGCTGGCGGCGCCTTCGACCCACCAACTATCGCTGCCAACCTCGTCCGTGATCGCATGCACGATCTCATGCGGAATCGCGGCAAAATTGGTGAATACTACGTCCCTGTCAATCCAGTAACACCCGTCGGGCGGAACTCCCGTCGATGTCTCGGGGCACCAAGTCGCGGGCGCGGGTTCCCCAGGCTGCCGCAAATATATCTGGATTCGACCGCGACGGACGGCCGTGTGCAGTTGCAGCGGCGTCTGCTGCGAGAGGTCTACCTCCCATGATCCGCCACCGATCGACGAAGTCGCCGCGAGCCTTCAGTGCTCGGCCCCCACCCAGCGCCGATCCAGATTGATCGCGGTACGAGCGGGCCGGTCCGTATCGTGCGGCCCCAAGTGCGGATGTGGGCCGCTTGATCGGCTATAGCGCGCAACGAATAGATGGCCCGCGAGGTCTAAAAACCTGCCCCTGCTTCAGGCTCATTGTCCTTCAAGAAGTCTAACAAACTCGACGACACGTCTCGCAAGTTGATCCGCCACCTGCATGGTCACGCCAGCACTCGCTAGATGACGCTTGACCGCGCTCCGCATCTGCCGTTGGATATCGTTTTTGTTCGCCCAATCTACGATCTTAGTGTGGCTCTGGATAGAGGCCTTGATACATAAGACTAGGTCCTCGTCTCCTTCATCACGCCCTGCTTCCACTATCCGCGTGGAAGCAAGTATATCGCGAAGTCCACGCTCCATCGGATCGGGTCCAGTTGACGGAATGCCCTGCGACTGCCCTTGCGTCCGCTTCGCCAGTATCTCCCCGGTAGGGGATGCGTCTGCCTCATCCCTTCTCGAGCGCTCACTCACGGCTTTGCGAACCTGTTCTAGCCAGCGCAGGTCGTCCACGTACGCCTGCGCTTGCGGGTCGGGTAGCATAATATCGAGACTTTGAACGAACTGCCTGAAGGCGAAGTCAAAGTCCGCCCTAATGTCCTTTGACTCCACGACGGCGACGAACTCGTCGAGACTATCTCGGTTCTTAACATCCCGAAATAACCGCATCAATGCCGCGCGTCGCGCGCGGAGGCGAGGGAGTTCGTCGCTGATTTGACGTATGGTGTTTTCGCCGTCCTGTAGGTACATAGCCAATGCATCCTTAAGAGCGTCGGCGATTCCCCAGTAGTCGACAATGAGCCCATGGGTCTTACCTTCGGTCGGTCGATTCACCCGGGCGATGGCTTGAAGGAGGAGCGGCCCCTTTAGGGGGGAATCAATATACATCGCCTGCTCGATCGGTGCGTCAAGACCCGTGAGAAGCATGTTGCAGACGATTAGAATGGAGAGAGGATCGCGTGGGTTTTGAAAGCGCTGAACGATAGTAGATCGCTCCGCGGCAGTCAGGCGGCGTCGGTTATCAGTAGTAGTATTGCCTGAAATGATGATTGCGCACTGCAGGCCGCCGAGTTTGTCTAGGGCCTCTTTGTAAGCGATCGCCGCTTCGCGGCTGGCTGCCACGATCTGCGCCTTGAACCCATTCGGCTTGACGACGCTTCTGTAGTGCTCCGCGATATCACGAGCGATCGATTCAATCCGCCACGGCGCGCTCGCAATTGCTTTTCTGATAGTAGATCTTGTACCAAGATCCCCTCCCCCATCGGCAGGGCCGTCCTCGATAAATGTCTCCGAAAGTGACCCTTCAACCTGAATTCTTGGGAGACGACTCTCGTAGTAGACGGGGAGAACAGCGCCGTCGGCGAGAGCATCCTTCAACGTGTACATGTCGATGTAGTTCCCGAAGACTTGGAGCGTGCTTTGCCCACTGCGTTCAAGTGGTGTCCCCGTGAACCCGAAGAAAATGGCATTCGGGAGAGCCTTTCGCATGCTCGCAGCAAACTGACCGTGCTGAGTACGGTGGGCCTCACTAATAATGACACAAATATTCGCGGCATCCGAGAGGATGGATGATGCCTTCGATGTACCCAGGTGGCTGATTGATACCTCTCTTGTGTCCTGAAACTTTTGGATGTTCGTGAACACGAGACCCCCACCGGGGGCCGAGAGCAGGGCGCGGAGATGGGACACGCTCTCCGCTCGCTGGAAGGCCGGGAACCCATAGCGCGCGAACGCTTGGGCAATCTGGTCGACGACATCCAGCCGATCTGCAACGAAGACAATCTTGGGATTCTCGAGAGTCGCCTCGCTACGCAACTTGAGAGCAAGCCAGAGCATCGTCAAGGTCTTCCCGGAGCCTTGCGTGTGCCATAAAATTCCGCCTCTCTCAGCTGAGGCTTTACGTCCCCGGACCCGATCGAGTGCTCGATTAACAGCGCTATACTGATGGCTTCGGCAAATGCGTCTAATGGCACGGCCTAAAGTAAAATCGGGATTGAACAGAATGAAGTTCTGAATGACATCGAGAAGATTAGCAGGGCTTAGTAGGCCATACACGAGCAGATCTTGGGCGTCGGGTCTCCTCCCCAGCCGATGTTCGAGCTGGCTGACGGTAAGTGGGTAAGGGTCCTTCCATTCCGAGTATGAGTGCGCTGGGGCACCGACAGCCCCATAAAGAGAGGCTGTGCCGCTGGTCACCACGACGATCTGAACCGTCTCGAAGAGGCGCCGTACGCCCAGGTCTTCAACGTCTCCATTCAGCGCTTGGTAACGGAGCATCTGGTCGACAACAGTCGAACCCCACTTCTCTCCGGATGTTATCGTCTTGCATTCAACGACGACAAGCGGAATCCCATTTATAAAGAGAACGATGTCCAGTATGACGCTGCCTTGCGAAATCTTAATTGGAAACTGGCGGACGACGAGCAGGTCGTTGTTGAGCGGGTTCTCGAAGTCGAAGAACCGGACGGACCGGCTGCGTCTTTCGAGGTCTCTGTCCCTGCTCGTCGCCATACCGTAGGTCAAAATAGTATGTACCTTCTCGTTTGCCTCAAGGAGGCTAGGAGCTTCGACGCTCGAAACGGCGCGAACGGCATCATGGAGGTCGTCGTCGGAGATCCAGGGATTCAGCTTTTTTAGGCAGAGCGCGAGTCGGTGGCCTAAGATGGCGTGCTTTGCACCCGTTCGCTCGGCCTCGACCGCCTCGGAAGAGGTCAGCAAGTAACCCACTTGCTGAAGGAGTTCCATCGCGCGCCTCTCGACAAAGGCGTCATCGAACGGGTGACTCATTGAGGCGCACTCCTCTTTACAGATCGCACAAGGAGCTTGAGGATCCGACGGACGTATTCATGTTGGCCATACGGGTACCAAATTGGATATATGTTGCGCGCGCTTAGAAATTGCTCCCTGGCCGGGAATTTTGCGGCCCCCTCCAAGGGGGACTCGAGGATGGCGAAGTGTTCCGCATCCCTGGGCTCGCTACCTCCAGCGACTTGCGCGAAAAGCTGCATCGTCCGGTCGGTGCCAAGGCTGCATCCGACGAATAAGAACGTGTTCTCAAGGTAGGTCTCTTTGAGAATCCTGGGAAGGGGACGAGACTCGTCCACATTGCCGTTTCCGTAGGCGTCGTCATACTCTTTTTTGGTCAGGATCCTCGCCCTAGGAGAAACGATGTCTCCGTGAAGCTTGAGTAACACACGGTCGCCTCGCCTCACTAACGCGGTGAATCCGTCCGGCGAGGTCCCCATGAGTATTCTCGTGAACTTCGAGAGTGGTGAACTCTCAAGAAGGGAATCGAAATTTGTTGTCACTAATCCATCCACCGCGAGCATAAGAATATAGTCGACGAGCCCCCCATTCTTTGCATTCGGCGTGCGGGTAAAATGTCTTCTGAATGCTTCGCTGAAGCCATTCTCATTAAGTATGTAAAGCAGATCGTCGGCTGCTTCTTCGAATTGTCCGGCGGTGAGGCGCTCGACTAGCCTGTCTCTCGGAAACCCTGCTTCTGCGGCGAGTTTTTCGAGATAGCCGGCCCAGGTGGGAAATCGGTAACTTGCTGATACCCCTGCTCCGACGAACGGGATCACTTTTTTCCGAGCAACCCGCTGTTCGAGTTGTTCGAACCGTGCCCGATTCTTTTCGTACTGCACCTCGGGGAAGATGCCTTGGGCGAGAGCGAGCGAGCGCTCTTGGTCGTACCAGTTAGCAAGCTGTTCTTGATAGTCCTCAGGATCAAACGCGTAGAGCAGTTCACCCGGATGTACCGGCTTCCTAAGGAACGGCAAGCTCGGAAAGTTGGCTTCCCGATGGCTTGTGAAGAGGCTTCTTTCGAAGTCTTCGTCTCGATCGGCATGCGACGTGGACCAGAGGGCGCTCCATTGTGCGTTCGAATCGCTCGGCGTCGAGGTCGAGTTCTGCGGTGCGGCGGGTTGCACGCCGAAGTTCGCTTGAATTTCCCGCAAGGGGTTGTTGGATTGAATGCCTGGCCGAGGCTCGTCGCTTGTTTGAATATGGCGACTGACGCTCAAGCTCCATCCTTGCTGCCCGATTTCCTGGATGTCAACGACCCGGGCTAGGCCGTGAATGTCTTTATATGCTCGAAACAACTCGATTACCTTACCAGTGTCTTCTTTCCGGAGCCGGTTTTTGGTTGGGCGCTCGAGAAAACCGTGTGACGCGTCGATAAAGAGGACCTTGCTCTTCCGATTGGGGGATTTGGCTTTGTTGATAATCAAGATCGCCGCTGAGATACCTGTCCCATAGAATAGATTTGGTGGCAGATTGATCACGGCCTCGAAGAGGTCGCGCTCCAGCATCCGCCGACGAATTTCTCCCTCGGCTGCCCCTCGGAAAAGCACCCCGTGCGGCACTACCACGCCGACCATCCCTTTATCGTTCATGGTGGCGACCATGTGCTGCAAGAAAGCAAGGTCTCCCTTGCTTTTCGGCGGAACTCCATACGCGAAGCGCCCGAACCCATCCCGCTCTGCGACCTCGTGCCCCCACTCCTTGAGCGAGAACGGTGGATTAGCCAGTACTCGATCAAAGACCATTAGTTGCCCGACATTGAGTAGTTTCGGATTCCGGATCGTGTCGCCCTTTTCAATACGGTCGTCGAGCCGGCCACGGAACAACGTATTCATCTTGCAGAGGGCCCACGTGCCAGCATTCTTTTCCTGGCCGAAGAGGCTCAAATTCTGCGGATCGCCACCGTGTTTGCGCACATAAGCAGCGCAAGCGAGGAGCATGCCGCCAGATCCGCAGGTCGGATCGCAGATCCGCATTCCCTCGCGCGGTGCTAGGAGTTCGACGACCAGATCGGCGACCCCCTTCGGCGTTCGGAACTCGCCCCCCCTCCAGCCGGCGTCATCGGCAAAACTTTCGATCAACTGGTCACACACACTCCCAAGCGTTTCGGGCTCGGAGAGGTTGTTGTTTCGCAGATTGAGCATAGAGAAATGCCGAAGAAGCTCGGCCAGCAATCTATCTCGGTTCCTTGTATTTCCGAGCTTGAGCTCGTCGTTGAAGTCGATGCTGCTAAATACGCCCTCGAGAGACTTATTCTCGTCCTCCAGTTCCGAGCATGCTTTGTTGATGGCGTCACCGATGTTAGTTGGTACTTTCTGAAGGCTTGCCCATCGCGCGCGCTTGGGAACGAAGACTGGGTGTTCGTCGTGATCCTCGGGGTTTATGTTTTCGCCTAGGAGCGCCTCGCACTCCTCGTCGAAGCAATCAGAGAGGCGCTTCAGAAGTATGAGACAGAAGAGGTAGTTTTTGTAGTCGGATGCGGCAGCCGCGCCGCGGAGAATCTCGGCTGCCGCCCACAGGTGTTGCTGGAGCGTTTCCACAGTAAGTTTGCCAGCACCGATGTCTAGGTCTAGTCGCTCGCCGCCGATCGTGGATTTTAGGCTGTCTCTCGTACCGCTTGGGCCACTCCTCGCTGCGCTCGGTGGCGTATTTGCCGTGCGCGCCGGCTTTCGCAGCTCAGAGAGCGGTGATTTCGCGTTCTCTGCCAGTTGCGCAAGGAGAACTGTCTTCGCTTGGCTATCGCCTTGGAGGTTGAGAGCACGGCAGAGTTTCTTAAGACGGTCAGACGAGAAGTCGGCGAGGAGAATCCTGAGGGTGGGTGCCTCCACGACGAGTCCTTCCACTAAATCTGCTCGCGAGCGACGGTTCACGACCAGCACGCTATGTTTATCGGCCAGCGCGAAGAGTTCGTCGCGCGTGAGCAGGTCGAGCACTTCGCGCTTGGTGGGCATGTTCGGTGGGGAGAGAGTACGTCAAGAGGGGGCGGGAAGGTCAAGTCTGAACGTGTTGCGGTGTGCTGGGATCGGCGACGGCTTCCGGTGAGGCATCTCGACCCGAGCGGCGGTAGACTCGACCTTGGCCCCACGCAGAAGATGGCCAGCGCGCTCTGCTCGTCGGGTCTGCGGGGATCCGTCGCTGCGAAGCAGCGTCTGCAGGCGCTCGTTCACGCTGGCGAGCATGCAGCACCCCGTACGGCTGCAGGCAAACGTTCGCGGGCGTTGTCCGCTGCGCCGGAAGACCTCGATGCGCTGCGCGCGACAAGGCCCGCGTCGAGGGCGAGCTGCAAAAGTGGATCGACGCCGACGCCGCGCGTAAGGCCAAGTACGGCGACGTGCTGTCGAAGATGGCCAGCCTCAGCCAGGAGAAGGCCAAGACCCGCGAGCACGACATGGCCCACGACGAGCTGCTGCGCAGCTCGCAGTTGCTTGCGATCGCCGACACGCTCGTCAAGCTCGCCGACGAGCGGCAAAAGCCGGACGCCGAGCGCAAGCTCGGCTACCAGGACCGCGACGCCAAGGACCTCGAGCAGGGCTTCCAGGCCATGCAGAGCTCGTTCGACCCGGGGATGGACCAGGCCGTGTTCAAGCTGTACCTGCAACGGGCCGCCAAGCTCCCCGAGGCCGACCGCCCCGCCTTGCTCGCCGCGATCGTCGGCCCCGGCAAGACCAGCGACGCCGACATCGACAGGGCGCTGACGGCCCTCTACAAGGCGACCAAGCTCGGCGACCCCGCCGCGCGCATCGCCTTGCTCAAGAGCGCCACGCCGGCGAACCTCAAGGGCAACCGCGACCCCTTCGTCAAGCTCGCCCTCAAGCTCAAGCCGCTGGTCGACACCCAGAAGACCCGGCAGGAGGCCCAGGCCGGCGCGATGGCGGCCTTGCGCCCGCGCTACATCGAGGCGCTGCAGGCGTTCTCGGGCGGCAACCTGGCCCCGGACGCCAACAGCACCCTGCGCATCACCTACGGCACGATCCGCGGCTACAGCCCGCAGCCCGGCGCCGCCGAGTACGCGCCGTTCACGAAGCTCGCCGAGGTCGTGGCCAAGCACACCGGCGAGGAGCCCTTCAACGCCCCGAAGGCGCTGCTCGACGCCGTCGCCGCCAAGAAGTTCGGCCCCTACATCGACCCCGCGCTGGGCGATGTCCCGGTGAATTTCCTCGCCGACCTCGACATCACCGGCGGCAACTCCGGCTCGTCGACCCTCAACGCCCGCGGCGAGCACGACCGCGAATCGACAGCCATACCCGCGACGAAGCCAGCCAGAGTCGCGCCGATCACGAGGGCGATCGCGAGGTCGGATCGCATCGGCGCCAGCGTAGCTCCATCGAGGCCGACAACGCAGCGGCCGCGCAGGGAAGATCTACATCACCACCCCGACGTGCACGCGCTGCGCGGATAGCTGCGCAGCGTGGGCACACACGGCGGCACTCGCTGCCCGACCGCGCCGACCGCGCCGACCGGGTTTCCTGCTTCGAACCCCTCGAGCGCTCGGAAGTCCCCATCGGCCCAATCCGCGCTGGATGGCGCACGTTGCCGCGGAGCAGCACTGATGCGGATGACCTGGCGTATGATGAGGTGTGCGACGCGAAGCCCCGGACCAAGCCCTCGCTCACGACGGCGGCCGGCGAATCTCCACGCGAGTCCGATCCTCTCGTTTTCGGTCGAGCAGACCTGACCCAAGTCGCGCCAGAGTTGGCGACGCAGTGGTGCAAGCGGGGGGCGGCGAAGGTTTTCATCGCCGAGCCCGCTCCAGGTCTCGATCGTCCCGAGCGTTCACCCGAGCAGAAGCCGCCCCGAGGCGGTCGAGGCCGGCTCCGGGGTCGTCGGGCACGTCCGCATAAGCCGACACACAACCGCCTTTCAAACACTAGAAAGCCCGATGCGCAGAACAATCTTCGATTGGTTGACTTACGCTGGAACAAAGACAGACCCCGGGGAGGTCGACCTCTGCATCGCCGAGGCCGTCGCCGAGGTCGCGTCTTGCCATGACTCGCGTAGACTTCTTCGTGGGGTGGCCGCTCTTCCTCTCGCGGCGCGCGAACACCTCATCGAAGCTGCCAACCGAACTCTGGAGCTCGCGAAATCCGAACGCGACGTATGGGGTTTTCGTGACGCGGCGGAGGTACGCGCAACGCGGCTCGACGACGAGCCGGGCGCCAGGGCTGCACTCGAAGGTTGCGCTGCGCTCTTCAGCGAGCCCGTCGTCGACATGCTCGGCAACCTGAAATTCGCGCGAGGGTCAGATTGGGTGCTGGTCGGGCAGGGCTTCGTGGAAACGTTGCGCGATGAAGAGGGCATGCGGGCGTGTCTGGAAGCCGGCCGCAACATGGCGCGTGCCCAGAACGACGCCGATGACCTATGCGACATCGCGGTGAATTGGGCACGATGTGTCGATCGCGAAGCTGGTGTCGCGCTTCTTCTCGAGGCCGAAACGATGGCGGTGAACGGGTCGGCGCAGCCCTGGACACTGGCGAACGCGTGGAGCGCCCTCGGTGTGCCCGAGGCGATGCGACGCGTGCTGGACAGCGCCCTCGACCGCGCGACCTCTGTCGGCGCCGCGTTGCACGTGGCGAGAGCGTGGGGGTGCAGGGCACTCGCGGCTGACCTTCGACGGTCGACGGTCGACGCGATCAACGCCATCCATGCGCAAGAACTCGAGGTGCAAGAACGCGACGGAGTCAAGCGCGCTGTGACTCAGGCCCGCGAGTTCGCCACAACTGCGCGGGATTGGCTGCAAATCGCGGAGTCGACCTTCGACCTCCGGCTCGGCGAAAGTCTTCTACGCGATGCTCTAGAGCGTGCCCGCGCCCTCGCAACGGACAATGACGAGAGAGGCCGAGTGTCCACTGCGTACCGTCTACGGCTTCACGATGAAGACACCGCGGCACGGATCGGGCCGCGAGGCGTGCGGCCAGAGGCCGTGCGTCCTCGAGTGAGGACGCTCGTGGGCTGGGAGACGTCGGCGTCGGGGCTGTTTGATTGGCTTCGCGACCAAGCGACAATGGACGTCTTCGTCGATATAGCGAACTCGGACGGTTTCGGGGCGTCAAAGCATGCGGCGGCGCTCCAAGACATCTGCGAGACGGGTCTCGTGCCCAGACGCTTGGAATGGCACCCCCATGAGGCACTGGCCCTGACGCGGTGGTCGTCCGGAGAGACGACCCACCATCTCGAGCGCGCGCTCTGCTGCACTCTGCTGTGCATTTGCTTGGGGAACATGGAAGAACTCGTGACCAACGGACCGATCTTGGCAGAGAGTTGCTTGATCCTCGGACCGCAAGTGAGCGACCTCGCGGAACGCTTCTTCGCCTGGCGCAGCGAAACCGAAGAGTCGGCCGAACACGCCGACAGCGACGACGTCGGGCAGGAACAACCGATCGCGCTGCTCTTGATCTTGCTGCTGCGAGCATCGTCGACACCGGACGATCCGCGACTCGGGGCCCTCGCCGACATGCTCCTTCGGCACCCTCGATACCCGCTCTCAACCCTCGCCGAGTCGATGGATGAGTCGATGAAGGCAGAGCTTTGGACCGATCTCATCCATCGCATTCTGGTGCCGCTCGCGGCGACGCGTCCTCCCATTGCGGCGGTTCTGAGTGCATTGGGGCACTGACGGCGCCGGAGATTCGACGAAGCCGTTCATCGAGCAGAGCAGCTCACGCGCGAACCGCGGGCCGACGACGTTCTTCTCGAGATCGACCGTGTACGATTGGAGAGCAAGCCCGTAGTACCCGACGCGCGGCTCGAGCACCACGCTGTCCGGATCGAGCCTGCGACCGATCGCGGCATTGAGGAACTGTGCGCGAGATCATCACGCGCCCGTACGGCTGGGGTGGTTGAACCAACCGGAAGTCGTGGGCCTTCACTACGGCTCAACGTCTCGCTTGCTTCGTCGAGTTCGCCGCGAATTTGTGCAAATATGGTTGATGACGGATGGCGTCTTGAAGGTTGGGCTCTTGGGTGAGCAACTCGGGCCGCATGCAGCCGAGTTGAAGCTGGCGAATGAACTCCTGCTCCGTCTCGGCGAGGGGAAGAATCATCCGCAAAGCGACCCGGGCATCAGCCAGCAGTGCGGACAACCACTCTTGTGTTCCGCCCCCGCGCGCCGCTGTAGTCGGGGTGGTCGGGGTCCATCTCCCGATATCCCAATTACGATCATCGGGCGAAAGCCGGAATTCCGCGGAAGACGTTTGAGGGAGAGATCCGAGAATGATCCCGTAGACGACGAAGAGGGGTGAGAAGCGCCGCGTAGAGTGATGGGCCTGCGAGCACGCTTCTTGATGGACATGTGATCCGGACAGGGGACCGGGCGCGCAAGAAGGCCGATTCCCCGTTCCCGTTCCCGCGGGCCCTTAAGGGTGGCGGGAAGCGGAACTGGGAACCGGTCAGGCGAGGGCGAGCTGGATGTGGCCGGCCTCGACGCGCACGCGGCCGTCGGCTTGCAGCGCGGCGAGGGTGTCAACGAGGGTGGCGTTGCGCAAGCGGCAGGTGTCCCGCAGCTCGCGGCGGGTCAGCGGGGCCGTGGCGTCGCCGAGGGCGTCCAGGACGCGCTCGGCGGGCGAGCGCGGGCGCTCGGCCGTCGGCGCGCCGATGTCCTCACGGACATGCAGCGTGAGCCCGCCGCCACGATCGGCGAGCTCGAGCTCGAGGCCCGACGAGGACGCCGCGGCGCGATGCTCGATCGAGAGCAGCAGGCGCTCGCCGTCACGACGCAGATAGAGATTGCTGTCACCCCACGCGTGCAGCTCCGACGAGCCGCGCAGCGCCTGGCCGGCGCGGGCGTGGCCGCCCTTGCGCGCGTGGTGGACCAGCACGACGGCGCAGCCGAGCGTGCGCTGCAACTCGCGCAGATAGGCGAGCAGCGGCGCGACCTCGGAGGCGGCGTTCTCATCGATGCGGTGCAGCCGGACGAAGGGGTCGAGGACGACGAGGCGCGGCCGCAGGCGTTCGACCTCGGCGAGCAGGCGGGCGCGGTCGGCCGGCACGTCGAGGCGGACGACCGGATCGACGATGACGTGGATATCGAGGCTGTCCCAGGGGACACCTGCGGATGCACAGATACCCTGCAGACGCGCGCGCACGATGTGGGGCGCGTCCTCGGCGGCGAAGAGCAGCACCGGGCCGCGGGTCGCGACCGGGAAGCGCCCGAGGCAGGGCACGCCGGCGGCGACGCTGACGGCCATGCACAGCCCGAGGAACGACTTGCAGCACTTCGGCTCGCCGCCGACGATGCCGACCGCGGACTCGGCCCACAGGCCCTCGATCAGCCAGCGCTGGGCCGCGCTCTGCTCGGCGAGGTCGCAGGCGCGGCGGACGTCGAGGCGGCTCATTTGCGCCTCCCCGCGGCCGCCCGCTTCGGGGCCGCGGCCTCGATCGCCTGGCCGCAGACCGCGAGGTAGAGCTTGTCGTCGAGTTGCGCGAGTTCCTTCTGCGCGCCCGCGTGGAGCAGCTCGCCGGCGGTGTTGAGGAGGACCCGTGGATTACCGAGCGCGTGTTCACACAATGTATACACCAGGCCCGGGGTCATCAGCGATGGATTACCGGCGGCGCGCAGGCGGTGCGTGAGGCACTCGGCGAGCTCGGCCGGCGTGTGCGGCTGCAGGACCAAACGCGTGCGCAGGCGGCTGCCGAGCGGGACGAGCTCCTCGCGGCGCAGCTTGTCGGGCAGGCGCTCGTCGCCGACCAGCAAGACCCCGAGGATCGAGCGCGAGTCGAAGCGTGTGCTCGACAGCAGGCGCAGCTCGCTGAGCACGATGTGGTTCATCTCCTGCGCCTCGTCGACGATCAGGATCGGGCGCATCGTCGTACTCTCGATGGTCGCGCAGAAGCGGGCCCGCAGCTCCTTGAAGCCGGCCCAGCGGTTGTGCGGCCGCAGCGGCACGCCGAACAGCTCGCCGAGCTCGCGGTAGAAATCGGCGATGTTCGACTGCGGGTGCTGGAACGACGCCACGAGGACGTCGCGCAGGCCCTCGAGGTGGCGCGCGGTGAGCCGCCCCGTCACGCTCTTGCCGACGCCGGGCCCGCCGGTGACCATCGCAAAGCCGCCCTCGACGCACAGGCCGTGCTCGATGCGCCACAGAAAGTCCGTGACCTGCGGCGTGGTGAGCAGCGCCTCGATCGGGACGTCCTGCGAGAAGGGGTTGAATTTGGGCTCTTCTGGGTTCTTGGTGGCCGGGGCTTGCGCGCGGAACCGCTCTTTGCTAAGAGAGCTGGGTGCGCGACACAGAACTCTATGCACAGATCCTCGGCGTGGGCGCTCCATGGCGCGTGAGCGG
>Ga0335395_10001793_pt1 | contig 13371 bp, 10 predicted proteins | sample MAT02_FD_205744 | JGI IMG/M metagenome (GOLD analysis project Ga0335395, IMG submission 205744) | Freshwater microbial communities from Lake Fryxell liftoff mats and glacier meltwater in Antarctica - MAT-02 (spades assembly) (version 2) ...
TACTTTTGATGTGTCGATTTTAGACGTGGGAGACGGAGTATTTGAAGTTAAAGCAACTTGCGGCGATACTCAATTGGGCGGCAATGATTTTGACTCCAAAATTGTTGACTGGTTAGCAGAACAATTCTTAGAAAAAGAAGGAGTTGATTTACGCAAAAATCGCCAAGCTTTGCAGCGCTTAATTGAAGCATCGGAAAAAGCTAAGATTGAGCTGTCGGGAGTTGGCGTGACGGAGATTAATTTGCCGTTTATTGATGCGAATGAAGATGGGCCTTTGCATCTGGAAACTCGCTTAACTCGCGGTCAATTTGAGGGGCTGTGCAGCGATTTGGTGCAGCGGCTGCGTCGCCCAGTCAAACAAGCTTTGGCTGATGCAAATTTGAGTCCTTCTCGGATTGATGAAGTTGTGTTAGTCGGCGGTTCGACTCGCATTCCGTTGGTGCAGCAAATTGTTCGTAGTTTGATTGATAAAGAGCCGAATCAAAATGTGAATCCCGATGAAGTTGTGGCTGTGGGAGCGGCAATTCAGGCGGGGATTTTGGCGGGGGATGTCCGGGATGTACTGTTGTTGGATGTGACTCCGCTGTCGCTGGGTTTGGAAACTATCGGCGGGGTGATGAAAAAACTGATTCCTCGGAATACTACTATACCTGTTAGGCGATCGGACATTTTTTCGACTGCTGAAAACAACCAAACTGTGGTAGAAGTTCACATCATCCAAGGGGAACGAGAATTAGGTAAAGATAATAAGTCTTTGGGACGGTTTAAACTAACGGGAGTTCCGCCGGCACCGCGAGGGATTCCGCAGATACAAGTAGCTTTTGATATTGATGCTAACGGGATGCTGTTGGTGACTGCTTTGGACAAAACTACTGGCCGGGAACAAAGTATTACTGTGCAAGGTGCTTCGACGCTCTCTCAGCAGGAAGTGAATCAAATGATTCGCGATGCGGAACAGTTTGCTCAAGCTGATAAGTTGCAGCGGGAAAAAGTCGAAAAACGCAATCGTGCTGAGGCTTTGGCTTATCAAGCTGAGCGGCAGTTGCGGGAAGTTGCTCTCGATCGCGGAATGCAGTTTGCTCAAAGAAGCCGCCAGCGCATTGAAACTTTAATTCGGGAATTGCGAGATAGTTTGGAACGCAATGATGAGCGGGGAGTTGACCAAGTTGGTTCTGATTTGCAGGATGCTCTTTATGATTTGAGCCGGGAGGTTTCAGCGTTTGCGATGGATGATGACGATGATGATTTCTTTGAATCTGTGAAGCGCACTTTTTCTGGTGATGGTAATAAGCGACGCACGGATGATTTTAGCAATGCTAAGCCTTATCGCCGATCAACTGTCGATCCGATTCCCGATCGCCCATACGATCAAGATCGATCCTACGATCGATCCTACGATCGCGATCGAATGGGCGATCGTAGAAGCAGTGCTAATCGCCCCAGCCGCCCTTATCAAAATCAAAGCGACGATTGGGATGATGATGACGATTGGCTGTAATTAGTGGTTAGTCATTAGTCCCCAGTCATTAGTCCCTAATTTGAAGCAGGGAAGCAGGATGACTGATGGCTAATGACTAATAACTAATAACTAATAACTAATAACTAATGACTAAAAATGCAGAACTTTCGTAATTACTATCAAATTCTGGGAGTTCCCAGAGATGCTGCGGCTGATGAAATCAAGAAAGCCTATCGACGGCTGGCGAGACAGTTGCACCCAGACGTAAATCCGGGTGACAAATCTGCTGAAGATACGTTTAAGGATATTAATGAAGCTTACGATGTTCTGTCCGATATCGATAAGCGTGCTCAATACGATCAGTTTACTAAATTTTGGAAACAAAAAGGATTTCAAAACAAACAAGGCGTGCGAATCCCCAATTTTTCTACTTGGGGAAATGGTCAAACTAGCAAAAAAACTGCGGATAACGTCGATTTTAGCGATTACTCTGATTTTAATAAATTTTTCGACCAAGTGCTCGGAAGGCGCCGGGAAGTGAGGATGGGGACGGCGAATGATGCACAGCGAGTCCCCTCGGCCGAACCGTGGAGTACGGGAGCGAAGAAAACGAGCTATGTGGCTAATTCTCGTGAAGATAGAAGGGATGTGGACGATCGCGAAATTAGACGGGAAGTGAGAGAAATTGACGATCGCGAAACGAGAAGAGACGTTGAGGCAAAGCTGACTCTGCCTTTGGAAAAGGCTTATTCCGGGGGAACCGAGCGAATTCGTTTGGAAGATGGGCGATCGATCGAGGTGAATCTGCCTCCTGCTATGGTATCAGGCCAGCGAATTCGCTTGCGAAATCAAGGTATTAGCGGCGGGGATTTGTATTTGAAAATCACCGTTTCTCCCCATCCATTTTTTCGCTTAGAAATGTCGGATATTTGCTGCGAATTGCCACTGACTCCGTGCGAAGCGGTGTTGGGTGGAGATGTGGAAGTACCGACGCTGGATGGTAGGGTAAAAATGAAATTACCTGCGGGAGTTCCGTCTGGGAAGCGGTTGCGGCTGGCTGGTAAGGGCTATCCAACTGGAAATGGCGATCGGGGCGATCAGCTAGTAGAAATTATGGTGGTAATTCCCAAGGAAATTAGCGACGAGGAACGGGAATTGTACCAGAAGTTGCGAGAGGTTGAGTCTTTCAAGCCACGTCAGGATTTGTCTGTATAATAGAGTTAATGTCAATGGTTAATTACCCATTACCATTACCCATGACCCATTACCATTACCCATGACCCATTACCCATATGATGACATTCATCAATCCTAAAACTGATTTTGCTTTCAAAAAAATTTTCGGTTCCGAAAATAGCAAAGACATTCTAATTAGTTTTTTGAATGCCTTGCTGTATAACAGTCAGCCCACTATCCAAAGCTTAAAAATCTTCCCTCCTTATTCAGCACCGCGAATTCGAGGCCTTAAGGAGACTTACTTAGATATCAAAGCTGAGTTAGATGACGACACAACAGTAATTATCGAGATGCAGGTTTTGAACGTAGAGGCATTTGAAAAGCGGATTTTGTACAATGCAGCTAAAGCTTATTCCACGCAATTAGAAACAGCAGACAAATATGTGCTGCTAAATCCAGTAATTGCCTTGACTATCACTGACTTTGAAATGTTTGAGGATTTTACCAAAGTAATTTCCCGGTTTGTCCTTAAGGAAAAAGACTTTTTGGTTGATTATCCGGTTCACGATATTGAATTAGTGTTTGTTGAATTGCCAAAGTTCAAAAAAATGCTAAATGAGTTAGAAACATTGACCGATAAATGGATTTATTTCCTCAAAACTGCTAAGGATTTATCAATAGTGCCTGAAACAATGCAAAGCGTCCCGGAAATTCAGAAAGCATTTACGATAGCCAATCGAAGTGCTCTGACTCGCGAGGAGTTAACAGACTTGGAAAACGAGGAAATTTATATCCAAGATCGGCGTGGGGCAATATCTAAAGCAGTCAAACAAGGAAGAGAACAAGGAAGACAAGAAGGAAGACAAGAAGGAAGACAAGAAGGAAGACAAGAAGGAAGACAAGAAGGAATCAAAGCAGGACAATTAGCATTAATTATTCGTTTATTGGAACGCCGTGTAGGTGCTGTAGATTCTGAAGTTGAAAGTCAAATTCAACAATTGTCGATCGACCAATTGGAAAACTTAGGAGAAGTATTGCTCAATTTTAACGAAATCTCCGACTTAGCAGCTTGGCTGGAAACACAAAATTTACCCTCAGAATAGCCGATCGCACTTTCAGCAATCCTCGATAAAATAGGTAAAATTACTGTTGTAATTATTGCTGAAATAGCCGAAAATTAACACTAAGCAGTCCTGCACGCACTCCGACAAAGAAACCGGGTTTTTTAAGTGGATATGGGGCTGCAACGCGTCTTTCTGTAGAAAAACCCGGTTTCTGACCAACCCTGCGATCGCGAACTAACTAAGGTAATTTTTCCCACAATCAGGAGCATTCTGCCACAATGACTCAAATGCCACCTCAATGCCAAAATCTGCAAGAACAGGTTGACTCTTTACTGCAACTGCTGCGTCAAGAATCCTCTTTGCGACAACAAGATATTACAGCGGTGCAAGCTTCATTGAAAAAAGCAATTTCTCCTGAGTTTGAAATTGTGTTTGCAGGTGCTTTCAGTGCGGGAAAATCGATGCTGATCAATGCTTTGTTGGAGCGGGAATTGCTCTACAGTGCAGAAGGACACGCGACTGGTACTGAATGTTATATCGCTTTTGCTGAAACTGACAAAGAGCGAGTTGTTCTGACTTTTTTAAGTGAATTTGAAATTAAAGAGCAAGCACATACTCTTTGCGAAAAGTTAGGTTTAACTACTGAACTTAATATTAATCAAACAGATGTAGCACCACTTTTGTGTAAAGGGTGTAATATCATTATTGAAAAAGAAGGCGGCGAAAATAAGTCGGAATTGGCGAAACAAGCTAAGGCTTTGATGCTGCTGTTAGAAGGTTTTGAGGCAAATCGCGATCGCATCCACAGCCTCGCAAACGCCACTTACTCGATGGAACAGTTTAATTTCTCTAATCTGAAGGAAGCTGCTAGTTATGCGCGTCGGGGTAGCAACAGTGCGGTGCTGAAGCGCGTTGAGTATTATTGTTACCATCCGTTGTTGCAAGATGGCAATATTATTATCGATACGCCGGGAATTGATGCCCCAGTACAACGAGATGCTGACCTGACTTATGATAAGATTGAAAGCCCTGATACTTCGGCGGTTGTTTGCGTTTTGAAAGCTGCTTCGTCTGGGGAAATGACGACGGAAGAGACGGAGTTGATGGAAAAGACGCGGGGAAATCCGGGAATTCGCGATCGGCTTTTTTACATTTTCAACCGCATTGATGAAACTTGGTACAACACTCAACTGCGACAGCGCTTAGAAAATCTGATTACTTCCGACTTTCGCGATACCGCCAGAGTGTACAAAACTAGCGGATTGTTGGGATTTTACGGTAGTTTGATTAAAAATACCACAACGCGCGATCGCTTTGGTTTAGATACAATATTTGTCACAAATCGCGATCGGGTTAATCTAGATAGTAAGTTAGATTCAGATTTTCTCAGTAATAGCGAAGAAACTCCGCAATTTGTCAGCGAATTCAACCGCTACTGTGCGAATTCCGGCAAGTTATCTCCCAGCAAATTTCGGATTTCAGTTAACAGCTACGAAACACCAAATCAAAACTATGTGCGGATTCTGGCTGAACAAGGAAAACCGCTAATCGAGCAATTAATTCAAGATAGCGGCATCGAAGATTTTCGCACAGCCATCACCCGCTACCTCACCGAAGAAAAACGCCCGCAACTGTTCAAAAATCTCGCCGACGATTTAGAAGATTTGTGCATTCAACTGCGGAAAAATTACCAAACAATTCAGCGGGACTTGGACAGCCAACCCCGCGAAATTGAGGCGATGAAAGCACAGGAACTTTTACGGTTAAATCAAGAATTGCAGCAAGTCGGACAGGATTTTCGGGAACATATCGCCACAGAAATCAATGAAATGATTATGAATAAATGCGATGTTTTTGATAACGATTTTCGGCAACTGCAATCTCGGATGATCCGGCGCTTGGATGAATTGTTAGATAGCTTTTCGGTGGAGGCAGCTTACGGGCGCACTGTGCTGACTCATCCCCGCAATGCTACAGCACCTTTAATTGCGGTTTTAGTTGAGGCGCTTTACTATTTAGCAAATCAGTTGGAAGATATTTTAATAGAGGCTACGGCTTCATTGGTTGCTAATTTCTTCCAGTATTTGAAAGACAGTGTTCGCAAATCTGAATATTATCGACTTCTGTATCGGTTGTTGGGGAATGATGGGGGAATTGAACAGCAGTTAAATGAGTTGTCAAAGCGGGTTTCTGATGCTTTGGTAAATGCGGCGGGCGTTGAGTGCGATCGATATGTGCGAGAAAGTCCCCGTTTTTACGATGAAGACACGTTTTCGATTTATCAATTCCGGCAAACATTGCAGCAAACATCTCAAGGTTATGACTGCGAAAATATGGTAGATGCCCAACCAGCAATTCGCCAATTGTTGCGCTTAGATTTCGAGCCAAAAGTATCGAAAACAATTCGTCAAACCTTCCGCCAAACTGTTAATAAGACGCTGAAGGATCATTTGTTGCCGATGGCCGAAAAACAAGCGGACGATATTTTGCAGAAGTACAGTCAAGCGCGCGATTATGTGGAGCAAACTCTAGCGCAGGAGGCGGAGGAGAAGATTGCGCGGAACCGACGGCTGCAAGCTGAAAATGATGAAAAGATCGAAAAGTACGATCGGGCAGTTTCTGGTATTAATAGCTGTTTGCAGGCGATGCAATTGTACGAGAGTTTGTTGCCGGTAATTAGTCAAAATGATGGTGTTTTGATGGATGGTGAATGATTGTAATTTTGGCGATTGGAAATCGCGGCTACACAGACAAAACCCGCCGACGCGGGTTGAAGAGATTCTTAGTCCGTGGAGGCGGACATCGTTTGTATAGCCGCGAATTCTATTCGCCGGGATTATTGTAAAAAATGAGGCAAGATGCGATAATCGTTAATAGAGTCTTTTGAAAAAATCAACAATTAATATGCAAGAACATATTTTTCTAGAAAATTACGGAAATGATGATGTTTTTTCCTTGGGCTCTACGATGCTCAAAGTAGGTAGGCTTAAGGCAGTAATTGAATCAGCAGTTGGTTATCAACTAGAATCTGCAATTGAGGAGTCATTCAAAACTCAAGGATTACAAATAAATACCACTAAATATGATACGCAGTTAAGGTGTAAAGTTAACCAAAAATGGTTTGGTAGCGGTATAGACTGTGAAACCTTAAAAATTGGGGGCAAAGGCTGGAAAAAAGGTAAAGTTAAAATCAGAGTCATTGTAGAGTTTTGCCCAGACGAACCAGAAGTAGAAGAAACACCAGAAAACAACGAGTCAGAAACTAGCCAACCAGAATCCCCCCTCGCTGATTTGCGCCGCCAACTTCTCAATCACGAAAACTCACCCAACTAATCCATCAAACGTATGAATATTCGCCAAAAAATTCTAACAATAATCGAGCAAGTTCCCGATAATAAGTTAACAACACTTCTCAACCTAGTGTTCTTCTTGAAAAGAAGGCAAGAATCTGTTCAACCGATGCTTGTATCCCAAGCTTATCAAGATTGGTTGAGTGCGGAAAATGACATTTATGACGAAATATTTGCCGAAAACATTTATAATTAGAACAATCTAAACAAGAAACAAAAATGAGTAATAAATTTGATGGACTGAAACGTGAAGATGTTGTGTCTGTATATTCAGATCAAATTTTAGTGACCAATCACACTTTTACGGTGAGTGAGTTTATTGCAGCGATGCTGACTCTAATAAAAGTTCAAGGTGGATGGACAGAATTAAAAGAAATGTGGTTTAGAGAAGGAATAGATTGTAAAATACTTAAGCCTGGTGCTAAGAGTTGGCAAAGAGGAAAAGTGAGAATTACTTTAGAGTTTGAGCCTGAAGAGCTTGAAGTTGCAGAAGTGACTGAAACTGGAAAATCAGCCGATGGTAAAGTCATTTCTCCCCTAGAGGATCTTCGTCAAAAAATACCCAAAGATAGTTAACCAAGCATCATGGCTAAAACCCCCAGAATCCAGATTCCCCCAGAAGTCAGAAAATATGTATTCACCCGCAATAAATACCAGTGCCAAAGCTGCGGCCAAACCAAACTAGAAACCCAACTGTCGATCGATCATATCATCCCCCTAGCCCGCGGCGGCAGCAACGACATCAGCAACCTGCAAACCCTCTGTCGCACCTGCAACCAACGGAAAACCGACAAACTAGACCCCCGCTTCCGCCGTCACTTTGACCTTTGATACAGCATTTTTCAGGTAAGTAGGTACTAACAGAGATAGAGGACACGGCAGTGCCGTTTCCCTACTGCTATCGATTCTCTCTTCTCTTTCTCTGTGTCCTCTGCGCCCTCTGCGGTTAAAAAATCCTACCATCTATAATATCGATAAGGATCATCCCCATTCTCAAAATCCGTCCTATAATCCGAGTGATAAAACTCCTGACTCGAACCATTAAACACCACCGCATCCGTCTTAAAACTCGCCCCTAAATTAGCCAAAATCTGAGCATTTGCGCGAGTTTGCCGCCAGCGAGTAAAACGCAAATAAGTCTTAGCATCAGCATTCAAACTATCCGCATCAAGCTGAGAGAAAATCGCCACGCCCTCACCTACAGCAACCCGACTTAACAAACCATCAGCACCAATATCACCACCAGACTTAATTAACCAAGTATCATAAAAAGAGCGCGATCGCAAATCTGAACCACTAACCCCCTTCACCTCATCCCAACCCGGAACCACCAAGGAACCCCCAAAATTCTTAGCTTGTTCCAAACCCACGCCCAAACCAGCAACAGGCACTTTTCGGGGCAAGAAAAATGCCTTACCCCCGCCACTCAAATAACCGCGTAAATCAGCATCTTTCACATTCGCCTCCGCCCCCACAATCACCAAACCAACATTCCGAGAAAGCCCATTCGCCCGTTGATAAATTACCCCCAAATTATCCAACTTCTTGGCATCCCCATCTCCCCCAATTAAAACCACCTGATTCGGTTTCCCAGAAACAATAGAATCCATCCCGTAACTCACAAGTTTTTGGACTAATTGCGCCGCCCCAGGGTCCACAGCAAAATGGTCTTCCAAATCCAACTCATTTAAAATCAACCGCCCTTTTCCGTAATCCAATTCCATCAGCGGCGAATAAGCTAAATCAAACTCAGACTCCAAAATTGGTCGCCAAGAACTACGGTGTGGCTTCTCAATAGAAGCGCTGCTGACACCGCCACGATTTCCCCAATGCCAGCCGTACCAAGGCGTAATTGCCGGACTCAATCTTGACGGTTTTTGAATTGTATCTGGGTAAGCTTCCAGCAATGTGCTTTCCCCAGTCCAATCGCGCAAATCAGTTTCATCCAAACTGCTAATTACCGGATGGTTAATATCAATTGGATAGACGCGACGACTAATATGTTCTGCAACCCGCAAACCCTTATTTTGTAGCCATTCTCGGCGCTGGGGAAACACGATTGCTTTGCCGCCATTCCGCACAAAATTCTCTAAATTTCCCGGCATATTTTGCCCGCTAGAAAATGCTTCCCGACCGATAACTAATAATGATGAAACTTGCGAACCGTTCCACGGTATCAGTTCGTGACCTAGCTGTTTTAACATTGCCGATGTTTTGCCAACTGGGTCAAATATTGCGATCGCATCCTTGATTTTGCTGGGAGTACCAAAAACCCGGAAGGCAAAAGTATCGACATGAGTGCGATCGCCTATTTTCGCAGTTAGGCTAATTTCGCCATCAGCCTTACTTGAGATGTCATTTGGTAATTTGACATCGATCGGGAAAAACAGTGTACCTGCCGTGTCAATAGTTCCCTGCTTTTCGCCCTTTCCAACCTCTTTCCCCCCAGCCAAAATTCGCCAAGTAAAAGCAAAATCTTGTTTCGCCCTAGTATCGTTAATTAAGACTACCTGCTTCGCCAGTTTTCCGCCAGCCCAAAAACTGTGGTCTTTCGCAGTAAAAGCTGGATTAGAACCAGCAATCCAAGCCAAAGTCGGGCCGTTATTTTTGATAATTGCCTCGCCACCAGGACGAATAGTGTAGGCTTCTGGCTGCAAATGATAAAGCATCTTCTTGGAGACTTGCTTCAAATAAACGCCTCGTCTTCCCGGTTTAAATTCTCCAATATCTACCTTAGTTTTACCAGCATCCGAAACTTGCCAACCATGTCCATCATTCCAAGGAATCATCCCTCCAGACATTCCAAAAGTCCGCCAACTCCGCCAAGTATTCGTACTGAATAACTGCTGCAACTTTTGAAAAGCTGGTGCAAAATCTAACTCTTGATTAAGATGCCAACTTTTATATTCTTGACCTTTGACAAATTGCTCACGAATTTTATTTTTATATGCCGTAGTTTCTAGTTCATAAGCTTGTTGGCCCAAATAAATTGCTGCAAACTCGGTCATCAAAGGTTCGCTAACAATCACCTTGTTAAATCCCGCTCGATTTCGCATCATCGTGGCGTGTAGTGGTGTCCCAAATTCCACTACCATGTATGGCATTTCTCCAGTTTTACTCCACTCAGAAATCCATTCCTCTCTTTCTTGCAATGGAATTATATTCAAGTAAGAATTCAGCGCATAAACATCGCCAAAATTTGCGCCCTGGTGTACCATCACAGGTCTGGTTGGATCGACGGATTTCATACTTGCAAAAGATTCATTTGCCAAGGTTGTAATGTCGCGCAAACGATTTTTATCAAGAGTTCCTGCTACTTCTTTTTTTCCGATGCGACGGGGATTTTGGTCATCAGTATTTCCAAAAAAGTTAGGACTTGTAGCCCACATTAATATTGATGGATGATTGCGATAGCGACGCATTTCTGTCGTCATTCGCGATTTCCAGCGGTCTCTAATTTGGCGGTTATTCCACTTGCCATTTGAAGCTAGTAAACTAATGTCTAAAGCTGGCGCCATAACTGGAAAGCCTTTGAGGTCTGCTCTTTCAGAAAACAGTTCTCGGAAGTGCCATCTCCCTCGTTCATCGTGATTCCAAGGCCAGGTTTCTACTATATTGAAACCGGCTTTATTGTAGGCTTCAATTAATTGATCAGAACCTTCGACAGTGCCACTTTCCCAATTTTCGGAATGCAAGATGGGACGCAGGCGAATTTCCGTGCCGTTCAAGAAAAACTTGCGTCCTTCTATCCAAAATTCGCGGAAGCCGAAGGGTTGATCGTATTGTGTATTAATGCCGCTTCCTTTTACTTCTAATTTCAGGGTGTAAAGGTTTGGTTGACCGAGATCCCAAAGGCGAGGTTTTTTCCAATTCCACTGGACTTTTACGGTTTGAATTGGTTTAGCTTGAACCTCGGCAGTACCTGTAAATTTTTGTTCGACTTTGCCCTTTTCGTCGAGCATTTGAGCGACAAGCTGAATTTGACCGTTTTGTTTAATGTCTTTGAGTTCTACATCTAATTTAATTTCCTGCTTTCTGGTGGAAGTTTGGACGAATACGTCGCTAATTAGCGGGCCTGATGGTAGGCTGAAAATTCGGACTTCGCCGATGATTCCTCGTGATTGCAAGTTGGATTTTGTGGTGTAGATTTCTGTGGGGCCCATGATCACGGTTTTGTCTTTTTCGTCGGAGACTGCTACGACTAAAATAGATATGGTGTTTTGACCTGGTTTTGCTAATTTAGTAATTTCAATCGTGCCGTAGGGCCATTCGATTTGACCGCTGTTAATGCCGTTAACAAAGATAATTGCATCGGTACTGACTCTGGCTAAATCGATGAATATTCTGCGATTTTTCCAGTCAGTTGGGATTTCGATAGTCCGCTGATACCAAGCTTTTGATAGTTGTTGATTGTTGAATTTTTCCCAATCAGGGCCGGTGCCACGGGAAATGATTCCTGGTGTGGATTCGTTTTTTTCTTCTTGCCAGTTTCCTGGTACTTGGATGGAACCCCAGCTTGGTGATTGAGGAGGATTTCGGGGGTTGCCGATGGCCGGGACAAATTGCCAGGTGCCGTTGAGATAAATCTGGTCGCGTTTGTTGTCGATCGCACTGGCAGTCGCGATGGTAGCATTGGGAAAGCCGATCGAGATCACTGAGTTGCTTACAGAATTTGGATTTTGAAGTGTATAACCGATAAATCCAAACACCATTGCTGCTGCGAAAAATAATCCGATAATTTTTGCCAGCTTGTTGTTCATCCTAAAATTGCTCCCAAAAATCAGCTTATCCAATCTGTCCCTTCATCCAGAATAGCAAGGAAAGGGAAAGACGGGGAGAATTGGGAGAGGGGGAGATGGGGAGAGTGGGAGATGGGGAGAGTGGGAGATGGGGAGAGTGGGAGATGAGGAGACGGGGAGAATTGGGAGAGGGGGGTTGTCAACAGTCAACAGTCAACAGCCAATCTGTCTCAGGGATGATGACAAATTGCCAAGAAGTATGGTTTGGTATAAAAAAACAAATAATAATTCTTAATATTTTTTTACGCAGTCAATAACTTAGCGCGATCGCTACAGGTCAACAAAAATGAGTCCGTTTCAGGTACTGTCTTTACCCATTAAACCTTACAGCATTTCTAGATTTACCACTGGCACGGCTCTGCTGCTGACTATTTTGTTACTGTTTGCATTCAAGTCAACTTCTGGGATATTATGTTTTGCGGCTGCAATGGTTACTGCTTGGTATGCCGGTCTAAAGTGCACAGAAAAAGAACTACAAACAGAACGAGATATTATTTCAAAAGTGATTGACATGGCGGCTTGCTTGATCGTAGTTCTCGACAAGGAAGGACGCATCGTCCGCTTTAATCAAACTTGCGAAAAAACAACAGGTTATTTATTTGCTGAGGTTGAAAATAAATGTGTTTGGGATTTATTTTTGATTTCCGAAGAATTAAGCTCAGTTAAAACAATTTTTACCAAACTAAATACTGAAGATTGTGTGAGCCAATATGTAAATTATTGGCTGAATAGAAATGGTGAGATGCGCTTAATTAATTGGTCAAATACAGTCATTGTTGATGGCCACGGTTTGGTAGAATATGTCATATCAACTGGTATCGATATTACCGACTGCCAGCAAGCAGAAATAGCCTTAGCTTTATCCAACACTGAGCTAGAAACTAGAGTCAAACAGCGAACGGCAGAATTGACAGTAGCAAAGGAAGCGCTGCAAGCTCAAGAAGAACGATTTCGCTCTTTAAGTTCCTGTTCTCCTGTGGGCATTTTTATGGCGGATATTCAGGGGTGCTACACCTATACAAACCCTCGATGTCAGGTTATTTATGACATGAGTTTTGAAGAGATTTTAGAAGGTGGCTGGCAGAATTGCATTCACCCAGAAGACGGGGAGCTAGTGTTGACTCAGTGGCTGGATTATACCCGTGAATGTGGAGAATATGCGATGGAATATCGCTTGCAAACCTCCCAGGGAATTGTCCGTTGGATTAATGTTAGTTGCTCCCCCATGTTTTCCGATTTTGGCGAATTGATGGGACACGTTGGCACTGTGAGAGATGTCACAGAACGTCAACAAGCACAAGCTGCTTTATCCACCAGCGAACAGCAACTGAGAACACTGCTAGAAAATACGCCAGATATTATTATTCGCCTCGATAAAAAATTGCGTTATGTCTACGTCAATCAAGCGGTAGAAAGAACCCAAGGACAAGCTGTTTCATTCTTCATCGGTAAAACCAGTCAAGAAATAGGAATGTCGCCAGAACTTTGCCAACTCTGGGATGAAACTCTCTATAAAGTTTTAG
>Ga0335395_10001794_pt1 | contig 13368 bp, 7 predicted proteins | sample MAT02_FD_205744 | JGI IMG/M metagenome (GOLD analysis project Ga0335395, IMG submission 205744) | Freshwater microbial communities from Lake Fryxell liftoff mats and glacier meltwater in Antarctica - MAT-02 (spades assembly) (version 2) ...
TTCCGGTACTGCTGTCGGTGACTGCCTTATTTGATAGTAACGGAAATATTAACGGTTTTTTGGGTATCGGTCAGGATATTAGCGATGCCGTGGCGGCAGCTACGCAACGCAAACAAGCTGAAAAAGAGCTGCGCGACCTCACCAATGCCTTGCAAAATGCGGTGGAAGGCATTGCGCGGCTGGACATTCAGGGACGCTACGTGAATGTTAACCGAGCTTACGCTCATAAATGCGGTTACGAACCGGAAGAAATGCTCGGCATGGAATGGTTGATGACCGTCCATCCTGACGATGTTGAGATGTTGATATTAGCTTATCAGGAAATGCTAATTTCTGGCAAAGTAGAAGTTGAAGCTAGAGGCGTCCGGAAAAATGGCTCGTTTTTTTACAAGCAATTAACGATGGTAAAAGCTTGGGACGCACAAGGGATATTTAACGGCCACCACTGTTTTATGAAAGATATCACCGATCGCAAATTAACTGAAACAGCTTTGCAGGAAAGCGAATTCAAGTACAAGCAAATAGTGGAATTAGCAGAAGAAGGTATTTGGGTAATTGACAGCAATGCCCTCACGACTTACGTGAACCACGCAATGGCGCGAATGCTCGGCTATAGTGAATTAGAAATGTTCGGGCGGCCGCTTTTTGATTTCATGGAAGAACCGGAAAAACAACAAGCTATTGATAATGTCGAGCGCCGCAAGCAAGGTATTGGTGAACAACACGAATTTAAATTAAAAAGCAAGGACGGCCAAGATATTTGGACTGATATGTCTACCAGTCCTGTATTGGACTCCCAGGGGAATCTGCTGTCTTGTTGCGCCTTGGTTTACAACATTACAGACCGCAAAGAAGCAGAGCAGCAAATGCTACAACTTACAGAAGATTTGAAGCGTTCTAACGAGGAATTAGAACAATTTGCTTATGTGGCTTCCCACGATTTGCAAGAACCGCTCCGAGCCGTTACCAGTTACACTCAATTGCTGGCCCAGCGCTATCAAGGAAATTTGGACGCTAAAGCAGATAAATATATTAATTATATTGTCGATGGCGCCACCAGAATGCAGCAGTTAATTAACGATTTGTTGGCGTATTCGCGATTGGAAACTAGGGCTCAGGAATTTGAGATAGCCGGCTGCAACGCTGCTGTACAGCAAAGTTTGTGCAATTTGCAAATTGCGATCGCCGAAAAGAAAGCTGTCATTACCTGCGAATCGATGCCAACCGTCATGGCAGATGAATTTCAACTGGTGCAATTATTCCAAAATTTGATCGGCAATTCCATCAAATTCTGTGGCCCAGATGTCCCCAGAATTCAGATTGCTGCTATCATACAAGATGATGAATGGCTGTTCAGTGTCCGCGATAACGGCATTGGAATCGATCCAGAGTATGCCGATCGCATTTTTATCATTTTTGGGCGTCTGCACTCCCGCCGCGAATATTCTGGTACTGGCATAGGTTTGGCAATATGTAAGCGAATTGTTGAACGGCACGGCGGACGGATTTGGGTTGAATCTCAGTTGGGAGAAGGAGCGACTTTTTACTTTACTATTCCGATCGTTAACAGTTGCAGCATCAAATTTTGAATGTTTTGTTTAGATCATCACAAGGATACGCTAATTATGAGCGCTAAAAACCAAGTTAAACCAATAGAAATTTTGTTGGTAGAAGATTCTCCCAGCGATGCTGACTTGGCAATAGAAGCCCTCAGCAATGGTAAAATTTTGAATAATTTGCATTTTGTGGAGGATGGAGTCGAAGCTATCAAGTTTTTACGAAAAAAAGCACCCTATATCACAGTACCGCGTCCCGACTTAATTTTGCTAGATTTGAATTTGCCGAAAAAAAGCGGTGTAGAAGTGCTGAAAGAAATTAAGACCGACCAAAATTTAAAACTAATTCCAGTATTGATTCTCACCACTTCAGCAGCCCAAGAGGATATTATCAAGTGTTACTCGTTGCACGCCAACTGTTATATTACAAAACCAGTAGATTTCTTACAATTTACTAACGTAGTTAGATTAATTGAGGAGTTCTGGCTAGAAGTCGTTAAACTTCCTGTCATTTAATTTATTGAAGAGTTCTGGCGGGCGGTGGCGACCTTGCCAAACTATAATTTTAAAGCTAAAAAGGAAAGGGGAAAGCAAAAGGGTTTAATATATTTGCGCTTGACAAATCTTAGGAGAAAGAACGTCAAATGTATGTGGATTAAAATTCTGTTGGTAGAAGACAATCCGGCTGATGCTGATTTGCTTGCAGAACTATTAGAAGCATCTGTAGCAGTGGAGTGGGAACTTGTGTCAGTTGAGTTCCTGCACTCCGCGATCGCGCATTTGAGCAAACAGCCCTTTGATATAGTTTTACTCGACCTTTCTTTGCCCGACAGCCACGGTTTGAAAACCCTAACTCGGTTACGAGAAGTTGCCCCGGATACGGCAATGGTGGTAATGACTGGCATCGATGATGAGGCGATCGGACTTGAATCAGTTCGCTTGGGTGCCCAAGATTACATTGTTAAAGGTCAAATTACTACTCAATTATTAGTGCGGACGATCCGCTACGCGATCGAACGTTCTCAAACTTTTCAAATGCTTAGGGAAAGCGAACGGCGTTTTCGGGCGATTTTTGACTCCTCGTTTCAGCTAACAAAGCTGCTAACTCCCGAAGGAATTGTGCTGGAAGTTAACGAGACAGCCCTAGAATTTACCGGAATGCGATCGCAAAATATTATCGGTCACCCGATTTGGCAACAACCAATTTGGGAACAGTCACCAAATGCTAAAGCACAATTAAAAGAAGGGATCGCCAAAGCTGGTAGGGGCGAATTTTTTCGTCGCGAAATAGACTTGTTAGGAAAAAGCGGCCAAATTGTGACAGTTGATTTCTCACTGAAACCTGTTAAAAATGAAACAGGACAAGTTTTGCTGCTGATTGCTGAAGCACGAGATATTAGCGATCGCAAACGAGCTGAAGCCAAAATTCTCAAAACATTGGCACGAGAAAAAGAACTTTCAGAACTGCGAGCTAAATTTGTCGCAATGGTTTCCCACGAGTTCCGCACCCCCTTGACAACCATCCAATTTTCAACTGCATTGCTGCAAGATTACAGTTCTAAGTGGGCCGAAGAAAAAAAATCTACTCATTTTGTGCGGATTCAACTAGCAATTAAACGCATGACAGAGTTATTAGAAGATATCCTCGTAGTTGGCAAAATCGAAGCTAACACACTACAGTTTAAACCAGTTTCTTTAAACCTCGAAAAATTCTGCCGTCAAATGGTAGAAGAGCAACAACTCAACGACAGCAACCAACACCCGATCGCCTTTCTTTTTGCAGGCGACAACAGCGACGCTAAAATGGATGAAAAACTGATGCGACAAATCTTGGGAAACTTAATCTCAAATGCCCTCAAATATTCTCCGCCAGGAACTTCAGTTGATTTACACCTCCAATGTCAAAATGGTCAGGCATTTTTCCAAATCAAAGACCAGGGAATCGGCATTCCCCAAGCCGACAAAGAGCGGATCTGGGAAACTTTTTACCGAGCTACAAATGTCGGCACTATTTCGGGAACAGGTCTCGGTTTAGCAATTGTAAAAAGGGCTGTCGAACTTCACGGGGGCAAGATAGTCATTCACACTCAAAAAGAGAAAGGTACAACTTTTGCAATTACTCTACCTTTAATTTGCGATCCCAGGGAATAAGAGCTGACTCATAAATTAAACAACAATAAAAGAACTCTAAAAAAACACACTCAATAAATTATGCAATCAACTACTCATATCGTTTCCCGTTCGTTGCATCGGTATTGTTCAAATATCCAAATATCCAAACAGTCTTCCCCCCTTGGGGGGGGTTGTCAACAGTCAACTATCACGCTTCGGTGCAACCGGAATTGATATCATAAATCACCAGGAGAAATAAACATGGCAAAAATTTTAGTAATTGAAGACGAAGAAGCGATTAGAGAAAACATTTTAGAATTGCTAGAAGCCGAGAATTTTGAATCAATGGGAGCCGCTAACGGTAAAATCGGCATCAAAATGGCGATCGAACAAATTCCCGATTTAATTCTGTGCGACATGATGATGCCGGAAATTGACGGTCACGGTGTCCTCAAAGCATTGCGATCGGAACCGATCACTGCCACAATTCCATTTATTTTCCTCACAGCCAAAGCCGACAAAACTGACGTTCGCCTCGGTATGGAACTCGGAGCAGACGATTACATAACCAAGCCTTGTACACCGCAAGAACTACTCAAAGCAGTTGTTATTAGACTTGAAAAAGACAAAGCAATTAGCAGAAAATCCCAAAAAACACTAGACGATTTGCGCTCCAATATTAGTATGTCGCTACCTCATGAATTGCGGACTCCTTTGAATGCAATTATGGGTTTCTCAGAGCTAATATTATCAGAATACAATGTCTTAGAGGAATCTGACATCTTAGAAATGATCGGTCAAATCCAACTTTCCGGTCATCGCTTGTACCGACTGATTCAGAATTTTTTGCTGTACACCAATCTGGAAATAGCAGCAACCAATCCCGAACTGGTAAAGGAGATGCGAAACAGCGAATTTAGCTGCATAGAATCTTTACTATCTGAAAAAGCTAGGCAGCAAGCGAAACAAGCTAATAGAATAGAGGATTTACAATTGAACTTGCAAAATTCATCAGTAGCAATTGATTCTATTAAACTCACAAAAATTCTTGAAGAACTCCTTGACAATGCCTTCAAATTTTCTTCAGAAGGAACCCCAGTCTTTGTGAGCGCTTTGGTTGAAAATCAGAGGTTCATTCTGTCTGTGAAAAACCAAGGGCGCGGCATGACGGCTCATCAGATTGCACAACTTGAAGCTTATATGCAGTTCGATCGCCAACTTTACCAACAAGCAGGTTTGGGATTAGGGCTGGCGATTGTGAAACGCATTACAGAATTGCACGGAGGAAACTTAAAAATAGAAAGTTCCCCAGATCAAACAACCATAGTATCCGTTTTTCTGCCAGTTTAAATAGAAATTGATATCAATTCCGGTTGCACTCCTTATGATATAGAGGAGACGGCAGTGCCGTATCCCTACCCCGATTAATTGTAGGGAAACGGCACTGCCGTGTCCTAATTATGGGTAATATTAATTCCGATACCACCGGATTTGATATGATTAGGCTTTCCTTCAGCAGAACTGCCTTTATTCTGTCAGGTCGTGGCGATCGTGCCTTTTAGACACCGCTGCATATAAATTTGAGCTACATTATCCGCAGGGTTGTGTTGCATACACTCTGAAAATAATATTGTAGCTTCTATAAACCTGTTCGTATGATAAAGTACCAAAGCTTGTTCAAAGATTGTTTTTGTATCTAACTTTTTCTGTCGTAACTCCGGCAAATCTGCCGCGAATACTTCATAAACCGTGATCATTTTTGATTTACCTTTAACTTTGACGCGATCGATCAATCTCAAATCATAAACTTCTTCCAACTGGATAAAAGTATTGTGAGTAATTAACATCGATACTCCGTATTCTTTCGTCAAATTTTCAATGCGCGAGGCTAAATTCACTGCATCGCTAATCACCGTACTATCCATCCGATTTTGCCCTCCAACAGTGCCTAACATTAAAGAACCTGTGTTGATCCCAATGCCAATTTGCAGCAAAGGGCGATCGGGTGTGATCCGAGTAGTATTGTATTCATTGAGTTGCTCTAGCATAGCAATTCCAGCTTTCACAGCATTGTCCGCACAACCGTCAAACAGCGCCATAATTGCATCGCCAATGTATTTATCAATAAACCCATTATTTTCAGCAATTGCAGGTTCCATCCGTGATAAATAAGCATTAATAAATTGAAAATTTTCTTCGGGAGTCATAGTTTCAGAAAGCGCCGTGAAGTCGCGAATATCTGAAAATAGCACCGACATTTCTTTTTGTATCTGATCGCCTAATTTCACATCGAGAATACTTTCATATCCCAAAAAATGCAGAAATTGATGTGGCACAAATCGCCCGTAAGCATCAGTTAATTTTTCTTCTGCTGCTAGAGCTTTTTCTAACTCGTCAGTGAATTGGCGACGCTCTTTTTCTACCTGTTGACGTTCTGTGATATCCTGAAATGCAGCGATCGCATAAACTATATTTTTCCCTTCGTCGTAAATTGGCGTCGCCCAAACCTCGATCGGCACAATCCAATCCGCGCCGTGAATTTCTGCATCGTCAACGCGCACAACTTCTCCCCGCAGCGCCCGAATCATCGGTTGGCGATCGATCGGATACAATTGATTAGTACCAGCCCCATAAAATTGATAAACTTCAGACAATTTCTCACTAGCCAAATCAGAAAGTAAGCCTTGGGCCAGTATCCTTTCGCCACAGGAATTCATGTAAAAAGGTTGACCCTTACCATCCACAACAAATATGCCCACTGGCATCGCTTCCAGGAATTGAGTCAATCGGCTTTCGTTTTCCGACAGTGCCTCATTTAACTTTTCCTCTGCTAATAAAGCTTTTTCTAAATCATTTGTAAACCTCACCCGTTCCACTTCCACCTGTCTTCGCAAACTAATATCCTTAGCAAAACCCTGATAGTAAAGCACTTCACCGTTAGCATCATAAACTGTCCGTGCATACTCAGAAATCCAGATAATGCTACCATCTCGACAGTAAACCTGAGACTCAAACTCAGACACAGTACCGTGCTGTTTCATCAACTCCAGAAACTCTTGACGACGCTTCGGTTCCACGTACAATTGCTGCTGAATATCATTAATACTTTCTATCAATTTTTCGGGATCATCGTAACCATATATTTGAGCAAGAGCAGGATTAGCACTGATAAAATGGCCGTCCGGCGTAGTCTGAAAAATACCTTCAAGAGCATTTTCAAATATCCCGCGATACTTCTCCTCAGCTTGAATTAACGATGCTTCGGCTTGCTTGCGTTCCGTAATATCAGTAAAAGCAATAATTCCATAGGAAATCTCCCCTAGAGAATCATAAATTGGAGTCGCCCAACTCTCCACCGGAATCACCTTATTTCCAGCACGAATTTCGACACTTTCAGTCCGCACATTTTCCCCCCGAAGCGCGCACATAATTGGCAATTCTTCTATAGGACATCTCTGATTAGTTCCTGATTTATAAAACTGATAAATTGCTGCTTTTTGCTCAGAATTAATATGTGGTACAGTTCCTCTACCAAATATCTCCCGCGCTTTCTGATTTGCATAAAAAGATTGACCACTCGCATCCAGCGCACACACACCCAACGGCATAGCTTCCAAATATTGCGTCAAGCGACTTTCATTTTCATGGAGTGCAGCAATCAGCATCGCCTGCTTGCGGTTTAATTTTGCCAATTCCTGATTCATCTCCAGAAGCTCTCTTTGTTTCTCAGCAAGTTCTTTATCCTGAAAATACCTATATATTGCCTCTGTTACTGTCAGTTTTAAATCGTCAGGCTGCCAAGGTTTAGCTATATAACGATATAATTTGGCATAGTTAATAGCATTCGTAACCGCTTCCAAATCAGCTTGTCCAGTCAGCATAATAGTCAGAGATTTTGGAGATATAGCATGAACGTTCCTTAAGAGTTCATCTCCTTTCATATTAGGCATGATATGATCGGAAATAACCAAAGGAACTTCATAATTCTCTGCTAGTAATTCTGACAGTAACTCTAAGGCCTCTTCGCCGCTTTCAGCAGTTTCAATTAAGTATTTATCTTCAAAAGCTTTGAGTAAGTCTATTTCCAGACTATCGAGTATAGTCGGCTCGTCATCTACACAAATAATTACTGGTTTTTTCATAATTTTGCCAGACCAGATTTAATCGCTTCAATTAATTCATCATTTTTCCAAGGTTTTTGCAAGAAAGCATGGAGGTTAGCTTGAGTTTTAGTTCGTTCAATTGCTTCTTTGTCTGCTTGTCCAGTCAGCATCACTGTCACAATTTGCGGATATTTTTGATGAATATTAATCAGTAACTCATCTCCTTTCATTCCGGGCATTAACCAATCTGACACAATCACTAAGATATTAACCTCATTTTCACAGAGTTCTGCAATAATTTCCAGTGCTTCGGCAGCACTTTCAGCAAATTCGCAGAGATAATTTCCCTTAAAGGCTTGTTGCAGTTCTATTTCCAGACTTTCCAAAACCGATATTTCATCGTCAACACATAAGATTGCTGGTTTAGGCATGGTTAGTTTCCTCGTTTATTTTGGCATTCTGGCAGGACTCGCACAATCAGCCAAATTGCAAAATTATACAATCCCTACTGGCTTGCCCTTCGATAACATAACCAGTTTACTCCTTTCTACCCCGCTTTACCTAATCAGATAAATTTAGCGGCAAAGACACTGTAAATGTAGTTTGAGCAGGGATCGAATTTACCTCAATTTTACCATCGTGTTTTTCAATTATTTTCCTCACAATATCCAATCCTAAACCGCTGCCTTCTCCCATGGGTTTAGTAGTAAAGAATGGCTCAAAAATTTTCGGCAAAATTTCTGAGGGAATACCCTTACCGCTGTCGGTAATTCTTACTTGTAGCCAGCTATCTTGCTGTACTATATCAATTCTTAAAATTCCTTTATTTTCCATTGCTTGTAAGGAATTGTGAATTAAATTTGTCCAAACTTGATGGAGTTCGTCGGGATAACAGAGTACAGCAGGTACTGGGGATTGATAATTTTTAACGACTTCGACACCGTGTTTGAGTTGGTTCTGATAAAGAGTTAATACAGTTTCAATTCCCTCAACAATATTCACCTCTAATTTTTCCGCATTAAAGTCGTAACGTGCATAACTTTTCAGAGCAAACACGACTTTGGCTGCACGTTCTGTAGCGGTGGCGATGGTTTTGGCGCTTCTCTGAATGCTAGAAAACTCGTAAGCTGTCTTGAGAATTTTTTCACTATCCGGGTCTTTTAAGAGTGGCAAAAACGATTGTAGGTCTGTTTGCAAACCCATATTTACTAAAATACTCGCAAGACTGTCAGCATTACAAATTTCTTGAAACTCTAGCTGCTGCTTCACACCTTTTTTAAATTCCCGTTTTTCTCGCGTAGATAAAGAGTAATCCTGTTTGCTGGAACTGTGCATTAAATTCACGAAATCTTGCTGTCGTTCTGTTGACAGTTCTTTAAAAAAAACAGGTAAAGTTTCTAGATTATTATCCAAAAAGTTTGTAATATTTCCGATGGAGGATCTAATTGCTCCTAGAGGCGTATTGATTTCGTGAGCAATCCCAGCAATTAGTTGTCCCAACGCGGCCATTTTTTCCGACTCTACCAAGTGATTTTGAGTTGCTTTTAATTGTGCTAAAGTGACTGTTAATTCCTCATTTTTTTGTTTGAGTTTATTTTGCAACTGACACATGGCTAAGTGAGTTTCCACTCTCACCAGAACCTCTTCCATTTGAAAGGGTTTGGTAATATAATCCACACCGCCAACTTCAAAAGCTTTTACCTTATCTAGCACGTCATTAATCGCACTAATAAAAATTACCGGAATGTCGCGAGTCCGTTCATCGGCTTTGATTTTTTCGCAAACTTCATACCCATTCATTTCGGGCATCATAATATCTAGCAAAATCAAATCGGGAGGCATCCCTCTAGCAGCAGAAAGTGCTAATTCGCCATTAGGTACGGGGCGCACTTTATAACCTTTTCCGTTCAATATTCCCGCTAGCAGCCGCAAATTAGCTGGTGTATCATCTACTACTAAAATATTACCGCGATTAGTATTCATTTCGTTATTCATGAGATTTTGTTTCACCAATTAAATTTAACACTTTATCGTACTCAAAATTATCCATACAATTTGCGATCGCACCCCCCACTAACTGATCCTGCAAGCTAATTTTTTCAATCAAGCTATATATTAAATCCATATCAACATTGAGTATCGCCTGCTTTAACTGAGTTACTAGCTGCTTGGGTAATGCGTTGAAAGCATCCACAGTCAATACCTCTAGATCGCGATTGTTGGTTGTCAATAAATTAGCTTGACTGGTATTTTCATAAATATAGCGCACTCCAATATGTTTGTGCATAACATCAAAAATCTCGGCTTCCCGGAAAGGTTTCCGCATAAAGGCATCGCAACCCGCTGACAAAATAACTGCTCGCTCCTCCTCCAAAACGCTAGCTGTGAGTGCAATAATCGCAGTAGCTTGACCTTTGACACTACCCTTAATGTGTTTCGTGGCTTCGTAACCGTCCATCACAGGCATTCTCATGTCCATCCAAATTAAATGCGGTTCCCAACTGTCCCAAACTTCAATAGCTTCTTGACCATTTATTGCTTCTTTCAATTCAAAGCCTAGAGGATTGAGGATTTTAATTAATAGTTGACGATTTAGTGGTTTGTCGTCTACTATCAAAATGCGATAGGGGCGTTGATTCTGTTCAAGTGCAATCACGTGGCGAGTCGATTTTTTGGTTTCAAATTCAGCATTTTCTACTAGAATAACTTGAATATCAAACTTAAAGTTTGTGCCTTTTCCTACGCAGGAACTGACGCTCATTTCGCCACCCATTAATTCTACGAATTTGCGACTAATTGGCAATCCTAATCCTGTACCTTCTTGCGATTCTTTGCCGATTTGTGTTTGAACAAAAGCTTCAAATAGATTGTCTAATTCTCCCTCGGCAATACCTGGACCTGTATCTTCTACTTCAAAGTGAAGGAAGAAGGGAGAATAAAGAGGGAAGGAGGAAGAGGCATAAGTTGAATCATCAATGGGAAGTGGGGATGTAAAATTTGCATTTTTATACAGACTGACTTGGAAATTGTTAACATCATTACTGGCTGGGATTTTTAGTTTTAGTGATTTTTCCAAAAACTCAATTGTTTCACTTTCTGTCTCTTGCCTTCTGGCTTCTACCTGCTTGCTAATTCTGACTGATACACCACCTTCATTAGTAAATTTTAGAGCATTGTTGAGCAAGTTAATTAAGACTTGTCGCAATTTTAATTCGTCAGTTTCCACGTATTGTGGAACATCGGGAGCGAGGTCAAAGATTAACTGCAATTGTTTGTCATATGCTTTCAATTGAAACATATCTTCTACGTCGCACAGCAGGCGATAAAGGTCAATTTTTTTGGGATTGAGGGTGGTGCGTCCCGCTTCTATTTTGGATAAATCTAGAACGTTGTTAATTAGGGTGAGCAGGTGTTCTCCGCTGCTGCTAATGATGTTCATATTTTCTTGATCTTCTTGCGATAGAGTTTGGCTGCGAGTCATCAGTTGGGAAAAGCCGAGAATTGCATTGAGAGGCGATCGCAATTCGTGACTCATATTGGCCAAAAAGGTACTTTTAGCTTCATTTGCTACTTCAGCTTTGTCTTTAGCTACAGCTAATTCCGCAGTCCGTTCTTGCACTCGATGTTCTAAGGTTTCAAAAGACTGTTGTAGTTGTTCAGCCATGCTGTTAAAGGATTTTCCCAATTCCCCCAATTCGTCAGCTCGTTCCATTTCTACTGTTGTGTTCCATTCACCTTTAGCAATATTCTTTGCTGCTATGTTTAATCGCAAAATAGGATTTGTTACCCACCGAGAAGTTAGAATTCCGATAATTACAGCTACTCCTAAAGCTGCCAAACACAGCCAAATTGTCATCCTGGTATTTGCATCAATTTCTTCGGTGAAGTCAGATTCGGGAACAACCACTACAATCAGCCAGTCTAAACCTTTACCATCTTGGAATGGCAGGACTGTGATAAATTGTCGTTTCCTCTCTATTTCAAAATCAAAGAGATAAGATGTTTTGATTTCCTTTAATTCCCGAAAATGAGCTGCTACATATTTTGCTGTAGCTTGAGTTGAAGGGTTAACGCTCTCTTCTGCTGTAAATAGTTCTTTTTTATTGCTTCGGGTACGGAACGGTTTTTCAGAAGTGGAAGTTGCTAGTAGTGTGCCGTTTCTTTCTATAATAAATGCCTGTCCAGATTTGCCAATTCTGAGATTGTTTAAAAATTGACCGATGTGGTCGAGGCGCAAGGCACTAATTAAGACTCCTTCGAGCTGGTTTTTGTTGTACACTGGTTGAAGAGCGCTGATGATCAATGTCGGTTCTAAAAACGAAATATAAACTGAACTCCAAGTTGGTTTGCCTGCTTTTGCAGCATTTTGGTAGGAAGGATGTTGGCGGATGTCAAAGTTTTTGACAACTGTTGCTGCGGTAGTGCGATCGCCTCGATTGTTGGTATTATAAGAATAAAAATCAAACCCAGTAGATTTGCCTGACACATTAATCATTAGGGAGTCATTTGACAGTTTTTCTCCGGTTCGATATTCTCCATTTTTATTGCTAATTGATGTGAAATTGATATAAGGATATAATTGTACTTGTCGCCAAAGGTATTTCTCCCAATCTGACAAATTATTCATGTTTAACAGCCCCAATTTGACTGCATCCAGCTTGCTTTGATTGATTTGATGGGGAGTTGTGAGATAAACTTGCAGGTTTTGCTCGACGCGAGAACTAACTTCGTTCATCAACTGACCGGCAAGGTTATTAACTGATTTTTGTCCATTTCTAAATGAAAGATATCCTACGAGTCCTACTGCTCCCACGATTTGCAGCACAAAAGGAACTATCAGTACAGTTCGCAGTGGGAGTTTATCTAAAAGTTTAAAAAGCATAAGATTGAGAGGTTTGGTGAACTTAATCTAGGACAGTCCTTGTAGAATCTGTCTCAACAGCAGTGTGGTCAACTGGCGATTAGCTAGAGCTAATTGCTTGGCGTTATTCGCTGCGGTAGATACTCAACCCCGATCGCATCTAAATCTAGTATTTGCAATGTTATAATCTGCTATTGTATCAATTGTCCTCTTGTTTTGACAATTTAGATATAATTTGTAGTTTTTGGGGATTAAAAATGCCTGAGACACTTTATTTCACGTTATTTAAGGGCGAGTTTATCTCGCCCGGTTAGGTCGATTTGGGATTTGAGATTTGAGATTTACTGCCGTCAGTCAGTCTGCGCGTTCCGATGAATCTGGGGGCCCCGGACTAAATTGCTTGATTGTCAAGGGATTTGGATGCCGATCGATCAAATTTGCGATCGGACTAGCCATTTTCGGCAGGACGTGTTATATTCAAAAAGTTAAAGGGCACGTAGCTCAGTGGATAGAGCATCAGGTTCCGGTCCTGAGGGTCGGGGGTTCAAATCCCTCCGTGCTCATTGTTTATTCCCCGTAGGGACACGGCATTGCCGTGTCCGTCGGTAAGTAGGGACACGGCATTGCCCATAGGTGTCAACAATCGCCTGAAAGCCTTGGTATCTCTCGCTTTTAGCCGAGTCTATAACCCCCTAAATCCCCCTTGGTAAGGGGGACTTTGATCAAACTCTTGTCC